>Ga0123353_10003785_pt1 | contig 19283 bp, 7 predicted proteins | sample TergutLab28metaG_3_FD_92763 | JGI IMG/M metagenome (GOLD analysis project Ga0123353, IMG submission 92763) | Labiotermes labralis P3 segment gut microbial communities from Petit-Saut dam, French Guiana - Lab288 P3 | ecosystem: Host-associated > Arthropoda: Insects > Digestive system > Gut ... | reverse complement strand
CCTTTTCGTCCAGTGCCAAACTTAAGAACACGTGGAGCTGTACCTCCACTTGCCCATGCCTTCAAGGGGAGCACAGGGACTTTAGATATTCCTTGCCTTCTTATGGAGATGTGTGACTGGACCTGAGAAGTGTCTAATTGAAAACGCTCAAAATATCATATATTCTTTGTATTTCAAAACAGAACTATATTAGTAACTTTGCAATGTCACATGTAGCTGTTACAAAATGTGTCATCACATTTTTAAAAGTAAGTACTTACACATTCAACTAATGAACAGCAGAACAAATGTTCATCAAGACATAACCTACAAACCTTAGGTCCAAAGGTATGCGATAAGCTTACATTCATAAGCTGTCACACTTACTGGACACTTTCGATTATCTTCTTTGGGTTAAAGAAACACAACCTGAAGAACAAGGACAATGAATGACACTGAAATCCTATGAACGAACCTGGGCTAGAAGTGAAGTCAATACGTTTGCCTTCCAGCACAAGAGGTTCTTTCAAATTTATATTTTTTGTTTCAGAAATTGCAGCCAGTCTTTCTAGAATGTCAGTAACTGTCATCCGATAAACAGGATTCACTTGTAGGCATCCACCTATAATTAACGACACACACATCACAAATACAGTCATCAGAGAATTCTGTAAACATCAATATGAACTGCATGTTACTATGAACCAACCACATAACACTCTGGTGACAAAACCTGCAGGTCAAGCACTGCCAAACCAGCCTCCAAGATACAGAACCATTAGTCTCCAATCTTCAAAACCTAATTTTCTAACAACCATATTAATATGATTATCCCACCTCTTTCTTCATATTCCAAATGTCCATTTTCTCAAAATTTCCCCGCCAAATTTTGTATGCACTCCTCGTTCCCCCATCCCAATGTAGGTACCAATATTTCAGCACTGTAATGTACTAAGCGTACACATAACACAAAGCAGCTCCTGAACAAAGAGACAACATGCTCCTCTAAAATCTTAAAGCTTACCACTGTGAGAAACTCAAATCTCATTTCCTGATCTGTTGGTAATTCTATTCCCACACGAATCACAATTTTACATCTCATTTTCGGCACACTACAGTACTTCTGGTATGCCAACACCTTTGGGACTATGGTGGTGCCAGACGATTGGACATGTTGGGCCATCACAAGGTACTCTTAACTGCTCAGTCAACACCAGAGTTACATGCTCTTTTAACACCACTACTACCACTAGCACCTTCACTAGCCTCTGGAACCATTATTACAAACAGATGGATATAAACATATGAAATAAAAGGCACAAACGGTCCACAAAATACAGGGCCTTCTAATCACAAAAAAATAAAAATGGCACCTGGAGATATATGCCTTTGTGATGAGCTGATCCACTACTGCTCAGGAGGCCTACTGCTCACTTCAGCTGATGCTGCTATGTGTTGCTCTCACTGAAGCTTACTCATAAGCAGTTGCTACTTCTGACGATGGACTATCAGAACTGCCAAATGATAAGATACCAGACTACTGGCATTTTGCTGTGTTTCGTATACACTTAAGTGTTATGTCACAAATCTTATGTCTGACATAGCATACTTACGTATTATATCATGATAGCAGGAATATTTCACATCCCCTGGCGGAATTGTGTAATTCCCATTTAATATCCTCAACTTTGCTGAATCTTCAAAAGGATGTTTCATATAGCAGAGTGTGTAAATGATACAGCCCAGTGCCCAGACATCTGACGCTACAGTTATCGCATGGTTACTCCATGTATCCACCATCTCTGGGGCTCGGTACATTGGAGTAGTATACCTTGCCATCTGCAGGAGAAATACAAACATAAACAGCTGTTTGTCCTTCACAGTGGACAGAGCTGAATACCCCCTTACAGCCAAGTAGTAACTGCATGTGCCATGATCAAATGACAAAACTCTGCACTGATCCAACGTAGTGTATTAATATATTAACATTGTTATCTGTAATGTAGGAACTGAATTTTTATATATAATTTTGACTAATCTTAGACTTTAAAGCAATATGGAAAAGTCAACTTTGTTCTGTGTTTAACTAAACACTGTGCCAAGACATCATCTAAGGGAACAAACATGTGTGTCCAGGCATTCACAAACTTAACACAAGACAAGAGTGAGTGGTCCAACTTCAAGCCTTGTTCACTCTAGCCCTAATGAGGAGCCCCCATTAACCAGGAGACAGGAGGTTAGGTGGACCCTACAGCCAGTCTGGATGCTGTGGATAACAGAATACCTGGCCCTGCTAATGACAGTACTTCCTCAGTCACACAGCCCATCTGCTTTTAACCGGTTATACTTGGATATTTTGTTCCATCTTGGATTTCACTTGTTCTGAGTTCCAGTTCTGGTGTGATAATATTGTTCCTGCTACTTCATCAAACCAGCAACACACATACTCTATGCAGCACAGTCACTCTTACCAAACAAACACCAGACAGCCATACAAGCCTTCTAATAACCTTTTAGCATCAAAGCAAAAAATTACTGTTGTCTGGTGGAACTTTCCTTCCACTTAACCCTTTAAACACCGAGTTAAATCCCACCTGCCATTTGCTAGTATTATTAGGAGCTCAACTTATACTCCACGTTACCAGGATAAGGGTTAAAGAAAATTATGTTATGTCAATAACATTTCAGGCACTATGTATACTTTTACTTTCACATGCTTTGCAAACTGCACGAGGTGCAAAATTCCATATCAGGTGAAGTTACTGTCAGGTAGAATACACCTATTAAACATATCAGCCACAGAGCAAACCAAATGTCCAATACAAAGCTTCTCATAACTAAGTCTATGGCAAAGATAAGGAACTACTGGCCCCAATGCTAAATGGCACAAATCGAGGTATCGGCCTACACCTGTAACTGGAGGTTACACTGATACAAAATCTTATGTTTATTGGACCTGCATCATCTTGATAGTTGAATAAAGATAGACCAACTTGATGTCACTTGCTTTATTATTTCATTATTTAATGCTCAACATGTTTCGAATGTTAATACGTCCATCCACAGGAGCTTGCGAAGTGCTTCAGCCTGCATCCGGATACCACACCACCCCAGCCGAACCACACCATAACACCAACACACATCGAACCAGAGCAATACAACCCATGAAATAACTCAACAAATAAGTCGCAAGCTCCTGTGGATGGATGTGCTAACATTCGAAACATGTCGAGCATTAAATAATGAAATAATAGCAAGTGACATCAACTTGGTCTATCTTTATTCAACTGATACAAAAATTTGAAGCCAGTCCATTAAGCAACAGTTGCCCACATCAACAGTGTTCTGCATTAACTCCATTACTATTGTCACTAAAATGCAGTGACTTTCTCTCATGACTGTCCAGAACACCACTGCTGTCATGGCACAGCCCTGCATGTGATAAAGCTGCTGTGGTTGCATGGTGATAAAAGACAGGTTATGTGTATCCACACTGTTCAAGGAATTGTGGTTCATTTCCCAGAGTGGACAAGAAACTTTCTTCTCAAGGCCTTCCACATGAGCTCTGTGACCCTTCTGGCCTCCTCTTCAGTGAGTACCAGAGGCCCCTTCCCCAGTGGTAAAGTGGCCAGTGCATTACGATGACCTCTCACCTCCATCTAGTGTTAAGCTCAGTATGTGTGGAGCTACACTGCCACTCTCCCACATGCCTTCAGAGTGAGCAGAGGGGAAACTTTTATCTTTACTTTTACACTTGATACTCAGAACTACGTTACCCTGAGAAACAGAAAAGAAGCAAATGAAACCAGCCAATTTAGTGCAGACAGGTCCATTATGGCCGAATATTTTTAGACACATTCGCTTAGTTGCAAAAAGGACCTACTAGCTTCGTCATGACCGTCCATCAGTCTGTTTGTCTGCACATATCAGTATGGACAGATTTCTATGAAATTTGATATTGGGGACTTCTAAGAAAATCTGCTGAGAAAATCCCAACTTGTTTGCAATCGTGCAAAAATATGAGGCATTTTACATGAAGACTGAAGTACATTTATTGTTGCTGCTGACATAAAGTTGACATAATAGTGCTCTCTCTGAGTGAAATGGTATCAGGCTGAGAAGGAATAAACATTCCATGAACACACCACACAGTGCTGTGGTATACGTACATCACATACATTGTTCTTCATAGGCCCACATCTACACTGCACAGTACATGTTTCTAGCCCATGCTGATGACTTGCTGTTCCTACAGTGGCATAAGGTAGGGTGTATGTCTTCACACTTTTAAAGTTTGCATTTGCCTCCTCCTTGTCAATCATTGTACTGTCTTGCTATTGTGACCCACAACATATGTGACATGAAATACAAGAAGCTACACACAAACAAAATGACTGCAGTTTGTGTCACTCTCATAACAACATAAAAGCTAGAAACTGTTGAACAGACAGAAATCAGTGTTACCGAGTTCAGCAGGAAGAACTGAAGAAGTGAAGTAACAAGGACAGCTAGTAGCAAATGGTAGGTTTGACAGCCCTGCTGACACCGTGACCCACAATGGTCAGCAAGTTTACCAGCAACAGACAAAACCATATCACTTCACATTGCTACTGCAACACAATGTTACAGATGTAGCTTGTAAGAATATGCATCTACCTCTTCTTCCAGCAGTGCCCTCTGGTTAGCAGACCAAGCTGGGTCAGGTTGAAAACTCTGAGTTGTAGCACTACCGAAGTCACACAGCTTGATGCTGCCATCTGCTCCGACTAGAAGATTTTCAATCTAATGTATTAAAGGAAAGAAAAGATATCAATGACAACAATTTATAAACCACAGTCAAATTCCATCACAGCACAGCACTGCACAGCACACTCCACAATAATACACATATGCTTCTAATTCACATTTTATAGATTTAAAGTTTCATCAGTGATGATGGATAAGATCATAGTCTTTGAGGAAGTGAGGTGGGGTAGTACATTTCACATAATTCATATTTCATGTAACTGGTATAGCATAAGAAACAAGAGCACTCTTGCAGGAGGTCTATGTGTTTTTTGCAAACACAGTTTTTGTCTACATTCACACAAATATGAAACCTTTATATCAGAATGCAAATGAACAATAAATCATGGAAAAATAACAAATACTTACTCCCCAGACACTTCCAGCCTCAACTTATGAAAAATGCAGTTGAATATTACAACTTTCTGTTTGAATACAGCAGAGCACAGCACAGCACAGCAGAGCACAGCACAGCACAGTGCACATTAAAAACACATCTGAATAATATAACTGTAGAATTTAAATGAGTTTTTGTGTCAATAAAGATACATATTACAAAAAAAAATTATGCCTACGATGACTCAAACTGACATAGTCGACATATCAGTGCTAGTCTCCTACCACATCATTTACCAGTCAGTACAGGTGTCCAGTTACAGTACAGCTGCACTTTCACTTTGCAGTGGATTTAGAAACGTCATTACATTAATTCATATTTATTTTCATATTAGTTGGACATACTGACGTCTGCTGAACAGAGATCTGGTATAAATAAGTGTAACAACAACATGTAAAGAAAAGCCAAATATGAACAAACATAATGAAATCAGAAATAATTAGAATTATGATGCCAGCTGAACACTTCAATTACTTTCAAGTTAGGAACTGGAAAATTTTAACCACTTGATTTTCCATAGTACAATGTACAAATCTGATGCATCCCACCCTAAGGATGAAGGCAGCAGGCTTCTCTGAAACACTGACATCAATGTATCTCTATGTACAACATCATACCAAAAAATACTGCAATAATTAGTGTTGGTTACTTTTTTACTGACAGATGAGACAAAACCACAGAATTACAAAAACCACACCAGATATGTAAATCATGCCGATTTTAAAACCATCACCTTGAGATCTCTGTGAATTACTGGTGGTTGCTGACTATGCATATGCTGAACAGCTCTACAAGTCTGCCAGAAAATTCTACATATCACATCCACAGGCAGTGCAGAACTCCGATTTGTCAAGACATCCACTAAACTTCCACCTGGAAACATAACAAGTAATCACACAAACACCACAAACCTTTATTCACTTGACCAGAAAGACATACTGATGAACACTTTTTATATACTTATCAATTGACAAGCAATAAAAATAAAAGCATTTCTCTTAACAGTAATGTTTTATCACAATCATTTTTAACACGCAAATTCCCGTCCTGCCACCACCACAACTGGCAGTAGTAAGGAAACATACACACTACACAATATAAAAAACAATAATCATACCTGGGACACACCAGAACATGATAATCATATTAACAACTCTACACCTAGTCTTCACAATGACATACTGACTAGGACATGGGCTGGACAACTAATGAATCAATTCCCAACTGGGGTAACAGAGCCTTGTTTTGTCCATAACATCCTGACTGGGTCTGGGGCCCAACCTGCCTCCTATTCAATTGCTACCAGGGGCTCTTACCCTGGCAGTAAAGTGGCCAGGCCAAGAAGCTGACCACTCACCCCCATATAGTGTTGAGGTTCAGAATGAGTGGAGCGATACCTCCACTCCCCAAAAGCATTCACAGTGTACACCTGTACAATGGTACTCACTACATGAACTGCTCAACATACAAATGCAATATTATGTGACTTTCGGGGTTTTTGCAGTGGTGTCGCCGAAGATTCTGTTTGTCTCAGTTGTGACACTGTGTCACGTGGTGACTGGATCCCAGTGTTCTAAGGTGATGCAGTGTCCTATAACACTTACTGACCCTTAAACACTGCCTAAAAAATATGGGACCTGATCCCCCACTGATGCCACTGATGTAGCTTAACTTTCCTGGTACCAATTGACCAGGAGGCTAGTTGGGCCCACAGCCAGTATGGTTGCTTTACAGAACAGAAAAATCTCCTTCTCCTGCTGCTAATCAAACCCTGGATCACCAACTTAAAACCTAATCACTATAGTGACTGAGCTACCCTGGCACTGTCAGAATTTATACATGTTAAACTTAAACACAGTAATTTAAAAATGAACAGCTCATCCATTAATATATATCTCACCAAATAAAGTGAAACATCAGAAGATAAACAGCTGTCACAAGTGCCTTAAAGAACTGTGTGCTACACTTTGTATCTTACTTTTGTTTAGTGTGTCGACACACATAACTAGATTAGTGCAGCTGAATCAAATATAGACCTGCTAACCACACAGTGTGTCAATGAACAGCACTGCAGTAACAAACAGGAGTGCAGTAACAAACAGCACAGCATTAACAAACAGGAGTGCAGTAACAAACAGCACTGCAGTAACAAACAGCATTGCAGTAACAAACAGCACTGCAGTGACAAACAGCAGTGCAGTAACAAACAGCACTGCAGTAACAAACAGCATTGCAGTAACAAACAGCACTGCAGTAACAAACAGCATTGCAGTAACAAACAGCACTGCAGTAACAAACAGCATTGCAGTAACAAACAGCATTGCAGTAACAAACAGCACTGCAGTAACAAACAGCACTGCAGTAACAAACAGCACTGCATTAACAAACAGCATTGCAGTGACAAAGAGCACTGCAGTGACAAACAGCACTGCAGTAACAAACAGCACTGCAGTAAGAAACAGCACTGCAGTAAGAAACAGCACTGCAGTAACAAACAGCACTGCATTAACAGACAGCAGTGCAGTAACAGACAGCACTGCATTAACAGACAGCACTGCATTAACAGACAGCAGTGCAGTAACAAACAGCACTGCAGTAACAGACAGCAGTGCAGTAACAAACAGCACTGCATTAACAAACAGCAGTGCAGTAACAAACAGCACTGCAGTAACAAACAGCACTGCAGTAACAAACAGCACTGCATTAACAAACAGGAGTGCAGTAACAAACAAGAGTGCAGTAACAAACAGGAGTGCAGTAACAAACAGGAGTGCAGTAACAAACAGGAGTGCAGTGACAAACGGCACTGCAGTGACAAACGGCATTGCAGTGACAAACAGCACTGCAGTGACAAACAGCACTGAAGTAACAAACAGCAGTACAGTAACAAGCAGCATTGCAGTAACAAACAGCATTGCAGTAACAAACAGCAGTGCAGTATCAAACAGCACTGCAGTAACAAACAGCACTGCAGTAACAAACAGCACTGCTCTAACAAACAGCACTGCAGTAACAAACAGCATTGCAGTAACAAACAACAGTGCAGTAACAAACAACATTGCAGTAACAAACAGCATTGCAGTAACAAACAGCAGTACTTCCTGGAAGAACTAGGCATAAATGGAAGGGTAATATTAAAATGGACCTAAAAGAAATTGGATGGGAGGGCATGGGCTGGATTAATCTGGCTCAGGATAGGGATAGGGGGAAGGTCTTATCACCAAAGACATGGACCTTCAGGGAGCATAAAATGCATGTAATTTTGTGATTGGATGAGAATCTATCAGCTTGTTACGAAGTACTCCGCTCCATGCAGTTAGTTAGAAGTACCATTCTGCACCGCAGACACAGTTGCATTCTGTGCCAGAATCATGATATCCAAAACTACGAAGAAAGAATGATGCTCAAATCGAGAAACTGAAGTTTACTCTAAAAAAGCAAAACAGGGAAGGAGAAAATGAATCAAACAAACAAACAAACAAACAAACACTACTGCAATACTGCACCACCACATTTAACTGTCGATATATTCACACACATCTAGACCTACAAATTCCGGCGGGCAGGTTCACTCAATCATTATCAATGCAAGGAGACTGTGGTAATTTTCGTTATTTGTTGTCCAGTTTGGAAATTCACACATGATGGGGCCCTTTTGTTATATTGAACACCTTGAAGTACAAACAAAGTGCACTCAACACAGAGTGTGTACACCACTCTCCTCTGCAGTTTCTCTTTGGCACATTTTCACTCTGGTACATATATTGAGCTTCACTCAAAATGCTGTCAGAAATGCATGTGTGAAGCTATCATTACAACTGTCCAATCTAAATGAAAATTGAAATGACTTAGATCAATTTTGGTAAAATCAAAAGAAAATGCCACGCATATCCCCCTACTACTTCATAAGTTTTTTCATGCATATGAACAGACAGATGAACAAAGAGATTTTAATAGCTGCTCTGGAGGGATGCAACCAAAGTTTAATATGCTTTAAAATGAAATGGAACAGGTCACATGCAATACAAATTCCTACTTAATCCAGGTGGAAACAGTTTGGTAAAAATAACGACAAACATCATGCATAAAGGAACACAAGACATTAGACATGTGTCAGTGTCATTCAGATATGTCAGGTTCTCACAGCAGTCTTGCTAAGGATTCAAATCTTTGCTGATGTGCTGGTGTGTCACTGGGAGAGCAAAGGATTGTGACACCTTCATATTCAGGTCAAGCCCTTGAAGATAATGGCAACACAATCCTAGTGAAACAACACAAACCACTCATCCAGTGACACACTATCATGTCACAGGAGATTTAAACCCTGCTCATTCAGATATCCTCAGCCATTTTACTACACTTCAACAACAACAACTGCAAGACACACAAGGTAACTCACCAGTGCACAGTTCTGTAACAAGAAGATATTCACCACAACCATGTCCTGACTTTGCTTTGTCGATGTACGCTGCAGAGAGGTACTGGATGATGTTAGGATGCCCTGACAATTTCCTCTAAGAAATGTAAGTTAAGGAAGTAAATCAACATGTAAACATTTGGCACTATCAAAGGTGAACCCAAAAAACACAGTTACTACATTACAATCAGCACCTTGATCAATACAGTAACTAAATTATGCAAGATTTGTTACCACAGTGACATTCCTGTAAATTCATGTCTTCTGTGTCACTGGGATAGTGTTACCTGGTGATGCAAAGGAACATATTGCTTTCATCTTCAATGGCTGAGAGGTTCAAGCAGAACTCAAACTCAGCAACATGCAGTCATATCCCAGGAGACCTGTATCCTCTAATTAAATGACATATTAAAGATAACTACAAACTGTGCATACAGGTGGATGGCCACGGCCCATTTCAGGGCGTCCAGTAGCAACAACACACAGCATGCAAGGATAAAGAAGGGGGAAACATTAAATGTCATCAGATTAGACATTTTACAAACTGATTTAGGAATTCCTTACTCTCATCACACAAAAGTAATGCAAAATGAAATATGAATGGGAAATTCTCTCACATCCAAACCTACTATCAGTGACTACCACTAAACCTACTGAAATTATTAAGCATAAAATCTATGGAGAAAGCTATCTCTTGTGAGGTTTCCACAGCAACAGAATTGAGGATTCACATCTTTAGTGTTGCTGGGCTAATGGTTCCTTCAAGTGGCAAGAAGTGTATGAAGAATGGCCTTTATTCTTGAATTGTTTACCCCTAAAGACAGGCAGTAGGTTCCTTCAAATGTCAGCAACCTACAGAGCAACAGAGCTTCACACCCCTGAAGACCTGAATCCTCAAAGCTATTGAATGTTCAGGGATAACACTTTTCACCTCTGGAAACAGATTTAGTGAATAATACTTAAACTCTGTACAACAAAACATTGTATTTCACCTCACTATAAAACACAGAACTGTCACTGTCTAAATACCTTCTGAACACCAAACTTCTGCGATACCAACTGAAGCATGCCTTCCAGTGCCATTTATTTCTTCCATCTTTTGGTCCTATTTAGGTCTGTTAGCAACTCATAACTAACAAAATACCAAGCACCTGCTACCATCTTCTGGTCCTATTCACATCTACTTGCAAAGATATACAATGGCAGAATATCATTACATGTTTGCATTTATATATATGTCTACAGGGGCTAAATGTGCAATTACATTATTCATACTTCCACTGTCCTTTACAATAGAGCAAACTGCAGTTTAATTATTTAAAGGATACAAGAATGTTGATTTCTTGTTTTATTATACTGTTAGTGTCCTCATCTGCTGCAAGCAATCTCTGAAATGAAACAGTTTTATAATCCCAGACATTTCAACTCCTACTTTAATTAATAACCATAACTATTTATGTGTTATAGTTTCTGTAAAATATAAATATTCAAACTGTTGCTACTGTTGAGGATTCACATCCTCTGGAATGTGCCAGTGTTTCATTAGGCAAGTGGTTCCTACTATTTCAAATGAACGGAATGCCTACACCTTCAAGTGTCAAGCACGCACTAACTTCTTCCAACTATCAAGAACCACCCACCTAATGACACAACACCACAACACAGAAAACCTGAATCCTCAGCAACAATGCTACAAGACCTCAAATCTCATGCTGTGACTGATGTCACATAAAATTAATGTTCATTCAGAAAATCACAAGCTTCCATTCTCTTGAGATGGAAGCCTCTTTTTTCCCCAGACATTATGTCTGCCACATCACACATCACATCTGCCACATCACATATCATGTCTGCTACATCACACATCACATATCACATCTGTCACATTACACATCACACCTGTCACATTACACATCACACCTGTCACATCACACATCACATCTGCCACACCACACATCACATCTGCCACACCACACATTATGTCTGCCACACCACCTTTCCATGTCTAGGTGTGTATCCTCTCTGCAAAGCTGCTCAATATATCAAACATCACACACATCCTTATACAAGCTTTGAGGTTCTCAGTGGCGACTGCAAAGCCGTCCGAAGCAAGACACAACTAGAACTTCTGCTTCTGCAACCTTATATTTTATAATTATAATTTAAGACACATGGCAATGAAAATGCTTGGAATACAAACACTCTTCTAGGGTGTGATGCTATGTTAATTGGTAGATACATACCACTGTTTTGGAGGCAGGCCTATCTGCTGCTAGCTCTACCCTACAGATGAAGGCAGCGGGTATATCCCTAACAGTGCTTCCCAGCCAGCCAACTACACAGCATCACATGCCACAAAACCATAAACACAATGTCTCATCAAGATCACCTCTCTTTTGGGATAAGGTGTCATGTAGTGTGGCAGAAACCTTTTATGTTTATGTATGTACTACCTCCATCTTCAGGGTTACAAGCCAGAAGATTTCACCAAAATTCCAGTGTCTGTCTACCAAACAACATGGCATCACATAAGAGAACAGCACAGTCTTGATACCCATCAGTGTGAAATTCAAATCTCATGTATAGAATTATGCTCAAGAAATTCAAGAACACTTCAGTGCCACGCACCTTAAATTCCCATCCTACAATAAACACAACATGGCAGCAGACAAAATTCTCATGTGTGGGCAGAAATATAAATTTTACACTAAGGGATATACTAACTGCTTTTCATAAAAAGTGTAAATATATTTAACTTTTGTTCAGTCTATTTTGGGTATGCAGAAACAATGATTCCAAAACATTCTTCTGATTCATTTGGTGTACAGGATTTCTGGACACTGTACTCTCTCTGAACATAACAAAATATTTTGAAAACTGATCTGTTCAGTCTCCATGCAAAAAGATGGGAAAGCAACTAGTTAGTTGGACCTGTTAGAAAGCAATGGATCACTCGATCCCCCCAAAAAAATCACTGTTCAACAGAAAACTGTCTAAAGGCAATGTATGGAAATCTGTTAAACCTGTTTGCAGGAACTCGCTGCAAGGGCTGAGACAAGCATTCCACTGAGTTATAAAGTCATAGAGGAATTTCTTTAAAAAAATATTCTAATTTTATGTTAAAATGAACAATATACATTGTTCTATGCCACAACATCACACTCTAATCAGTATTCTCTGTGTGCCATTTTCAGAAGACTGATAACTGAAACCAGTCTTGAACTGCAGATGTCTCCACTGTATCCTGGCTTCTCTGTGGCATCCTCCCATGACAAGAATGGAGCATTCAGTCTTGGAGAACAACTAGGCCGTGGGGAAAAAAGAGGATAGATGGAGATGCAAAACAGCAAGGATAAGTGCACACAGGTGTAAGAAAAAAACTTACAAGTAAATGGGTGAGAATGAAGGACGTTTTGTTGTGAGATAACCCACTCTGGTGGAGAGGCCAACACAGAAAGTGTCCATGTGCCTTCATACAGGTACACCTCCACTCATTCTTAACCTTGACACTATATACAGCAACAGGTCAGGTTCATGTCCTGGCCACTGTACACCTGTGGATGAACCTCTGACACCCACTGAACAGGAAGCTGGGTGACCCCAGAACCAATATAAGCATTTCCAAAAAAGAAATAAAAATTTTCCCCTGCCAGGAGCTGATCTTGGATAGTCTGGCCCATGGCCTAGACAGTATACTGACTGAGCTTCAAAAGTGGGCAGACTAAGGAGGAAAGATATAAAGGTTTCACTTACAATGATAATGCTTTGCAGTTCTACAGATCTGCTGTTATTTTATCTGACTCTAGCAGTCACTTCCTATCAAGTCACTTACGCTGTAACAATAGCCCCACATACCAGCTTCTTTATATAACGCAAGGTCCCTATCTGTCAGCTGCAGTCACTATGCAAAATCCATCAAAGCAATAAGACTCTTTATGATACATATGCCAAATACAATTCAAACAAGAACTTTTATCATAAATTCAGGCCAAAGTTTACAAAACAGCATTGACAAGGCATGTGCCAACCAGGAACAAGTGGATGAAGTTGGTGCTAGACTAGAGAGATTGCCAAGAAAATCTCTAGCCTGACATGTGCAGAAAATGTGTGTTCCTGCTTCATCCACACAACATGCAATAATTTCCACATTTGCAATTACATGATGCAATTGGAAGGTAGTGTCTTCAGATTCACCAACAGAATTTGCATGAGTAATGATCATGTTTGTTACACATGGTTTGTTATATATGGACTATTGAATGGTGACAAACCGGAAAAAGCAGTTACCACTGTCCTCCCTGCCATCAAGCAAAATGTCTAAATGTCAATGTATGCGAGGGGGTTGATAAAATAATGTCCCTGACATACAAGTCCTTGAAAGACTGTCGTTTTGCAACTTACATGTGTGACTTACTGATAATTATACAAGTTAATCAAACGTCTATCTAAATATGTCAACACAATTACCGAATAAAAATACTTTACTATTCATCTGACTCAGTAACAACCTTCAGAGCAATGCTGAATGTGTTGGGACCTTCAGCCATTAATCATTTTACATTATCTCTTCACTAACCTTCAGTGCAAAATATTTCCCTGTACTTGGGTCCTGTGTCATAAATACAAACGCGAATCCACCTGAAACAATTTCATTCCATAAATTTTTTGACAGGGGCAAAGGTACATGAAGTTTGACAGCGGTTGTCAGTTATGTATTATGACAATACTGTCGCAGGTCTACGTACAAAAATACATCACTTTACCGTGCAATATGATTACATTGCACTTGTTCAATTGCCTCAAATCAACTGAACATAACACTAATTAAACACTTTCAAAACGTCAAAGGCAGTATTGACCTCAACCCTACCTTCAGCGATGACTTTCTTCACCTTTAATTTTACGTTTCCTACTTCAACCGTTTGACCTATCAACTCATTTTCAGCACCAGATGTGTTACTACTACTAAAATACCCTATTGCCGACTTAAATAGATCAGACATTTTTAAAAACTAGCCGTTTTTATCTTCGAGACATTACACACAACTCTGCGACTATTCAACCCCCCTTGAGTTGAAGACCCAAACATCCGGTCAAAGAACATACGATCTGTACTGAACTCTTGATCGAAGTAGGTCACGTATACCATGCGTTTGCAGCTTCCCTGAAGGTCACATTCATGATAACATACCTTTACATATCAGTTTAGTAAAATTTTGAGACAACGATGTATGTTCCTGTACCAATGACACACGAAACAATATGCCATGAATACAGTATTCATTTGGATATATTTTTGATGCAGAATGGGGAGAGTAAATTTAGTTGGCAGCCATGCTCACTAACGTTGTGACGTGTGTTTCGCACAAGTTGGCATAATTTTTACTATTTACAGCTGGTTTTCACATGTGGTGTGGTGTTGAGTAACCGAGCGTGCTGTGGACCGTGTGGCTAGCGAAGCATGGCGAAACTGTGTCTCAGTAAGATTATAGTTACAGTTACTATATTGATTATAAGTTTGGGGGGTTTTTCGGCATGTATTGCTCAAGTGATGGTCGTCTGTGTGGTTACATCCTGTAACATGAGTTGGTTCCGACATTTCGGAGGATGTGTTGCTCACGTGTTCAGGGTGATTGAATTTGGTTCGGCATCTCACTCCGCATTTTTTAGTCTTTTCTTTTGAACTACATGAATACGTTTTGATTTCGTTATTGGAAAATAACTATACTCTAGGCAAAGAATGAGTATTTCTACTTGTCAAGTATCAGAGCAGTGAATGGGTTATGACATCGTATAGTCTGGTAGGTGGCGACCACCTTAAATGCTACGGATATGTATAGTAGGAAATCCATTTAACTTGGAAATACATTGGCGTTCATTGTAAACCTTTTGAAAAACATTATGAATATCTGTTCCCTGTGATGAATTTCAGCTGTATATAGTTTTATTTTTCAGTTTCATTGATACAGATTACATCATTAAAATACGTAACATGCATGATATATCTGTGATTGACCTTATTTGGGAAATGCAGTTTCAGTACTGAATTTCCATGTAAAACAAAATTTTAATTAGAATGGAATTTATGATTTTCAGAGAAGACGAGCAAGAGGATATCATGTCGGAAACGTTATAAAATAGAGAAGAAAGTGAGAGAACACAACAGGAAAGTGAGGCGTGAGAAGAAAAAGAATCCGGGAAAGAGTAAGATTGAGATAATAACTCAGGATTTTTTTTTATGATACTGTGTAGAAGAATATAATAGTTACCTGAATAGAAGTCAAACCCTTACACAGTCTTCATTTTTCAGGAAAATACCTACACAGAACATGTTTAACTTTGTGTATGATTAAAAAGTGTCCCCCTCCCCTTCTTTTTTTCAGATGATGAATTAGGGTAAAATACTTGCCTTGTATTTGGGTAAGTATGCTAATTTGTGACTCATCCCATCATGTACTGGCAAAAATGCAAAATTCTAAAGGATTATATGTGATAAGTTTCTGGTTGTATGATAAATGGTACTTCAATTGAACAGAATATATGACAATTGTACAATAATTCATTACAGCAAGAATCAAAACTATAGGAAGGGCAACTAATGTGAATGACAGTTCCTTACAAAACTCATACCCTTGGAATTTATTGTTCATCTCTCCATTTATTGAAATGTTTCAAAATGTGACCAAATTATTTGGTACTCTCACAGTGAATTACCGCTGTATTTTTGACAATCTGAAATGTGTTCTTGGTTAGGGTTTGTAAAAAGTTGAGAAAGAGTAACAATAGTGGAAACAACTCCTCACACAGATCAAGTGCACAACGTTTATGATTCATTTACCGCTCCAATTTCACACAGCTGGCCACTGGCCATAACAGTTCTGGCAGTGTTGCTAGAATATGTGGAGCTCCCATACCCCTTTGGCAGAAATTTAAGAAACATTCATAGAAGTTCCATTGCTGTGTGTTGAAATACAACTTTCGCATTGTAATCTTATGGAAGCTTCTCCCTTATATTTTGAAGCTTTCCCTCCATTTGCCCTGCAAACTTCATGGATTTTTTATAAGATTTCAGAATATATTACTTGTTTACCAGATTACAGTGTACACTTCAAACCTTTGTAAAGTAAAACTGTTTAAGTTGTATGCAAAATCGGGCCTAGTCTGTGAAGGTGAGTATGCTCACTTCTGGATATCAAACGCCTGCTAAATGTGTAGTTAACGTCTTGATATAACTTAGCAATAGTTTCCTCAAAACTACACAGAACTACAGAATTGTAAATGAGGTCTTGGGACTTCTTAATGCAATGGATTACAATTTTTAAGACCATATTAGCTGTAGGGAACCACTGACCATGTTATCCTCAAAATTTGTGGTTCTAACATATGTTTATGTATATAGTGACTGTTTTATTTGACAACTGTCACATGTCACTTCCTGTCAACTTCTTGTTATATTAACATAGCCCACTAATCCAACTGCCCCCACACACAGCAGATTAATGACAGGAAGTGGCAAATGATAGTTGTCAGATAAAATAATGGCTTTGTGAAATGGACATGCTGTATGCAACACATTTTGCCATTGCAGATAAAAAGAAGAAGCTAATACAAGTACCAAATATTTGTCCATTCAAAGAAGATATTCTGAAAGAAGTAGAAGCATTGAAGAAACAAAAGGAAGAAGCTAAACAGAAACAAAAAGAAATCTGGAGGGAAGAGAAGAGGAAAGCAAAAGAAAAACAGGATGGAGTTGAAAGTGGTTTAGGGGGTTTTATAGAAAATGCTAAAAAAAGACAAACATTACATGAGAATGCCAGAGGCAGTGATGCATCAACCAGTGCAGGAATACCACATAAATCTGACATTTCTGTTAAAGCTTACTGTAGAGAATTTAGAAAGGTAATTTATGAGGAACTTATGTACCTTGCAGATTTTCATTAGGAAAGTTTAAGAAACTGGAAATGCAGTGGAGTTGCTGCAGTGATTATCAGATTATAGCCTTTAAATCTCAATAGATCATTGTACTGTACATTATCATAATCTTACAAATAAGGTACAGTGAGACTTCTGCCAATTTCACCTTCTTGTTATTTGTTACAATTATTTGCTTTGTTGATGTTACAAAACATACTTTTTTGATGGAAGTGCACTATTTGCATCCATTCATCTATATGTGAGCCATTCTGGAAACTCTTAGCTCCCATTGGCTCAGTACAAGCCCTATCGACTCTTCTCCTATCCATAACTCTTTGGCCAACATTCCTGCAAACCTGTATGTATAGCTAACACATTCCTTCTACCGAATTACTTAAGCATTGACCCAAACCACATTCAATTACCCTAAAGATGTAGGTAGTGTGTTCCTCCAAACAACAGAGCAGACCTGTACTGTGTAAATAAGACCCAGATAATTACCATCATGTGACCTTTCATGAAGGTTATCTAGCAGAGTAGTATCCAATTCCTAGCTCTGTGTTCAACATTGTTGCAAATGCAGGTCGCATCTTCTAAGCCATCTCATGTACAAGTGTAGTTATTATTTTTCAGGTTGTGGAAGCAGCAGATGTTGTGCTGGAAGTTGTAGACGCAAGGGATCCTCTCGGAACACGATGTAAACAAGTTGAGCAAGCCATTTTAGATAGTGGCAACAAGCGTCTAGTGTTAGTGCTGAATAAAGCAGGTTTGTAATTGGACTGTGATTCTAACTGCATAGAGCAGAGTCCTCAGACCCTGACACAGTGCAACATGCATAAGAGTTAACAGTTTGACAGGTTACAATATTTTCATTATTTGGTGCAAAAAATTTTTGTGCAAGGCCACTGTTATTTTAACTTACTGAATATGCATCCACACCAAATGATTTCTTGCATAGGAGGTACCATTTTAATATCATGATATTTACCCATTTTTTTGTTTTTCAGTAATTATTTTTGGCCACTGATTCATTCAGTAGAAATGCACCCATTTATATGTGATGGTTACAGTTTGATTTCCCCACTGGTTAGATTTCACATGCCAGAAACTGAGTGCAACATAACAGTTGTTCATATATTATGCTCTGTCTCTTGTACTTTTCTAGTGCTGGAAAGCATTTGCAACTAATCTTCTTTATGTCAGATGAGAAGCTTATGATTTTGTTATGAACATTTTAAAGTTTTGTATTTTATTCTTGTTGTATCAGTTTTTATGTCAGCTGATCGTGTGTTGGTATACTGTGAATTGTTCGCTTTAAAATTTATATTGATGTTTGAAGTTTAAAATACACAGCTGGCCTGCTGAACCATTTGTCCGGTGTGGGCAGCTTCTTCAAAATTTCGTCTGCATGCTGGCAAAATGAAATTCAACACACAGGCTGATGAATTAATCAGTATACATGTAATTTAATGTATAAGTTTACCTGTTTATTTTTCTGTGCCTCATGTGCAATAAAAATAACTGATAATGCTAGGAAAAGTTTATAAAAAATGCAGTTCACAACCTGCGACAGGGTGTCACTATTTTAGTACATTTTAACATAATTCACTAGCACTGTAAGTCTTCATAAATGAATGGCTTGTAAGTTTTCAAAATTACTTTGGCATGCTATCTTAGTTTTGCTAGGGAAAGGGTTAAAAGACATTATTTCATTTCAGTTGCCTTCGTTGGCAACATAGCACTGTGTCAAGGACAGCATGTTTCCTGCAAGCTATGGGTTGAGTGGGCCTG
>Ga0123353_10003784_pt1 | contig 19283 bp, 18 predicted proteins | sample TergutLab28metaG_3_FD_92763 | JGI IMG/M metagenome (GOLD analysis project Ga0123353, IMG submission 92763) | Labiotermes labralis P3 segment gut microbial communities from Petit-Saut dam, French Guiana - Lab288 P3 | ecosystem: Host-associated > Arthropoda: Insects > Digestive system > Gut ... | reverse complement strand
TATGGTCGGCGCTGTTGGGTTCATGTTTATGTACTTCCATTTGGTGTCTGGGGGGATGAGTGTTTTGCTGTTATTTATAACTTTCCGGATTTGGGATTGGAAAGGCTTGGTGGGGTCTTGTGCTGTAGTTTGGAAATTGTTGGCTAGTATGAAGTTGTTGATTTTGGAGTCGTATTGTTTTATGGGTAGGATTACTAGGGAATTCCCTTTGTCAGCTCATGTGACCATGGCTTCATTCTCTGTTAGTTTGGTTTTTATGCTTTCGACTATTTTCATTTCCGGGTGTGTGTTGTGTGTGTTCTGGGTATTGTTTTCCTTTATCAGGGTACTTATATGTTCAGCTGTCAATTTCCTGTAGACTTCTCGGTCTGTGGGGGGGAGTTGCATGATGGCGGTCTCTGCTTCCAATGCTAGGTTTTGGATCCAGTCTTTGGGTTTGGAATGTAGGTTGTATTTGGGGCCCTTTTCCAGTAGTGTCAATTCTCGTTCAGAGAAATTTATGTCGGTTGTGTTAATTACTCTGGGGTAGAATTTGTGGTGTGGTTGGGGGGTTCTTGTTTGTTGTTGAGATAAGTGGTTTAGTTTTTTGTATCTTTCTCGGATTTCTATTTTGAGTCTGTCTTCTATCATGTGGAGCATGTGGTGCCATAGGTTGTCCCAGGTGTTTGCTAGAGTTAGGTGTAGGTGGTATATTAGTAAGTTCAGCTTCTGTTTTTTGCAGTGTAAGATTTTTATTTCGTCTTTTAGTCATATGCTGGTTACTTTCTGTTGTGTGTGTCTGCATGCTGGAGATGTATTGGGAACAGGTCAAGCACCGGAACACCTATCCGCCAAATACGACACACCCTGCATGGAGGACAAATACACGAACCCACAACGGACCAGACACAGAGATCACCACACCACAGATACAAAGGATAGAGAGCACACACGTAAGTACACACCTTTATTTACTACTCAATCACAACTCGTCACACTAGTCACCTACCAACACACAATAGCACGCATCAGCACTTATTCTTTGATTTTCTCCTCTCCACAGAACACATTAGCCCACCAGCAGTAGACAGCAGAAAGGAATACAGAAACCGGAGACCCGCTCAGGAAGACAGCGAGAAAACTAAAGCTGCCCCCAGATAGCGCACATTACAGATCACCCCCCCTCTCCCCAATAGCATATACAAACATCACAGATGCTGAGATCTCACCATCGTGACGTATCCACTCCAACCCTGTAAAGAAATACCACTATACTTTCAAACGTAAACCTGATGATGGCCACTTAGGCCGAAACATGTAGTTTACTTTTATCATTATTAAACACCCTTAAATATTTTTGTGTTATAGACTGACCCCACACCTGTTGTTTATATATACACAACGGGGATGGCTCAATTTAAAATTAAAATGTCAGATTCTGTTTTGATTTTAATTAATTAAGTTCAGAATCTTCTGTTGAAAAATTGAATTGTGAGTGTAGAGTTTAAGGGCATCTCGTAGATATGTACATAATCATTCACTGCTCAAACCGTTACTATATATTCACACATCCACATGTTCACTGCTTTTGCTTTAACTGACTGACCCTTGAAGATGGGACTGATTCATTATCCTGAAATGTCAGTAACCACCTACCAACCTACTGTGTGCAACATCCCAGAAGAGCATAGACCTCACCTCTACCACAGTGTAAGCCTGAGAACTCACAGCTTTGAAGTTATTTGAGAGTGGTTTTAGACAACATGTGAAACTGTGTACTGGAATGTCATCAGTTATCTTTTTAACCATTGGTTTTACCCATCAAAAATGATGGACTGGCCAATAAAGGGTAATAAAAGACTTTATTTGTAATTAAATAAAAGGATATATGCAATGGAAATAACAACATTGCTCCTGTAAGGTATGTTTACATAAACAGTTATGGTATCTCAGTAGTACCAGCAGTATTGCTCTGATACAGCATTTGCAAATGCTTCATTAATATGCAACAGGTCAATTTAGTTTCAAGAATTTTCAGTACACTGCTCCACATTCAGACAGTTCATACACTGTTGTGCTGTGTGAAATAAAACAGCATGGAATGCTTAAGATGTCATCGCAGTTGATGTGCTTCTGTGCACATATGATTTGGCTGACTTTCCTTTCACTTGGTTATGGGTTGTGACTCACAAAGCAAATCTATTACATAAGTTGGATATAAAGCGCATAATGTTTTGGGGATTTGCTGTATTTCTGTCTCCATATCCTGTCTCCCAGAAGATGAAAACAGACAATTCAGAATTGTTGTTTTTAAATTTACGATTAAGATGGTGGACAAAAGTCCAGATCAGTAATAACATTAAACATTGCGTGTCCTTTGCCAAATATTGTGGCTTTGAAATCAATACTTTTGTAACAATTTCATCATACATGTTAACCTTGTCCCATATTAGGAGCTTCACATTAAATGAGGATTTGTGTACTCTTATTGGAGGAATAAGTTGGTGGTGTGATGACATGTTTGATTAGGCTTGTGGAACTGTGTAAAGAAATAGCAGAACAGACCATTGACTTCACACCGAAATTTGTTCACAGGCATGACTACAAACTTGTCTTTGGTGTGGATATGACACTGGGCCTCAGCAAGGCTGAGAGACTGCTGTATGGTGAGTCAATGATGACTCATGCAATGGCCTTCACTGCTGTCACTCTGGATGTGAGTAACTTCTGTTTAAAAACAATTTCTTTACCCAATGATGTGTCACAGATGAAGCACCCAGATTTATAAATGTGTATTACCTAGTGACGGTCATTACATACCTTAATGTGTATTACCTAGTGACAGTCATTACATACCTTAATGTGTATTACCTAGTGACGGTCATTACATACCTTAGGTGGCAATGACAGGTGAGTGTGGAAGTGGTGGGGGAATGATGACTAGCAGGAGAAAAAACTTAAGAACCTGAGAAATAATTTCTCAAGTGCCACTTCATCCATCATACATTTATTATCAAGTTGGTGTTTATTCTGAATAAGATGTTACATCTTGTGCCATTAATGAATTAGTTTCACTGGTTTTCAGGAAGCAGGAAATCCAACCAAGTTTCAGGTGGAGAATTCATGGGGTGATGAATTTGGAGAGAAAGGATACCTGGTAATAAGCCGTGACTGGTTCTTGGAATTTGTATTTGAGGTTGTGGTGGATAAAAAGTTTGTGTCACAAGAAATAATGGAAGTTTTTACAATGAAACCCATTGTCCTCCCAGCATGGGACCCAATGGGAAAACTTGCACAGTGATACATTATATGTAGCTGGAGACCATATGCGTCAGTTGGTGGTGTTGGAGGGGGATCATGACATCACCCCAGAAGCTTGTTTGTTACAGTGGCTCTCACATGGTTGTATGAACAGATACATGCAAACAGTTTAACCAACTTCACTTTGTTAATTGGCCTCTATTATGGTGGTTGAGGATAACTTCTTCATGTTTATTGTGATACAAAATGGAATGATAGAGTGAACATCTGAGCCTCACACTGTCTGTTACATTCAGGACATTCAAATGATGAACATGGCACATGTTTAGAAAAGGATAAATCTTGACACTTGGTAGAGGAATTTTACAAGGATGTAGAAATATATGAACTTTTCAGGACATATTTTGTGAACAAGTTCTGGTATCTGTTTTTCACAGTCTTACATAATGTAACATTTGTCAAATTCTTGGTTTATGATGAACTTCCCAGTTTTTAACACACTTCAGTTTTTCAAGCAACATGAATTTTGCAAGTGTCTCCAGTACTACTGTTACATAAAATTAAATAATAAATAACACACAGTACATATGCTGTTGTAGCTTTTATTATAGCATAATGCACATCCTCCCTCCTGTCATAAGCTGCAGCATACTGTACCTCAGAAAGTGCACTGGAAGTTTCTTAAGGGCAGCAATAACAGTTTCAAATAATTTTGTCAAGTTATGAACAATGCTTGGGAAAAGTATGACTCAGGATTCTCTGCTAACCTGCTTCCCCAGTTCACATTCTGGTCATGTGAGTAGTCTTGACAGTTGGGTATCCATCTAGCAGACTAAATGGTGTCTTAACCAAGGAGCCCACAGCATGAATCTTCACTGTCATGAAAACTCAAATTCATATTTTCACACAGCCCTATACTGTTTGTAAGAAGTAACATCTGTTTAGTTGGTGAAACACGTTACTTTTCCCTCTCTGAAATTACGTGGTGGAGGCAAAATATTGCTAGCTGTATGTCTGATGTTCATTTGCATGTTGCCAAGAGATGGCTGGCGGGATGCCACAACATCGTTACAGATAGTGCTGGCAGAATTTGCTTGTAGTGATTTTGTCTCTTCTTTCATTCTCTTTTCTCCTCTTGTGATAATCATACTTCAGCTTAGCCCATATTCCGAGGCACATGGAAATGAGCCGTGTATCCAGAACTGGGGCTGAACATGCCAGAAGATACTGCTGCTCGACTATACAGCGTGCGGACGCCAAATGTCCTGTCTGTACTAAACTGAGGGCTAAATACAGTTTACATCGAGCCACAGTCATTGGGTCTCCAAGACGTAATGCAATTCTGAATTGTTGAACTGAAATGCGACCAGCAATCTCTGCCTGCAACCAACAGGATTCCAAAAATAAGACTTGCTAAGATGTAATGTGATTGTGTTCATGACATACCAGGACCATAATCACTGTTGTATGCAAACATACATGTTTTAAGATGCTTCTGATTTATGCACGTTGTGTCACCAGGCATATTATTAATTACGAACTAACTCTTGCAGCAGGCTGTCCCTCTCAAAGCTAGTAGTCACTCAGACAACACTCAGCGTGTATGGAACACAGAGGACTCTGACACTGTTCACAAGAGCATACCACTTATTCCTGTCCTGAGAGAGCTGAATGCAGTTCACATCCACCAATCTTTATCAGCTACTTGAACATTCACCCACCTATGCCCAGGTCTTCCAAGTGATATCTTCTTTTTAGGATTGCTAACCAACATTTTGTAAACAATGCTTGTTTCTTTGATGCATGTCCTGTCACTTCTCATCCTCCTTCATTTTATGAGCCTACTAAATGCTGAATAGCAAGAATTCATGATTCCCTTTATTTTTCAGTATTCTCAGTCCTGTTATTTCATCCCTCTTAGGCCCAAATATTCTCCTTTGCATCCTGTTTGTAAACACTCTTATTCTAATGATAGTAAAATTATAGTTTCATGTATGTTCATTACTCCAAAGTGTTTTTAGGTAGCAGACGGGAAAGTAAAAACATTCTGAACAGAATTGTTGCAAGTATTCCCCAACTTTAATTAGCTCTGAGTATCTTAGTGAATGCACTTTTCAGTTGTTGCTGTTCAGTACAGTTGACCTCTGCCACATTTTAAAATTATGTGTATGAATTTAAAAAGGTAAGTTGTCCCCGGCCCACCCTACAAAGGCATTTAGGGGAGTAAAGTTATAGCTCCACCCATTCTTAAACTCTGCACTGGATGGAAGTGAGCGGTAAATTCAACAACCTGGCCCCTTCACCCCCAGGAAAACACCAGTACCCACTGAGTAGGAGGCTGGGTCGGCCCCAAAGCTAGTCTGGACATCTTGGAGAAAGATAAGTCCCTTACCCCTGCCAAAATTTGAGTATAATGACTGTGCTATCCTTGCCCCACATTATGTCATAACATTACAATTTTATCCTGCACTGAATTAGTGAAATGTACAGTACATAGTTTTCTCTGCATTTACTTCTAGCCTGCAATCATTAGTAACATCTGACAGAGCTTGCCTGTTTCGGTTTGTGGTGTTTGTTTCCACTTATTAAATGATTATCATCAGCACAGACCAGAAGCTGATAGGTTCCATTCAATTCCAGTCCCTCCAGGTTTTCTTGGACCTGCCTAATCATGTATTCTGAAATAACAGTGATGAAGATGCATCTCCTTGAACATCCAAATCTTCTGTAATGCTCTGCTGTTTTGGTAGTTACAGATGTTTTGGAGGAGCAGGCTTCCTCAATATTCAGGGCATAGATGTCCAAGATGAGTAGCCACATGGACTGCTAAGATGGAAGGACAATGGGAATGGTGACACTACTGGGCAGGGATGTAGGTGGAACAGGCACAAAAACATTGGGAACTAACCATTTGTCAGGTGTGAGGTACTAAATGAACTGATGGATGCAGGAGTTTAATAGGCATGAAGGGACAGGAATTAAAGTGAGGGTGCGTGGAGTTGGGAAGTTTTAGAAATGCCAGGGAAGGGAGAGATCACGGATGTGTTTGTTTCTCAGACATTACCAATCATATTGCTGTTACTCTCAGGGGCTGCTTCTCATCAAGGGGAGGCTCCCTCCACTCTTACAGAGGCAATCTGACTGCCTGTAACCTCGACAAGGCCATCGTCCTGTCAGTGATGTGTGAGACTGAATCTCAGTTGCCTCCCTGATGATCTGATTAGTGTAAATAGAATTATTGTATAGTATTTTGGTGTTATATTGTTGTGATGTGATGCTTTGCTCTGACACTGACGACATATCTGGCTGTCTGAGTCAAATGTGGCAGTGGCATTCCTTCACTCTAGTGTCAATGAACGATCTGCACATTGTAGACCTCATGACATTCGAAGTAAATGCCATACACACCTAAACAGTTCTCAGGCCGGGGTCATCCTTTACAGGCTAAAGGAAGCCAGTGATCTTCCCAGAGTGGCAGACCAAAAGATTTAATGTTGTGGCTAGAAATCATGGATGTGAGCAATCGGACTCTGGCTGTATACATTCTCCCCAGAAGTGTTCATGTGGAACTGCAACGTATTGTGAACACTCTTTCAGTCACACAGCTCTGCACATATGTACCCAGGTTTGTTGGGAGGATGGTGATGTGGGCCACAGCTGAGGTAGAGGTTCGAGTGGGTGTATTTCTGATAAATGATGTCACCCAGTGAGCCATCAGATCTCCTGTAAACATCCACGGATGGAACATGGCTGTTTGTCTTCATGGTGAATTGAATGTTTGGTGGACACTATTCAGTCGGTCCAAGAAGCCACCCCATCTGGGCCCATTAAGCCAGATCGCACATTTGTCATCTATGTAACAAAACCAGTAGGAGGCTTATGGGTTGCTTGACCCAGCACTTTTCTCAAATCCTCCATGTAGAAGTTCCTGTACTGTAGACAACAGCAATCTCATCACTACACCATCTGCCTGCTCACAAAAGTGACCACCAAAGATGAAGAAAGACTAGGTCAACATGTGGCATAACAGTGCCATGAAGTCCTCAAAGTGTTAACCCAAGTTGGCACTTTTAATGAAGAGTGAGACCATGTCTGAGTTAACATGGTGTCCTCAGATCTATTCTGTAGAGAATCCACCATGTCAACACACTCAATAGAATTATTTATTTCACCATGAGTGGGAGCTAAGCATGGAAATCCTCAGGGAGGCTTGTTCCTTATGAGTTTTAGGAGGTCCATAAAACCTTCAAGGCCTTGAAACGTGCGGACACTGCTGTTGACCAATCTCAGGAAGTAAGGACATCTTGAGGGAGAAGAGTGGTCTTAAGTTCAAGAGTTTCGGTCAGATCCTAGGTTGGGTGTTCTAGGAGGGCACCAGTCATTTGATTGTAATTGATAGCACTGAGCACCACTCTTGCATTTTCCTTGTCATCCAGGAGGGCAGTGAGGTCAGCATTTGTTCTCAGGGCTCTGAACAAGTTCCTTTTATCACCAATGTTACTGTTCCTTGGCCTGGTAGAACCTCTGAAGCCTCCACCAGTAACACCCTTACAGATAACAACCTTCAACAGCCGTGCAAGGCCCAATACCTGGTGCCCCGCATTGTTAAAGAGATGTGAGAGATAGTGGACATCCTCGATCACTAACAACACTCGTGGCAACGAGCAGGAAACAGAATGAACACTTAACAACTAGGATATTCTCAACATGAAACAGGAATGCTTATTAATTTGCCATGACATTTAGTAATTCAAACCCTCACAACCTATTTCTCTAAAATTTATTTTAATATTCTTGTATCCACTTAGGTCCCCCAAATGGTCTCTTCCAATGAGATTTCAACTTTGTATGGTATTTCTTCCCCACCTCCAGCATTTACAAAATGGAAGGTCATGCAGCATACTTACACAGTGTACGATTTCCTCTCCCAGTGCTGAAAAAGCACCACCCAAAGTCGACAACCATGACATAGCATTTTCCAACTCCCTTCTCTCCATTACTAGCCTTTCAAGTCGCTCACTCCTGGAAGAGTATACGGGTAATGTAGGAACAATTATGGATGTCCTGTGACATGCATGTAATAAACATAGTTTGTGCATTCCGAACATTTGAAGTAAAATATCTGTCTCAATTCCAAGTTCATTTACAATACTAAAAACCTATAATTAATTTTAGTATATCTGAAAACGGTGAAGAAATTTATTTTTCATGCATCCTGTTTCTCAGCTTAATACTGACACAGTTCATCACAAAGTAAATGTATTTGTTGGCTGTGCCATGGCTCAGGCACTTAGTTGCTGGTGTCTTACCACACAGACCTTGGTTCAGTCCCAAGCCAGCCTATGTCAGATACAAGGTGAGAAAAGTGGCACTGGCATGGGATTTGGAGAACTTAATTTTTCCCATCAGTATTATTTCACAAATGATCCTTACTCATTCACCTATTACCAGTGCTATATAATCACAGCAATTGGAAGTGCACACTTAAAAATCTGTATTTAATGCTACACTCATTGTGCCTGGAAATGGCTTACATACTGATCCCAGTATTGCATGGGTATCATAATGTCAAATCTTATCCACTACAGATCAATTTGCATGTGAAAAACATGTGGTTTGGGTATAACCACAGAAACAAACAGTATCAAATCGTCTATCTGTGGGAAATCTAGATGGACACACACAGAATGCCACTTCTGGCCCCACTGTGTTGGTGGATCACCCTACGGTGTGATATGTAGCAGAACACTTGTATGTAATTTATTTCACATTTGTGTTCAGGAAAATAACATCCAAGCACCCCATTATGAAGGGGTATTGATGACAAAGCTCCACATGTTTGAAATTTCAAAATTAAATTCAGGCAACAGGCCAACTTCACATTAACTATATTAAAACCAAAGGGAAAATCATTCAATATTCAATACATGGAAATTAGAGAAAAGACAAATTCTGCAGTAACCCTAGTCATAAATTACCTCTCAGTGTATGTAATCTTGTTTTCCTATAAACAAAAATTTAAGTGAGATAAAACATGAAGAAAACTATATGACTCAACATACCATGCAAAGTCAATAACTTGCTTATGAGGAAAAACCAACTTCATTCTGAATTCCATGATCCCGTTTCGTTGTGACATCTTTCCCTTCTTTTTTAAGCACTCCTTGAAATTAGTTATAACACTTCTTCTGTATAATGCAGATTGTTGTAACGTTTTCACAAATAAGGATAGAAGATATCCATTGATGTAAAGTTTCTGTACACATTTTGGTTTCCTGAGCTCCAATTTCCGCAAGGTAACAATTCCTCCTTCTTCGAAGGAAGATATACTTAATTTTTTTACATTTTTGGTGATCTCTGATCCATAAATTTGATTTTTATTAATGCATGATGAAATTAGAGCAGTAGCTTTATTGTCTGACACAATTAATTCATCAGCTTTAATGCCTTCCTGTAGCTCACCTTTACTATTCAGGCTGTTAAATGTTATAAATAATATGTTATCTTGAGAAATCAGGAGTTCATCCCAAATAATGTCCTGGACCGTCACAGTCACGTGGACTAAGTTCATCGGACTGGAGTTCGTATACATAGTAACTCTAAAATTAATCTCTTGAAAGGATGAAAAACATTTTCATGTTTGATCCCTAAAATGTATACGTGAGTAACCGTTTTTTTGAATCAGCTATTTTTAAATAATGTAGCAATAATTTTAGGTTATATTATTCCTCAGGGAGATTTTATTATACTTTTCAGAAAACAGCGTCCTCGACAATATGCAATACATATCGTAATTTACTAAAAATTACACGCACAGAAATTAAGAATTATGTAATCGTAACTCAGGCAAGACAGAATCTAAGCATCTTCAAAATACACTCCCAAACTGCAGCAAGAGAAGATCCATGATACGAAACATCAAGTCATGACTCAAACAGCCAATGAAAACGTGTAAAGTGGGACACACCTCCAAAGCTGCACCACTCATGTTCAGTGACGTCACATACGCTGATGAAAATTTTCAGTACCAAAATTTATATATATTTACAACTCGTAAACTAAAACAGCGTAGTATTTAGCAAGTTTAGTTGTATTAATTAAATACTTATGAAATATTTGGGACTCTTATTCATTATGGGACCCTGCTGTTGACCATGGGAAAGACTCCTCTTAAAACTATAAGACTAGATGGGATAACTGTAAGCAAAAGTTTGTCGTTAAGGTTGATCTACGCTAACTTTTTGTATTACAAGCAGTTACGTCCGAAGGGAGTGTTGGTTACGGAGGAACAAAGGTTGATCCTTACGTCACGTTATTGACACAATTGTTAGAAAAAACAAATACGTCTCAGCATTAAACGGAAAGACACTTGTAATCAGATTTCTGGTGACAAAGGAATGGCGTTTTTGAGGGCCGTAATCAGATGCAATGTATATCGTAAGTTCGGCATTAGCGGTTTTTACCTCAGTCAGCAAGGAGTAAATTTAGCACGTGGAAAATTTTCAATCCCACCTGCGTCCGTTGGCTGCGGTGTACTGAAATCAACACACGCCGCGAGTGCTATCGGTTATGACACACAAGTCGAAGGTAAATCGTCCCAACAGCACCCTCGCGATCCGTTGGATCTCACCTTCGAAGACAATGTCGCCGCATTTAAGAGCAAGACTACGTGGGAGATTTTACGTGCATACGCCGTTTACACGATGTGTTCGTACGAATACTTGGTGGAACATAACATGACGGTAAGAAAAATTTATTACTGTGTTTGCTTATTATTTTTTATAAACCATCCCATATCGATTTCATGTAACTGTGCTACCACATATTGCTTCTTATATAGTGTATGGGATCGACATATTGACGGGAGCATTAGATCGTGAGAGACAAACTGAAAATATTGTGTAGGTAACCGTTGGACGTGTGTATGTTCTGTAAAAGCCGGCCGGCATGCAGTTTGGGTATAATGTGTTCGAAGTAAGTCTCGCTGTATTAAAAATTCGGATGGGTATGTATAAAGTATGGAATGTTTTTTTTAAGCTTAGGCCTTGTGTACAATGAATGCAAATCACAACTAGTTTTAATAAATATTTTAGTATACTTTGTTACATTTTATGTGAAGCATATTCTGTAATACACTGCATTTGAATATTTACTGCATGTATAGATCGATAGTAGCAATAGAAATAAAGTTAAAATCAGATAAAAATAAATAATATATTAGAAAATTATAACACATAACATGTAAAACAAAATGTAAACTAATGTTAATACATTATTGTGAACTTAATTAATTCTGCTGAAAGTAGTGCAGATGTATTCCTTGATGGTCCAGAAAACTGAAACAGGTCCCACTAGCAAAAGTGGAAATGTTATTAACACCCATACATGTTAGAAATTTCAGACTTTTGCTGCAGTACAGTTGAGCTCTTTGCTTTTCTGAGTTGTGCTGCCTAGGTTGGTTTGTTACTGACTTTTCAGCACAACATGTGGGTCCCATCTGCATAGGTCAGTATTGACCTTCATCTTGGCCATTCAAGATAGGACCAATACGCTGTCCCAAAACATCAGTAATAAATCATCTAAGCTCCTCAGAGCAAGAGACCAGAAAAATGAAGATCCTACCCATAGACGTTAGGTCAGTCTTTTTTTTAAAACAGTGTAATTGAGGAACCAAGTGGATCGTGGATCAGTGTAAAGTTTAAGTTGGTTTGGATCCATGCTTGATTTCTTGCACGTGGTGTTATTGTAAAAGTGGGGAGGGGATATAACTTAATATTTTGTAGCCCTGCCTAATATATATAAATAATTGGGAAAAATACACACATCGTCTCTCAATAGTGCCACAATCTTTACTTTCTCAAAATGGAGGCTTCTGATTGACATATTTCCATGTTTGTAGACTCACTAGCAATACAAATGAGATTCGTAGGAACACAGGATTAAATCGTTCAACATATTGAAGTGAAGAAAATTTATTTTGTGCTAATTCCTGCCATCTCACCCCTGGCCCAACACAGTGCAATCCTATCAGCAGACAGCAATGAGTGCCGTGTGTTCATTGGTTAACATAGTTCCACAGTCCTGTATATTCATGTAGATCAGTTTCACACACACATATGTACACCAGTTTTGAGAAAATTAGTTCCAACATTTTGTGCCGCGGTTGTTTCCTTGTGACACGAGGCCAGACGCAAATCAAAGCCCTCCAGGTGTAGAGCATAGTTGGTTATATCCAAGTACAGGGGCTCTTAAATGGCACTTCTTACCATCCATGGCTCCAAAATGTATAGAGCTATAAATATGAAATTTAATATTTTCGTTGTTACACCGTGCATGTTGTCGAGTTACTCAATTATTATACCAACACTGCACATATATAAAATTTATAAAATTTACACATTAAAACACTCCGACATGTTTCGGTCCTAGGACCATCATCAGGGAGCCATTTCGTCCTTGCTAAAGTTACACTATAAAAAGTCACATTAATTTCGCTGTACCAGTTGGGCATTGTGGCAGCATGCCATGTTGTGTAATGTTATGTTGCGTAGAGTGCCCTGCTACGGATGTGCATTCTGTGCTTCGTTGCGTTGCAACAGCGAAATTAATGTGACTTTTTATAGTGTGACTTTAGCAAGGACGATATGGCTCCCTGATGATGGTCCTAGGACCGAAACATGTCGGAACGTTTTAATGTTTAAATTTTATATATGTGCTGTGGTTGGTATAATAATTGAGTAACATGAAATTTAATGTGTTGTAAATGTTATGTTATTCATACTGTGCTTTGTCCTGCAGTCTGTATTTTAACCAGCAAATGTACAGTGTACTGGGTGTTGCTTAGGTGGAGTGCAGATGTTACACTGCACCTGAGCAATACCACAAACATTTGTTCAGTACATTATATACACTGACATGATATGCATCGTATGCTTCAGCCGATTCTTACTCCAATACATATTGTTTAGTTTAATACATCATTTCACATTCTACTGTTATTTGCATGTATACACACTAATTGAATTTTACGGGATGAGATTCCTTTGGATCGTATGTTGGTACAGATGTTAGTGTAAATGACCCAGAAAATATAAACAACTACGAGCACGTAACTAAAGAAGCTCATTGCTGCGTGGTATTATTACAGCAATATGGACTTGTGCATGTTAACATGTGTAAACTAGAATTTTAACATATTTAGACTTTTAATTTATTTAATGGCAATGAGGGGGACAGGCACCTGAAGTGTGTGTTGGACTTACAATCCCTATTTTAATAAACTCCCTGAAGACAGCACCTTGGTGCCGAAACATGTAGGAGTTGGTGGCTAGTATGAGGTGTGTTTTATTGTTTTTAATTGGTGCATTTTGTTGGATAAAATATGGAATGAGTGTTAGTATTGATCACGGTTTAGGTTTGTACTACTGTGTTTTCAGTAGCATACCGTGTGTAGTGTGTTGTGCTCTCATGTAACACGGAGTATCCCATTTGTATAGCAATTTATCCATTACATGATTAAGCAGGATATTGTTGATTGCACTGTACATTCGGCACAGGCCGTGCTTGAAGTTCACGACTCTTCGCGGTTTTGGTGTGGGGGGGGGGGTGTGCCCTTGATCCTTCACGCAGCCTCAAGGATGGAAAAATGGACATGTCTATTCGATAAAAGGAATGTTTGATGCAACAGTTCATATTGCACAGTCATTGCAGCCACCAAGGTGATAACTTCCAGGGTTGCCCATGACATTCCGGAGAATTAGCGGCTGTAACGGCTGCATACAGGGTTTTTTTTTTGGTAGGGGGTACCTGAGGGAAAGAGACCACTTGGAAGACGTAAGCGTAAATGGAAGGGTAATATTAGAATGGATCTCCAAGAAGTGGGATGGGGGCATGGCCTGGTTTGATCTGAGTCGGGATTGGGATAGGTGGCGGGCCCTTGTGAATGCGGTGATGAACCTTCGGGTTACACATAATGTGGGGAATTTCGTAACTAGCTGAGGAACTCTCAGAGTCTCAGGAAGGACTGTGCTGCATAGAGTTGGTTGGTTGGTCGGTTAGTTATTTCTGCCTGTGCCCATACATTGTAAGTCGCAGAATGCGTAACACTTTTTGACGGGTGTTTAAGATCATGTGCCGACTTAGTTACCGTTAGGAACTTAGCTTTTTCCCCTTACTTACTTACTTACATACTTACTCCATGGTGCAGAGTCCTTCTTGAGCAGCTAACTGGTTTGCAGCTAGTCAAGAAATTCCCCGCATTTCACGGAACCCGATGGTTCATTGCCGCACTCACAAGCGTCCGCCGCCTGTCTATCCTGGGCCAGCCCAATCCAGTCCATATACCCACTTCCCACCGCCTGGGGATCCATCCTAATATTATCCACCCATCTACGCCTAGGTCTCCTCAGTGGTCTCTTTCCCTCCGGTTTCCCCACCGGAGGGACTAGTTTAAATTATCCTAATGCTGTTTGTCCCATATACCAGGAGCTGCAGTAGAAGGAACCCTTTTTCAGCGTACACACATAGGTGTCGTTACGACGGACCAGTGCATAATCACACGCGTTTCTTGTCTGCTTCACCTTGTCTGTAGTCCTTTTTGTAAAAAAAGTGCGCTCCATTACTTCGCTAAAGACATAATGTTTTGTCAGGCATTAAACCCTGTTGTAGATTCTGACTCCGAATGAATTCTAAGTGTGACAATTTTAGACATTCCTTTGGACACCGTGGGCGGTAGATCGGCCTGTGACCAACAAAGGACGACGGGAAGCTCCACACACAAGCGCACACACACACACGTGCGCCTCCGCCAACAGGCGTTTATCGAGGGCAGTCGAACCCGATATCCAGGCGCTTGTTGGTGCAGGACCATACGCCACCGTGATCGGAGAATAATTACAGTAATGTTTGCTCTGTGTACCACCAGGTTTAACACTCACAAATTTTATGTTTTATACGCCATACGAACTGAATACAGTAGAACCCCGCTTCTCCGGATTAATTGGGACGGCGAGCCATTCGGATATGGAGAAAATCCGGAGAATTGTATTTTTATTTGGAAATAGGCTACGTTGGCATTTTGAAGTTCAAAAAGAAATTTCTACAAACAGCCGTTTTAGGCTACATATGTATTTACGTACAAATAAAATATTAATACACAATTCCCTCTAAGAAATTGACAGTTGGGGGAAAAATGTAATCCTTAAAAAGATGCAGTACAATTAGAGTAAGGAACTGTTTGACTCACAGAATTACTTGATGACGTCAAGGATAGTTTGCTGCTTCGTTGTCGAAGCGCGTTTCCTTGCAGCCAAGTCACGAATTCGTTTCACCTGAAGCAGCTGCAGCAGCTGCATTGGGTCGCATTCCTCCTGCCGAACTCTCCAGGCCATAGCTAAGTCCCAAAGCTTGAAAAGTATCGCTGTGTGAAGGAACGTTTTCCTCCTCTTCATTAACGTCATCTTCGTTGTCGTCTGCACTCACTTCCTAAAGTGTCCGCAATCTCGTCATCGGTCACGATATCGTCACGATCACAGTTTAATCTAGTCATCCACGTCTTCAGCTCCCCAGTGCGATGGACCAGGAACTTTGGAGACAATTTTCACCAGTTCTCCCTCGTTCGGTTCCACTGATTCTGTATTGGCTTCACTTTCTGAAACCACTTCGATTTTCCGCCAGGCTGTCTTAATTGTTATGGTTTTTACGTCGTTCCAAGCAAGTGCAGCCATGTAAGCATATTCCTTTAGGTCAGTTCGTTAGTAAAACTCAATGACACTGACTTCATCATCAGTCAAGAGTAGTTTGTGCAGCGGTTTTTCCCCTTAAAGTCTGTTAGTGCACTCTTAGTGCTCTCAGAGGCCACGTGACATGCGATAAACAAAAGCTTTGGGGAGGAGGGGGCTGGAATTCGAGTGATGACCATCAGCTTTCACCGTTGACAGTGACTTTGGGAATCCCTTGTCTAGTTTGGGAACCCGTTCGGCTGTTAATATTTGCAGTGTGTACCTGCATGTGAAACTTTAGACCACGTCTGATATGAGGTTCTAGAAGCCACAAAACTGTACTGTACTTGATCCGATAACCGGTTGTTTCAAGGCCAGTTACTTTTATAGAATTCTCGACAGATTTACCCGAAGGGCCAAACAGATCCGGATAAGTAAAGTTCTACTGCATTTAAACATAAATCATGTTAACCTTAGTCTTGGAATAAATAAAATAGCTTGCATTAAACTGACGTTTTATTCACATTACGCTTCGCCAAACGGGCCAGTGTCTTGATCAGTCAGTACAGTGGTTGGGGGGGGGGGTGTGATATCGCGGAACCCCTTCGGATTGTCCGCGTCCCGGCCGAGTTTCGAACTTAGCACCTGGGGGATACGGTTATCAGGCGCTACCAATACAGTAGTCTCTTCATTTCATGTAACCAAAAGCTTGGTACACTTGAACCCGCCACTTGTCCCCGACGTGAGCCAAATTATTCCAGTCCATTTGTCCGTTTTAATATCGTCTGCCCATTTGTGTTATCCCTGCAGTTTCCTACCGTTTCTCGTCTTGTGCCACGTTTTACGTATTTCAGTCTGTAGTTAATTTGCAGCAGAGGTCCGCATATTTTTCAAAAATCTGTTAGTCAACGTGCATTTCTATTCGCCAGAAGTGTTACAGGGAGCAAGTTCCATACTGAAGACCCGCAAAAATATTAGGCGTCAAAGAACAAAGTTAATTCGCCCGGTGTTTGTGCACTCCTGATCTGCAGATTTGTGGCTTTGATACGGAGTCTGCAAACAGACAGCCTGTCGCCTGTCCGCCAAGGAGTAATTGACGCCCGTGATCTGCAGTTTCGTGAATGATACAAAGGCTCTGGTATTGACTGTCGTCGTTATCTGCCCAGACATTATCTCACTCCAAAGCACGCGTTGTTACTGACCTTCTTCAACTCGGCAGCCGAAGGTGTGATCAGTATGCCAAAGAGCCCATCGCCTGTCCGCCAAGGAGCCATTGACGCCCGTGATCCGCAGTTTCGTGAATGATACAAAGCTCTGGTACTGAATGTCGTCGTTATCTGCCCAGACATTATCTCATTCCAAAGTACGTGTTGTTACTGACCTCCTTCAACTCAGCAGCTGAAGGTGTGGTCAGTCTGCCCACAGACAGCCTGTCGCCTGTCCGTCATGGAGTCGTTGACGCCCGTGATCTGCAGTTTCGTGAATTATACAAAGCTCTGGTACTGAATGCCGTCGGTTATCTGCCCAGACGTTGTATCACTCCAAAATGCGTGTTGTTACTGACCTTCCTCAACTCAGCAGCAGAAGGTGTGATCAGTATGCCAACAGAGCCTGTCGCCTGTTCGCCATGGAGCCATTGACGCCCGTAATCTGCAGTTTCGTGAATGATACGAAGCTCTGGTACTGAATGTCGTTATCTGCCCAGACTCTCACTCCAAAGTACGTGTTGTTACTGACCTTCTTTAACACAGTAGCTGAAGGTGTAGTCACTCTGCCCACAGGCAGCCTGTCGCCTGTCCGCCATGGAGTCATTGACGCCCGTGATCTGCAGTTTGTGAATGATACAAAGCTCTGGTACTGAATGTCGTCGTTGTCTGCCCAGACACTGTCTCACTCCAAAGTGCGTGTTACTGACCTCCTTCAACTCAGCAGCTGAATGTGTGATCAGTATGCCAACTGACAACCTGTCGCCTGTCTGCCATGGAGTCATTGACGCCCGTGATCTGCAGTTTGTGAATGATACAAAGCTCTGGTATTGAATGTCGTCGTTATCTGCCCAGACATTATCTCACTCCAAAGTACGCGTTGTTAGTCAACTTCTTCAACTCAGTAGCTGAAGGTGTGGTCACTACTGACAACTGTACCGATCGTACAAGCGAGATGGCAGGATTCCACATTGTTGATGTTGAAGTTTCTGGTCTTCCAAGATCTTTACGCTGTGTAGCAGGTGTAACATATACCGACGTTTCGGGGGAACTTGGTACCTTCTTCTTCAAGAAATGAGTCATAGTGGGTTGTGTTGCCCGTGTTTCAAGGGGAGCGTGCTGCCTCCATCTTCAGGGTCGGAATGTGGTGTCACATATAGACAGCTGTGCTTCCAAATTCACGAAGAGAAGGGTGTATTGCTTGGTCTGAGACATTAGGATCGGTACATGAGAACCACTGTCTTATCATCCACACCTCGACCCTGAAAGAGGAAGTGTCTTCTTTCGACACGTTTGGAGCGCATTCCAATCCAGGCTATACAAAAACCCACACGTGTGCCAACGACCCACCGTGAAAGCTCCAAATCTGCTCGTGTAGACCGGCATCATGTGCCGGAATTGCCACGCATTGTGATGTCACCATTCAATATATGTACAATGGGTAGTGGGAGTTCTTTCCCTGGCGATAAGGCGGCCAGGGCGTGAAGCTGATCTGTGCTGCCTGTATATCTTCAAGTAGTGCCAAGGGACAACTCCGCCTTTACCTCATTACAGGGAGTGCATTTCGGGTAACGTTGCGGCGCGTTCGCGTAACCGTGATTACAGTGGAAACAACATTGCGTTCTTTGTTGTTGAAGTAAGTGTCACTGGCTACAACATAACAGTATTGAGTGTTGTACAGAAAGGCTTTTATGACGACTTTATGTCGCCAGCGACAATACAACATGTTTAGGTCTTCATGCGAAGTGTTTGGTTTTAACCAAAATTTGAGATTCTCGGCAGATTTTTATAAATACCCTAATATCAAATTTCACGGAAATCCTTCATAGCGGAAGCTCGCTGATAGGTGCGGTCGGACAGAAAGATTTGACGAAACTAATGGGCGCTTTTCTCGATTTTGCGATCGCGTCCAAAAAGGGTAAAGTTGTCTCTGTCCACGCCATGAAGTAGGGGCTTAGAGTTACGGCGACACTCATTCTTAAACTTGGTTCTAGCTGGAGGTGAGTAGTTAGCCTAATGCCTCCGCCATCCTCCCCCCCCCCCACTAAAACCCAAGACCATTGAAATCATCTAGGGTGCCGTCCGCCGTTTTTGCTTTTAACCCCCACACCCAGCCCCT
>Ga0123353_10003783_pt1 | contig 19286 bp, 13 predicted proteins | sample TergutLab28metaG_3_FD_92763 | JGI IMG/M metagenome (GOLD analysis project Ga0123353, IMG submission 92763) | Labiotermes labralis P3 segment gut microbial communities from Petit-Saut dam, French Guiana - Lab288 P3 | ecosystem: Host-associated > Arthropoda: Insects > Digestive system > Gut ... | reverse complement strand
CATGGTTGATTTTTTGATTTTTTGCATGGCGACGGTCGGGTTGACCGCGATTCTTGTCGATGGGAAGATATTCGCACCGTTCCGCGAACGGCTCGAACATCGCGTTCATGCGCAGGAAGAACGTCAGCAGAAAACCATCGCGCGCGGCAGGAAAAAACGTCGCACTTGGTCCGGTTTTCTGCTCGAAATTATCACATGTTACCAGTGCTGCGGTTTTTGGAGCGGCTTGTTCTGCGGGGGCTTTCTTACGGCGAGTCGTTTCAATGAATATCTGCTTGCATTCCCCGACACTTTCCCATATGTCTTATTGTCACCGGTATTCTGGCTGGTATGTGGCATGGCAGCCGGTTTTCTGCTGATGTGCGGTTTGGCTGGCAGTTTTCTTGCGGTGGTTTATCGAATGTTCGTCGAGCTGATTTTCGAGAAAACGATGCTCTACCGCCGCACCAACCCCGAACCACCGTCGGAGGATTTTGCCAACGAAGAATCAGAGTATGCCCAATCAGAGCACGACGTGTAAGCAAGTGACCAAATATCATGCCTCATCATAAAATTCTCGTTCTTGGTACCGGCAATCGCAAAAAAGGGCAGGAAATGGCCGAACTTTTTGCGACGATTGGACTTGAGATTAATACACTGGCTGATTTTCCCGATTGGCTTGATGTGGTTGAAGACGGTGGCAGTTTTGCCGAAAATGCGTACAAAAAAGCCTGCGAACAGGCGGTCTATCTCAAAATGCCCGTACTGGCGGAAGACAGCGGCATTGTGGTGGACGCCCTGAACGGGGCACCGGGTATTTTTTCGGCACGATTTTCCGGGATTAACGCGACCGATGAATCGAACAATACCCTGTTGCTGGAAAAACTGGCGAACATACCGTGGGAGCGTCGCACAGCCCATTATGTTTGCGAGATGGTTTTGGCCGATGCCGAAGGCCGTATTTTGGCCTGTACAAGCGGCACTTGCAGTGGTCGCATCCGTTTCGAGCCGGACGGTACAAACGGCTTTGGTTATGACCCGCTGTTCGAGGTTCTCGAATACCATCAAACCTTCGGGCGACTCGCCCCGGTCGTTAAACAAGTCATCAGCCACCGCTCTCGCGCCGCCCGAAAAATGCGGCAGATTTTGAAAACTCTGCAATTTTAACCGGCGTTCAAGACGCCGGGTTAAGTTTCCGTTTTCAATTCCGGTTCGCCATTTTTGCCGAACGTAAACGGCGGCAGGGTTCGTTTTTTGATCTCGCCGAGAAACACCTGGTTGTACGGCGTTGCGTCGCAACTTCGCCGGAGCAGGAAATAGATGACCGTCTGCGAACTCCAAAAATACGCAAACGCGAAACTATTGAAGATAATCATCAGACTGGTCGGATCATAATCATTGCCAATCTGCGTGATCGTTTTGTGAAAAATGACGTAAGCAATAATAATGCCGATGGTGTAAATCACCAGATTGCAAAGGTGGTAAAAGACAAATTGGATCGGACGCTGGTAAACGTAGGAAAACCCGCGACTGACGGCGTCGAAGGCGTCGGAACCTTCGGCACTGATCGCGGCGAACATCAACGGCCAACCAAGTGCGAAGCCGATCGTCATCAATACGGTCACCAGCGCGAACGGGAACACCAAAATCAGATGCACAAATCCGACGCACCACCCGGCCGTGCTACTCAATGACATGCCTTCAACCATGATTTGCCAAATCCAATTCAGCAACCAAACCGGAAGCAATGCGAAAAAGATACCGATAAGCGGCAAAATCATCGCACCGACGTATGAGAGCCACTTTTTCCGCATAAAACCGAACAGCTGCGAAAAACTTTCGCGACGATCCTGGGCAAAACGCAGGGCAACAATGCGAGTCATCATTCCGCCAAACGAAGCCCAGATGATGAGCACGACGACAAACCAACTGAGTTTTTCAAGTGTCTTGAGAGAAAAGACAGAGTATCCCGCGCCTGTCAATTGTGCCCAGGGATGGGCCATCGGCTGATAAATAAGAGGAAGTGTTCCTTGAGCAGGTAGACGACCGGGAAAGAACATGCCATTTTCGCGCCATATCTCCGGGTTCTCTGCATAGGTCATGATTTCATGGCTTTGTAAAGCCCATACCGTCACAATTTGTGACCCAATGAAGGGTGCTTGATTTGGGCCTGTGGGCGGTATCACTCTTGTTTGTCGAAGATAACGCTGCTGTTTTGGGCGTGAGTCATCTCTCGGTACAAGATAAGAAGCAAAAATCGTAGTCAAAACCAGCCCGATAAAGGCCAATAATAGGACTTGAAATCCCAAAGCGTATTTGCATGCCCGAGGAAGAAGCACGACGGGAAAAACGTTTTGCCAGTCAACCCGTCGGAGGGTGTTGTCGCCAAGTTCCTGCATGATGGTTTGATTTCCTTGAAATAATTCTAAACAAATGGCAGTTGCAATCCTCCTATCATAGAGGTTTTTTGTCGAATTTGCAAGCCTTATGTTTGTTCTTGCCAGAATATCCTGCCGTGTTAAAATGACACATATTGAATCGGCAAGTGAGTATGGGCAAATTTTCAAAACGGAGCAAATAATGACAGCGCAACTTCTTGACGGCAAATCACTTGCCGAACAAATTCGGTTGGAACTTCGGGAGCAAGTCGCGAATTTTGTCGCGCAAACCGGTGTGACGCCGTGTCTGGCTGTAATTTTGGTCGGAAACAATTCCGCCAGCGAGGTCTATGTCCGAAACAAGCAACTCGCCTGTGAGAAGGTGGGCGTCAAAAGCGAAATGTACCGCCTGCGGGAAGATTTCCCGGAATCGGAATTATTGGAGTTGATCGCAAAACTTAACGTAAATGATGCCGTACACGGTATTTTGGTACAACTGCCGCTACCGAAACAGATTAACGAACAAAATATTCTCGACGCCATTCGCCCGGACAAGGATGTTGACGCATTTCACAGCGATAACGTCGGTCGCATTTCGCAAGGCCGCCCGCGATTTTTGCCCTGTACGCCTTACGGCATTCAGGAACTCCTGTTACGCAACGGGATCGAAACGGCGGGCAAGCATGTTGTCATCATCGGTCGGAGCAATATTGTCGGCAAACCGATGGCCTTGCTGCTCGTGCAAAAAGGGAAAGGCGGCGATGCCACCGTCACCGTGTGCCACAGTCGCACGCCGGACATTGCATCGGTCGCGCGTCAAGCGGACATTCTCATCGTCGCCATCGGGCAGGCGAAATTCGTGACCGCCGACATGGTTAAGCCCGGCGCAACGGTCATTGACGTTGGCATGAACCGCACCGACGAAGGATTGGTCGGCGATGTCGATTTTCACGTAGTCAAAGAAGTCGCCGGAGCGATCACGCCCGTCCCCGGAGGCGTCGGCCCACTGACCGTCACGATGCTGCTGCTCAATACGCTGACGGCCGCGAAGAATGCTATCCACTTTCCGCCCACGGGCTGTTAGGCATCAGTTCGCGGAAACGTTCGAGGTGGTGTTCGGCTTCGATCGGCTTGCCGAGTTTTTGCAGGGTTTTGCCGAGGTGATAATGCACGTCGGCGTAGTCGGGGTGGTGCAAAAGGGCACCTTGAAAGGCACTGACGGCCAATTCCAAATCACCTGTTTCCGCCAGCACACAACCCAGTCCCGCACGGGCTTCGACGAAATATTCGTCAATCTCAATCGCCATGTAATACCGTTCGCGCGCAGCGGTTTTATCGTCAAGGCGGTACAACAGTTCGGCAAGCTGGAAGCAGATCGACGCATCGGGACCACCCGCTGCCAGAGCAACGCGGAACAACTCGACCGTCTTTTCGAGTTGCCCCTGCTCCTCAAAGTGCCAGGCAAGACGGCACAACTCGTCCTTGTCCGACGACCGCTCTGATGTCATAAACGACTGTGGTGAAAGGGGTTCGTAAGCGGAATCAAAGGCCAGATCGAGTTGCGAGAAAGAATAATCCTCGTCCTGTAGAGGTGTTTTCGCAAAATCGAGCAATTCCTGCCCGACGGTATTGACGAGTTTGTTTTCTTTCGTCAAAAAGATGTCGCGTCCGTCAATGCGCAAGTCAAGCGTGGCAATCGGGCGGTCGATGCCGGGAAACAGAGCTTGGAGTGCGTTCAGTTTTTTCGCGATTTCCGCATTGCGCATTCCGTTTTTTGCCAGTTGCGCCAGCCGTTTGGCGGGTAGCAGTTCGGTCAGCGCAAAATAGACCAGCTTTTTCACGACTTTCGATTCGCGCAACCAGCCGTTGCGGTGCCACTGGCGAACCATCGCCGGTGAAACCTCAAGCAGTTTGGCAAACATGGCCGATGTGTATTGTTCCGGCGTCACGTCATGTACCTTTCTTATAATCCCTTCACATGCAACCTTATATGAAATTTTAACAGCACCATGTGTGTTTGTAAATGCTGTTTTGGTATTTGAAGTTCTTCTTCAAACTGCTCTTGACTCCGGGCGGCTTTTTTCATATTACTCTCGCGAAGTAATATTTTTCAACCAAGTGTTTGGAAATTCTCTGTTAAACGAGAGATTGCGCAAAATACACAGGATAGGCATGTCCGTTTTTCGTACTGTTTTTTTGAGAATATGTCTCCTCATATATGTTGGATGGTTGCTGCCAGGAACACCTGTGCATGGGCAGCAGAGTTTGCGCGAGCGATTCGCAACATTTCAGCAGGAAGAACGGGAGCGCAACGCGATCAACAGTACCGTCGGGTCGGACAGCCAATCGCGAAGCAGTGACTCGGACGAGTGGATCATTCCGCCAAAGAGTGGAAACCGACAACCTTCCGTCAATCAACCTGTTACCAATCAACCCCCTGTCAATCAAACACTGCCAACCGAACCGGAACGCATTGCGTCGAGTCATCGTCCGGACTTTGTGCCGCAGCCTTTTCAACCAACAGTCGATTGGGGTGCAAATTTACAGGCGGCACGGCAGTCGTCTCATGCAATGGTCGATGAAGCAACCATTCGCAAGGCATTGCTCGGTGAACGTCATAACGATGCGCGATTGAACGATGTGTGCTTTGCGACGCCGATGATCGGTTGGGCGGTCGGTGATTGCGGCGTGATTTGGCACACGCAAAACGGCGGCCAAAACTGGCAGTTGCAGGAAAGCGGAACCGACAGTCCGCTATTTGCCGTTGATTTTATCGACGCTCACAACGGGATTGCCGTCGGCGGTACGACGGAACCGTATTCGCATCGGGGTTGCGGTGTCGTTTTGCGAACTTCGGACGGCGGGCAATGCTGGGAGCGGCTTGTGACGTTTGCGTTTCCGATTTTGTATTGCCTTCGTATCGATGAACCTGGGCGGCTTTGGGTTGCCGGGAGTGCTTCGGAGACGTGTCCGACCGGCATTTTGCGAACAAGCGACAACGGCCAAACCTGGCAGATGCAGCCGGGAGCAAAGAACGAAGGCTGGGCGTCGCTCGGTTTTATTGATACGAACGGCGGTCCGAACCCAAACACAAAAGTCGGTGCAGGTATCGGGCTTGACGGTGCGATTCAAATCGTCCGGGATAAACCGGCATTGTCACAAACGCCGCCGCTCGGTTTGCGCCGTGCAAAGGCAGTCGATGTTTTTTCGCCGCGTTCCGTTGCAATGCAGAATCACGGCATGACGCAACAGGTCACCTCTCCTTACACCGGATGGCTGGTCGGCGACGGCGGCGTGATCATGTGCTCGCGCAATACGGGCATGACCTGGGAAGTGCCACAGGGGTTTCTGCCAATTGACCGGCCTGATTTGTTTGATTTTCAAACGGTATTTGCTCGCGACACGAATATTTGGGTGGCCGGTAATCCCGGCACGATGATTTTTTTCTCGAACGATTGCGGTGCAAACTGGCAAGCCGCTCCAAGCGGTGTTGCGACACCTGTTCGCAAAATACGCTTCATCACACCTCAACAAGGCTACGCCGTCGGCGATTTGGGAACGATTCTCGCAACGAGTGACGGCGGACGAAGTTGGCAAATCCAACGTGCCGGTGGCGCGCGATTGGCCGTGCTTGGCATTTTCGGGCGTGTGCAGGATGTGCCTTACGAAGCGATGGCACAACTGTGCCTCGAAGAAGGTTATCTCGGCGGCGTGAGTATCGTGTTTCGGCAAGATTCGATGCGACAGGACGGCAGCGAAATCCCCGCCATGCGCCGCCTGCACGAGGCACTCGTCAACTGCGGCGGTGCGAGCAGTATGCAGCCGTGGGCGTTTTCACTGGATCACGACGAATTGCCAGGCAGTCTTGAGCGTATTCTTGAGCGACTCGAATTGGAAAACGACGGACACGGACTGGCACGGCTTAGAGAATATCTCGTTGCAACGATCCGAACCTGGCGACCAAACATCATAATAACACCAGGTGATGTACCGGATGTCAAGTGGCATGATTCGGCGCGAGACTTGTTGCATCGGGAAATATTATTCGCCGTACAAGCAGCGGCCAATCCTATGATGTACCCGGAACAATTGACCGAAATGCGATTGCAAACCTGGCAGGTGGACAAGGTGCATCTGTGCTGCAATGCGATCGTGAGGCTTGGGGATGAAGACGCCGGGCAATATCACAAGACGGCTACGGCGGTTGGCAATATTTTACTGAACACGCAAACGCTCGCCCCGCGTTACGGCAAAACTTTTTCCAAGATGGCGCAAACAGCCCGGTCGTTGTTTGACACAATGCCAACACTTCCGTCGGCAAGCATACCGTTTCGCACCGTGTTCGATGTGACCGCCCTGCAACAGAATCGCAATCCCGCCGAACTCAATCGCGTTTCACTCATGGGGTTGATCTCGCTACCCACCGGAAGCGAAGCCCGGCGCGCCATGCAGAACTTATCGATGGTCATGCACTACGATACTCTTCAACAAGGACTTGTGCATCAAGGCACGGCACGAGGCATCATCCGCTCCATAGGACACGGTGGAAAGCTTGGTGACGCCAATCGTGTCCTTCCACAACTCAACGGATTGACGCAGAGTCTTGACCCGGAAACAACCGTGCAAACGCTGCTCGAAATGGGTAATCAACTGCATCAAACCGGCCAATGGGACGCGGCGGAGGAGGTTTATACTCAACTCATCGGCAATTACCCGACGCACGTTTCGACGAAAGCCGCTTACGCGTGGCTCTTGCAATACATGTGCAGTTTCGATGAAGGCGAGCGTGTCGGGGTGCGCGATGTTGCCGCCAACCAGATCAATGAAAGAATCAGTGCGCCCCGGATTGTCACCGATGAAGTCATTGAACAAGTGTCCGCAATGACCGGCGAAATCGGCCTGAATTCGCCCGGGTCACAGGGCAATCGGCGTATTACCGATTGGTCAACGGGCGAAACCAAATCGTTCACCCAATTCGGCAAGGTCGTGCCATTGCTCGAACTTGTTGACAAGGTTGCACCTGACGTGCTGAACGATCCGCGCGTGCGGTTTTGCCTCGCGGCGGCGCAGATCAAAAACGGCGAACCGCAACTTGCCGAAGGCTATTACTTCAAACGCAGTGTACCGCCAAACGACGATGTTTGGGCCGTTCGTGCGGCAAGCGAGCTTTCCGCTCAAAGCGGGCAAAAACGTGGGACGCACCTTTTGCCGGTGATCTCATGCCGATTTACGCCGGAACGACCGTTTCTTGACGGAAAACTCGACGATGACGTCTGGTCGCAATGCACGCCGACCATCTTTGCAAATACTGATGCAACCTCGAAAGAGCCAGTCGAAAAAACCGCCGCTCGCAACTATCGCGAACAAACAAACGTCCGAACACAAGGGTTGGGTAGTGAGGTGATGTTCCTGTATGATCGCGAGTTTTTGTATATTGCATTGCGATGTAAAAAAACTCCGGGCTTTGCCTATCGTTACCAGGATTTCAACAGTATTCCGCGAACACACGATCCGAATTTTTCCTGCGAAGATCACGTTGAATTGCTACTCGACCTGAAGCGGAATTACACGACGTATGACACGTTCGAACTGGATTATCGCGGTTGGGTCAGCGAATCGCGATGGTCGGATAAAAACTGGAATCCCCGCTGGTTTGTCGCAAGGTACGAAGATGAAACGCACTGGTACGTCGAAGTCGCCATTCCGCTCGATCAGTTGACCGATACCAAGCCGAAACCCGGTACGATCTGGAACGTCGCTCTCCGCAGGATTATCCCCGGTACGGGAATCGATGCCTGGAATGTCGAAAATTCCTTCAATACTCGGGAAGGTTTTGGTTATCTTGTTTTTGAGTGAATGTTTATACAAAATAGAAATGATTTTTATACTGATTCAATAATCTAACACAAAAAAATTTCAAATACATCGAAAAATATCTGAAATTCACTTGCTTTTTCTTGCCGATTAAGATAAAATAACAATATGAATGTTGTGTTGATGAACTGTGGTTGAAATGTTCATTTTTTGTGGAGGAGTTTTTACGCAGCTCGCTGCAACAATTGTTTTCAGGTTGGTTGTTTTTTGTCGCACGACAAAAGTCAACTTAGAAGGAGGACTTGCGATGAGGAGAGCTCGATCCGAACCGGGAGCAAGGGACGTCTGAGGTCTATAGACGGAATGACGTCCCGGGATTCAGATTTGTTTGAAATGATTAAGTTTAATCTTACGTTATTTCAAGTGTGTGGATTCCAATCACCTGACGCCCAAGTGCGCCGCCACTGTTTTTTGTGCAGTTGGCGAGAAAGTTGTTAATTCTCTCTTATTTGTACGGTTGTTGGCAAGTAAGTAAAATCTTTGTTGTATGATTTAACGAGACCTACCGCTGTCGAAACGACAGGGACTTTGTGAAGTCTGGGTCTGATTTGCGGGTTATTATCATCCGCTCACATAAAGATTTCGCTTTACTGGTTGTTCAATCGTGGTGCACCAAGTTTCTTATAACCCGAAAGCTGATGCCTTCGGGTTTTTTTTTACTATTTTAAGACTTTCAAAATGAACCGCATTTCATTACTTTTCGCCGGTTTATTTGTCATAACTTGCTTCACAGCTTCGTGTGATTTACCGGAACCCCAACATGTGGGAAACATCACGGAAAGCAGACCTGTCGTGGGTGTCATTACAGATGAAACGACATCATTTTGGAAAGTTGCGGAATATGGGATAAGTCAAGTCGCCGAGAAAAACGAACTACATCTTTCATGGAAAGCAACCTCTCAATCGGGCGATTTCGACCAACAGGTGGCGGCGATCCGTTACTTTGTCGCGCATCGAGTTCAAGGGATGATCATTGCCACGCAAAACGAACTCATGATCCGAGATACCGTAAAACGTGCGACAGATCAGGGGATTTACGTTTTATTAATCGACTGCCCACCTTTGACGAGTACAGAAAACATTAACAGCCAAATATCGGTCGTTGCAACTGACCAATACCATGCCGGACAACTCGCCGCCGAGGATTTGGCCGGATTGTTGAAGGAGAAAGGCAGGGTTGCCATCATCCGCTACAGCCCATTGTCCGTGAAAACGGAAAATCGAGAAAAAGGTTTTCTTTCACAAATTCAATCCTATCCCGAAATTGATGTTGTCGGCCACGATTTGTACACAGGAATGGAACCCAGACTCGCACGGGAAAAAATGATAAATTTTTTGCAACTCTATTCTCAAAATGGAAACTCGCATCTGGACGGAATTTTTATCTCAAACGAGTCAACCGCATGTGAAATGCTTTCATTCATCGAACAGGAGGAATGGGCCAAAAAAATCCATTTTGTGGCCTTTGGCTCCGATTCTCGCTTAATTACCGGTATATTGAGCTATTTCGTCGATACACTTTTTGTGGAACAACCTGTCAGGATGGGGCAATTGGCCGTTGATACCATGGCCGAAATGTTGCGAGGTGAAACCGTAGCCTCATTTCAAGATTCCGGCGTACATCGCATCACGATCGACAACCTTTTCTCTCCTTACTCCCAGGCATTGCTCCATCCGGAAGCGGAAAACTCGCCGGAAATTATGCTGAATGAATTTCCTGACAATATCATCGAAAAAAATGACGAAGAAAACCAATAATTGTTCATTATTCACGGTAATCTTCCCACTTCAGGGGTTGACGATTTAATCCGAAATTCTTATACTTGACATACTTGGATGATATTGTGAAATTTCATCTTTTGAAAATTATTGATTGAATAACGGTCGTAAAAATCGTCTTTCCTGGGGTCTCATTATGAAAAATGAACGCCGTCATAAATTGGCGCAAAACAGTTTGGCAAGTTTTCTAGAAAAAACCGTCAATTCCGCCCAAGAACAATCGGCAACCATTACGCGACTTGTCTTGGTTCTTGTGATTGCCTTGTTGCTTTTATTATTGTGGCGAACTTTTGCGTCAAAAAACAAACTGGGTTTTTACAACGACATTAAGCAATTGACCGCAATTAATATGTCGGAACTTGATGAGGAGCAGTTCAATAATACCGTCAAATCCTACATCACGAAATATCCGTCCGGGGTGAATAACGCGACCGTAAGTCTTTTGATTGGCGATATTTATTTTAACCGTGCATTCACGACTCTGACTGAAGGAAAACGCAATCAGGCGATGATCCTTTACGAAACGGCATTGGGATATTATACGACTGCCGATCAATTTCAATTCAAGTTGCAGGATTCTGCCGAAAGTGCCGTTTGGGGGTTGGCTCAAACTCATGCAGCTCTTGCCATATTGAAAGAAGACAATTTCCTGGATGCCGCAAAGAATTCTTATGAAAGGTTGTGCAAAACATGGCCGGATGGTGTGCATTATGAATTGGCGACCGAACGGTTGAACTGGCTTAACCGCTCCGTCATGACCGACTTTCCGGAAAAATATCGCCAATCCGATCCCATTCTGTTTGCCCCGAACATGCAAATCCCGGACACGACCCAGCCGATCGGTGGTCTTGATACAACGATTACGCCGGGCGAATTACAAGGCGATCTCCTTGACCCTGCGGTGACGGAAGGCGAAACGCAAGAACAACAATATGACGCCGGTTTGCCCGAACTTGAAACGCAAGATGCACCCCAAGAAGAATCGGTAACTCAGGAATCAGAAGAGCAACATAATCCGGAGCCGGATTCCGCACCGTAACCGCATGGCCTGTCATGCACCATGGAATCATTTCACAAATTTCCCATTCGGAAGCATCATTGCCCCATGATTTCAGATGTTGCACAGCGCGACCCCGGACAAAGTCAAAAAAGGGCAGCAAATGGCTTCGTGAAATCGGGAAACCGGGATGAAAGCGTCATCGGGCATTGATTCCGAACCGACATTGGCACCTTGTGAGGCAACTATTGGCGGACACGAAAACCCTGACGGATCGGCAACCCGCGTCGCTTCGGCAATAATAGAATCCGTTTGCGGGTTGAAATTCGGGTTGAGCAGAGCTTCGAGGACCGGGAAAGCGTCTCCACCGGTGAGCAGGAGCAGTGCTTGTTCGTGACCTTCCTGTGCGAAAGCGAGAAACTGGCGAATTGCACCAACCATTCCCCAAAATAATCCCGTTTCGATTGCCGCCACCGTATTCCGACCGGGATAGGAGGGAAATCGCAGGTCGTCCGTTTCAATCACCGGAAGGCAATGCGAAATTTTTTGCAGGGTAACGGCAGACGCACGAAATCCCGGCATGATCGCGCCTCCAAGAAATCGTCCGTCCCCGGAAACAACATCAAATGTTACCGCCGAACCAATGTCAACAATGAGTACCGGTTCGTTCCGTTTGGCCAGGGAGGTTGCTGCCAGAGCATTGCATAAACGGTCCAGCCCGATTTTCTCCGGTTCATCCACTTCGACGGGCATCCGAATATCACGTTGTGATAATATCCGTACAGAATCTTTGGGGCGATTCTCTCGCAACCATTGCCTCAAGAGTGACAAATTTTCATCGCGGACGCTGGAAATGAGCCATTCGGTTCCTTCTTCGAGCGGTTCCTCACGAAGTCCCAGTTCCAGTTGTTGGAATTTGGGCAAGTTATCTATAATGACTTGGCTGGGTTGGGGCAGGCCAACAACTGTGTCGATAGCACTTCTTAAATAACGTCCGAATTTCATTTGGCTGTTACCAATATCAACAGCCATTAGTTCTTTGATACTCATTTTTCCTATTATGTATGAATAAACGATGAATTTATTGCCCTTTTTCATTTAATATTATATCAATACATTGTTTGAATGTAACCCGCCACTACGATCGGTAGAAACAGGGAATTCGATCTTTTGCCTATTCGGTTTAATCGTCATAAATGACACTAACCGTTAAAGTGTTGCAGTCATTTCTGCCGATAAATTACATTGGAGGAATATTTGCGCATCATTTGAAAATCGCATCCACAAAAATTTGAATGTTGTAGCCGCATGGCCTGCCATGTGTTCAAGAAGTCGAGGAAGTTATGTTCAAATCAAGTCAAGTCATAACCATATTAGTCATAATGAATTGCGTCATTGCTTCAGGTGTTGACACCAAAGCGGATGGTCCACGTTCACTTTTCAATGGATTATTTGGTAACAAAGTGAGTGCCGATTCCACGGCTGATTACCCACTCGACGAAACAAACGGCCCCTGGATGATTTACGTCAAAAATTATGACGGACCAAACGCTTGCGATGATGCCCGGGCTTTGGCTTTGGAATTGAGGAAAAAGCATGGTTTTAAGGCTTATGTCTATCACAAGCAATTTGACCATGCCGCCAGTTTTGAGGAAGAGAACGAATTCAAAAAACGGGAAATGGATATTCGTATGACGCTGGCACAGAACGGTTTTGAAAACATGCCCTTGAGCATACCGAAGCCTGTCAGGACGAAATTTGTCAACGGAGGTACGTCCAACGAATATGCCGTTTTGGTCGGTGATTTCCAATTGATGGACGATAAGGATATCAACAAAGCTTTCGAAAAGATCAAAACTCTGGAACCGGAATGCCTCATTGCCCAGTTGAAGCGGGATATTGCCCTAGCGGAACAAACAGGGAGCGAACTCAGCAGAACCACGCAGCTTGATCTGCAACAATGGGCGACGCGAGAACACTACAAGAGCACCGTCCGACTTTTGTCCAAGGCAATGAAGTGTACCAATCCGATTTTGCCGTTGGATTATTTCAACAATCGGGTTGATCATTTTGTGCAGGAATTGAACAAGGATTCTCGCTGGAGTCTGTTGCGCAATCCTGGCAAATACACGATCAAAGTCGCCGAATTCAAGGGTTATGTCATTGCCGACCCCAAAGAAATGGAAGAAGCGATGAAGAACGAGAGTAAACTGCACCAAACCAGCCAACTTGCCAGAGCCGGCGACAAGGCGGAAACCGTTTGCCATTTCCTTCGTGAAAAGGGATACGAAGCCTACACGTTCCATGACCGTACAAGCAGTATCGTCACCGTCGGCACTTTCGATACACTGGGAAAAACCGACCGTCACGGTAACGTGGTTGATTTCCATCCAGAAGTCACCGCAATTTTCAAGACTTTTACATGGGACCCTGAAGTCGATAAGAAAGTGGCTCGATTTGCGCCGGACGAACCTTACCAGCCTGGTAAAAGTATTTTGAATATCCCGTTATTACCCATACCGAAAGAAATGGAAGTACCAAGACCGTTTGCGAATTACAATAGACGCTGAAAATGCAAAATGAGGAATTCATGCCGAATGCAGAATACAGGGTGCAGAATAAAGAAAATCATTCTGCATTCTGCACTCTGCATTCTGCATTTCCAACCGCATCACTTGCATCTTTAAAAGCGAGGGCGGGGACCATTCGTCGTATCCGTGATTTTTTTGAATCGCGGGGCTTTCTTGAAGTGGAAACGCCGGTGTTGTCGCGGGACACGGTGGTCGATCGTTATCTTGAGCCGTTTGACGTGTCGGTCGGTGATGGACGATCTTATTATTTGCAAACATCGCCCGAATTTGCGATGAAGCGCATGATCGCCGCCGGGGCGAATGCCATTTTTCAAATCGCACGGGTATTCCGGCGGGGTGACTTCGGGCAAAAACACAACCCGGAATTCACGATGCTCGAATGGTATCGCACAGGCGACGGTTACGCGACGGGTATCGCGTTTTTAAGCGATTTGACCGACGCCGTTTTGCATCGCGGTAAGGCAACTCGTGTTACTCTGCGACAATTGTTCGCCGGGCATGTCCGACTTAACCCGCACACCGCCAATTGCAGACAATTGCATGATTACGCCCGAAAATCGGGGATTGCGTTCCCCGATTCGTTCGGTCTGGCGGAACATGACCGCGAAAACTGGGTTGATCTGATTTTTTCGGAACGCATCCAGCCATTACTTGGCAGGCTTCAGACTTCAGGAGTCAGGAGTCAGGAGTCAGGAATCAGACTTCAGGAGTTTGGTATGAATGAAAAACCTGAATCCTGGCCCCTGAATCCTGAAGCCTCCCCTCCGGTCATCGTCACCGACTGGCTTGCTTCGCAATCGCAATTGGCCAAAACGCGAAAGGTCAACGATGTGGCTGGTGACTTCGACGTTTCCGAGCGTTTCGAGCTGTTCGTTGACGGTCTGGAACTCGCCAACGGTTATCACGAGCTTCTCGATGCCGACGTTTTACTCGAGCGCATTCGGGCAACCAACGCCCTGCGAATCGCCGATGGCAACGCTCCGTTGCCGGAAGAAAGCCGCTTGATCGACGCGATGCGGCATGGTCTGCCGCCATGCTGCGGCTGCGCGATGGGACTCGACCGCCTCGTCATGGCGGTGCTTCAAACGCAAAACATCGCCGATGTGATCTCATTCCCATGGGACAGAGCGTAATCGTTTCCGCCGTATTTGTTGGTGAGCGGTTCGGTCTCCTTCATAAACGTCGTTCCGTCAAACGAGCCCATGCGCCATAATCCGCTCTCCTTGGAATGAATTATTGGTGTAACTCATTCTATAAGAACAACTTGTCCGCTTTTTGTCAATGACCAATTACAAGGTACGCAAGTACCCGATGAACCCCAAAAATGTTTGTGAAGCCGGTGGTTTGTTGTTTTTCGTGATTTGGATTGATGAGGAGATATGTTTTTCATAAATTCATCTTCACCACAGGAGTGCCGAAAAAGTTCAGTTTAACAGTTTTTGTCGACCTTGACCAGTTCCGATGTTCTTTTCTGTGACAGATACAATCAAAATGATCTCTGTTTGCTTTTTCTGAAATTATTATGGTACACTGTCCCCGGATAACCGGACATCCCGGAGAATAATCATTCTTCTGCGAAAAATCTCTTTCTTTACGCCGCTTTTTGGCGTGGGGCTTTGAGGTTGAACAAGCCGAAGATGTCTTCCTGGCTCATACCAGTCGAGTAGTTCAGACCGCGTGCGCCGGACATAATCTCCTCGAACAGTTCGCGTTTGCTTTGCAGGACGTTGTCGATGCGTTCCTCAATCGTATTAGCGATGAGAAAGCGAGTCACCGTGACCGGCCCGGATGCCCCGATGCGATGGGCGCGGTTGATCGCCTGGTCTTCGACCGCCGGGTTCCACCAACGGTCGAACAGGAAGACGTAATTGGCGAATTGCAGATTCAACCCGACACTGCCCGCCCCGTAGCTCATGAGAATGACGTGGCAGTCTTTGTTATCGCGGAAATTTTTGATGACGTTGTCGCGTTGTTTGGACGGAATTTTTCCGTGATATTCGACCGGGTGATAATGCGCGAGGTGCTCGCGCAATTTCACCAGCGTTTCAACCCACTGGCTGAAAATGATCGCCTTGCGACCGCTTGCCGCCACTTCATCGATGTCGGCGAGCAAGCGTTCCAGCTTGGTGCTTTCGCCTGTCGCGGGTTCGAAATTGCAAATCTGCTTCAGACGCAGCACCAGCTCGAACACGTTTTGAATCGTGAGCGAATCGCCCATGTCGTTCAGTCGGAGCGTGCCTTCCTCTTCCGCCTGAGTGTAAGCGCGTCTTTGTGCCGGTGTCAGTTCAAGATGAATGTCGCTGATCATTTTCGGCGGCAGATCGGTCAGCACCTTGTCCTTCGTGCGGCGCAGAATGTAATCGCCGACCATGTCGCTGAGCGTTGACGGCTTCATACCCGGCGAAAGATAGCCCGGAGAGAGAAACTCAAAAATGCCGACCAAATCGTCGGGCGAATTTTCGACCGGCGTTCCCGTCAAAGCCCAACTACGGGTTCGCGAAAGCCGACGCACGGCGTGGCTGGTCGCGCTGTTGCGGTTTTTGATGCGTTGCGACTCGTCAAGCACGACGAGGTCGAAATGCGGCCCGCCCATGCTGCGCGGCAGGTCATAATATTCGAGATCGCGGTTGAGTAGTTCGTAATTCGCGATGCGTATTCGAATACTGTCTTTTTGCCAAAGCTCTTTGCGACGCAGTGGGTTGCCATCAATCACCACGACATGTATCTCCGGTGCCCATTGGGTGAACTCGCGCTGCCAGTTGGTCACCAGCGGTTTGGGGCAGATCAGAAGGATGTTGCGAAGTTCGCCTTGCCGTAACAGCAGGCGAATCGTCGTGATGGCCTGCATGGTTTTGCCGAGTCCCATTTCGTCGGCGAGAATCGCACGATGCGCCCCAAAAAGAAAAGAGATGCCGGCGAGCTGGTATTGGAAAGGCTCGTGCGGCACCTCAAGGGTCGGTTGCCCGAGGATATTTTCAAGCGGAGGCTGCAACAGGAAATTCAACCTGTCTTTCAGCTTGATCGCATCCTTGGGAACACAAATGCGTGTGTATTGTTTCGGCGTCTCATCAACTGCTACTTGATCGGTTTTTTGCATCCCCGCAGAGTTTGCCACGCTTGCCAGTGGAACGGTCATGGGGATGTCCGTCGATTTGTCTGACGATAAACATGGTTCCTTGTGCTGGGCGAAGAAAAAACTGTGAACATCCATCCGAACGCGACCGGATACCGGCATGGACAAAACCGCCACCTTTGGTTGAGGTATCGGCAACGACTGAACCGCAATTTCACAGCCGTTTTCGAGGACGCGGTTCCACGTCGCCGGTTGCAGTTCGACCGGAATGTGAAAATTCCGAACAGACAGGACTTCAGGCTTCAGGCTTCGGGCTTCAGGATTCTCATCTGAAACCTGACTCCTGAAGCCTGAAGTCTGAAGTCCGAAGCCAAATGTACCCATAATCACGCCGCTTTTTGAGCTTCTTCAATGGCCAGGCGAATACGTTCAAACGGTTCAAGAAAATCAATGGTTGAAGAAACGTTTTTCAATTCGTCAATGGTTTCAGCAGTCTCTCTGACAGGCAGATCGGGAAGTACCAGTTTGTATCGACCGATTTTATGCTCCGACCAGCGAAATGTGGAAAAGCAGGGATAAACATCTACTTCTTCGTGATTTTCGCTTGAAGAATCATTATTTTCCGAGACATAAATCGCAAGTTTTTGTTCGCATTCGGAGAGTTCGCGATTTATATAGCAGATTGGCATTTCGACAAATTCCTGAACGGTCAAGACTTGTGAGCGATCAGTCAAAACGGTAGGTGGCTTGACTTTTGCCCGCTTGATGAGAGTTTGGGCAATTTGTTCACCATAGAGAAAGGCATCCAGTGTTGTTCCGTAAAGAATTTCCTGTGCGCGATTTGCCCGAACAGGCGTGGTGCAATGAAATTCAAGGGGACGTCCCAAATGATTTAAAACAAGGTATCCCCCGATCAGCCCAAATCGCTGATTTTCCGTAACCGTTAAAAAACCCCAATTTTTCATGGAATCCAATGTCATGGAGAATAACCGTTTTGTTTATCAACCTTATGATTAGACAAGACTTAGGTGAAACCATGAAAACAAAATCGGGTAATCTCCGGAGAGACTTGAATTATCAGCTTTTTCGGGACAATCATTCAAGATGAATAACGTGCGACTAACGCAAGCAACGTCAGATGTCATTTTGGACATTTTGAGCAAGGCAGTCAATCTGTCGATTTTGATGCCGCGACAATGTGACGCTCGGACGAGATTGTTTCAATAATTGCACAACTTCGTCGGCTGTGGCGGCGTAACCGAGTTTCAGCAAGATGAGTCCGGCCATCAGCGCACTGCGTCCCCGGCCTTGGGCGCAATGAACGAGAATCCGCATGTTACGGTCGATTTCGATGGGAAATTCATACCGATCAAGCGGCACACCATCGAGATTGGGCAAACAGATGTACTTCACGTTGCCGAGCCTGTACCACTTGGGCATTTCGGAAGTCACGTCAATGACCAGGTCATAACGATCCAGCGGTACATGAAAACCCGGCCAGCAGGAAATGGAAACGTTGGTGCCGGCAATGGCATTGACCGGTTCGTGGCGAAATAAAAAGTGACGAATCAGCCAAGTCAGCCAGTAAATCGCCAGAAACGGGAAATTGATCACACAACAAGTCAGAAACACTTTGCCGTTTTGCCGTTTGCCCATGAGCATTTCGGGCCAATGCCAAAAGAAAGCCCCCGCCACCAAAACACAGGAAATCGCCAACCACAGAAACACAGCACAAGTCACCGTATATCGGGCAAATAATGCCCAACAAACGGCAGCAACGGCGAACAAAAGAAAACAACATCCGTATTGTCTGTGCGACATTTCACCACTTCTTATACTACAAACGGAGACAAATTGAATTTTTCACACGATGGCACGGAGGCACGAAGATCGATTCTCTCCGTGACTCAGTGTCTTTGCGTGAGAAATACATTCAGGAAAAACGATCATTTGTCCCTGTTTACAGTATATCACGAATGGTCGTGCAAAACCATGCCGGGAACACAAACTTATGAATGATTCGGATTATACCGCACATTGTCACACATTGGTCATTTTTGGCAAACCGGAGTATATCCACAGATTTTCTCCGCGCGGCATGGCCGCAACCAAAAAAAATCCTTATCCACAGATTCACACAGATTTTCACAGATAGATTTCAAAAACCAAATATCCTTAAAAAACCTGTGTACATCTGTGAAAATCTGTGGAACATAAAAATACCAGTTTGTTACGGAGTGAAGTATAACGTTCCCGTATCACGGCAAGCGCACACTTTCCCCGCCCGCGATGGTCAGCAGTGCCCGCAGTGTTTTCAGGTCGAGTGTGTTGGAAATGAAATGCACGCTGCCGTCGCACAAGCTGATCGTGGCACCGCCTGCGTGTTCCGAGCCGATGCCGGTGGGGATTTGATTGACGCCCTGCACGGCGTCGTCGAAGGTCACGTCTTCCGGTGCCATCCAGCAGACGGGCGTTTTTCGTTCGACGAACGCAATCGTGTTCGACGTGCCGTCCGTGATGCTGCTGAATTTCAGGAGCGTCCCGTCCGCCCGACCGAGCGATTCGTCACCCACGACCATGCAGTAGGTCGCATCGCGTTTCGGATCGCCCAGCGT
>Ga0123353_10003782_pt1 | contig 19288 bp, 17 predicted proteins | sample TergutLab28metaG_3_FD_92763 | JGI IMG/M metagenome (GOLD analysis project Ga0123353, IMG submission 92763) | Labiotermes labralis P3 segment gut microbial communities from Petit-Saut dam, French Guiana - Lab288 P3 | ecosystem: Host-associated > Arthropoda: Insects > Digestive system > Gut ... | reverse complement strand
GCCATAGTTCTTCCCTCCCCTGTCACACCTCGATTATTGTCTCAAGCGCTATCGATATCATGTCGTCGAGCGAGCGCTCCCTCTCGGTCGCGGTCAGCTCCTTGCTGTCAAAGGGCGAATCTGAAACAGTGGCGATGACAAGCGCTTGAACTCCGTATTTTGCCGCCAGCGTATACAGCGCCGCTCCTTCCATCTCCACCCCAAGAACCCCGTACCTTGTCCATTGATCGTCCTCGGGCACAGGGTCAGAGTAAAATGTATCCGTGGACTTCAAAAGCCCGGTGAAAGTCCGGATTTCCATTGATTCGGACTTTTCATGCGCGGTATTAAGCATGTCAAAGTCAGCCAGCGGTGCGAACTCTCCTCGGAAAACGTGTCTGAGAAACCCGCTGTCTGTGCAACAACCCGATGCAAGGATCACGTCTAATAGGCTCAAGTCCGGCGAGAGGGCGCCGCAGGTGCCGACCCGAATAAGTTTTTTTACCCCATACTGTTCAATGAGTTCATTAACATAGATGGATATAGACGGAATCCCCATACCCGTTCCCATCACAGAGACACTCTTACCCTTGTATGCACCCGTATATCCCAGCATCCCGCGCACTTCGTTAAAGAGAACCGGGTCGTTGAGATAGTTTTCCGCAATATATTTCGCCCGAAGCGGATCGCCCGGCAGAAGTATCCTCTCCGATATTTCTCCGGGAGAAGCTGATATATGAGGTGTTCCCACAGACCGTCTCCTTTCGGCATGATTATTTGCCTTGTCCAGAAAAACCTTCTCTTAGGTTCACAGCAATTCGGCACAGTCCTATGCGCCTTGCAGAATGAGCAAATTCATCTAATCGCGGTACGAAGCCATGCTTCCTTCAGGCGCCAAGCCCGCGTATTCCTCCAGCGAAAGACCGCTTTCCATTATTTTTTTTGCCAGAGGAACGTCTCCGATATAACGGTAGTGCCACGGCTCAAACATATAGCCCGTCGCCCATTCACTGCCTTCACGGTATCGCAGGATAAATCCGAATTCGGCGGAGTGTCTCTCTAACCAGCGGAACTCCTCGGTGTCCTTGAAGGAGTTCTCAAGTGAGTTCAAATCATAAGCCAGGCCTGTTTGATGCTCGGAGTGCCCCGGACGCGCCGACACACGGTCGGTATACTCCTTGCCCCACGTTCCCACATATCGGTTGTATATAGACATCTGCGTCTCATAGCTTCGATAGCCTGAAATCACAAAGAGCGCTAAATCATCCTCTGCGGCAGCGGCTATCATTTCTTCAAGCGCAGCTGCGGCTTCCTGATTTCTTCCCCCGTAATCTGCGGGCAGGGAATACTGCTTATTGACAAGGAGGAGACTCACGCCTTCTATCTCGAGCCTTGTTATTCCATCCTCCTCCGTAAGCATAGGGCTTTCCGGTTCCTCTTCCGCTTCCGTTTCAGGCAGAAGATCCGGTGCAGTCTGAACTTCAGGGGCGATTTCCGGTTTATCTTCCCGCTCCGTTTCGGGCTCTAAGTCAGATTCCGGCGCCTCTATTCCGGGCAGAATGACCTGCTCCCGCCGCAACCCAGGTTTCGGTATGAGGAAGACGGACACAGTTGCGGCTATTAGCAAGCCTCCCAGAACAAGCAAGTATCGTACCGTTTTTTTCATAGTTGTCTTCTTTTAACAAGCAGTCTGCAAACTCCCCTCAACAGTCTGTGGTTCGCAAAATGAACGAGAGCGATGGCAGTATTTTTAGTCAGCATGCCGCCGGACAGCGCACAAATGGCTCTCAGCGGAAGGTCATCCAAGGAGTGCTCAAACATTCTTCTTGTTGCCTCGTCGGCATCCCTCGGCAGTGCGGCAAAATATGCGTTTTTTATATGCCTCACAATGAGCCTTCCCTCAACCGTATGACTCAACTCATACAGAGTCGAGTTGAGGGTCAACGGCCGCCAGTCCGGTTCCACCGGCACAAACCCAAGCAACTCGTAAAAACGCTTTTCAGGCAGATCGTTCGCCTGTTTTGGCTCAATATACTCCGGAACGACGCGATTCCTGCGGCTCTCGACCCGGACATCGAACGAAAGCCGTATGTCCCGGCTGCCGGACCCTACCATCACCGTGTAGAGACCGCTCTCCATTTCAAACCGCTTTGAGTTCGTGTTGTAATAGCAAAAATCGCGTGCCGGGAGAGTGAAGTCGACCACTCTGCTTTCCCCCGGAAACAGATACACCTTTTTAAAATCTTTGAGCTGCTTAAAGAAACCTCCCTTCCTTGCGACATAGACCTGAATCGCCTCAGCACCCATACGGGAACCGGTGTTTTTTATCAACGCCGAAAAAGTTATCCTTCCGCGTTCTGAAATCTCCGTCTTCTCAGGGGTCAGGCGGCTGTATTCAAAAGTCGTGTATGAAAGCCCGTGTCCGAAACTGAACATCGGTTCTACACCAGCGGCATCATAATAGCGGTATCCGACATAGATTCCTTCCCTGTATTCCGCATGTTTTTTACCCTTGTTGTAATAAAGGTTGCAGGGCGTGTCGGAAAGTGTTCTCGGCCAGGTCTCTGGAAGCTTTCCGCAGGGGGACGCTCTTCCGGTAATCACATCGGAAAGGGCTGCCCCCACCGCCTGCCCGCCGAGATAACCGGTCAGCAGCGATTTTACGCGCGATTCAAAGGGAAGCTCCACCGGAGAGCCCGACATGAGCACGACTGCGAGATTTTCACACGCGGAGGCAAGTGAGTCAATAAGTTTGAGTATACCATCCGGCAAACGCATGTTCTCACGGTCGAACCCCTCGCTCTCATAGGTATCCGGCAGCGCTGCGAACACGACGGCTCTGCCGGCGTCTTCGGCGGCTCGGCGCGCCTTCCCAACCAAAATATCATTTGTAGAGCCGTCGGCATTGCAGCCCTCGGCATATATAAAGGGAACGCCTCTCGCCTCAAGCTCGTCTGTCACCGACGTCATTTTAGCGGGGTTTATTCTGGAGCTGCCGGTTCCTTGACAGCGTGGCTCCGCGGCAAAATGACCTATGACCGCGAAAGGCTTCCCGTCGTCAAACGGCAGCAGGTTTTCTTCATTCTTCATCAAAACTATCGAGCTTGCCGCAGCGCGGCGGGCCAGCTTGTCATGGGCTTCATAGTCAACAGCCGCGCCGACAATGCGAGAGCTTTCACACTGCTCGACGACCAGCAGGACCCTCGCCACCGCATCATCAAGCAGCTCTTTTGACAGCTTTCTTCCCCGAATAGCAGCGATTATCTCCGATGCAGTGTCGCTTGTCTTGCCGGGCATTTCAAGATCAAGCCCTGCTTTCAAGGCTGTAACGCGGTCATTTACAGCGCCCCAGTCGCTTATCACAATGCCGGGAAATCCCCACTCGCCGCGCAGCTTATCTGTTATCAAATACTCACTTTCGCCGACATACTCGTTGTTCAGCATATTGTATGAAGTCATCACGGCATAGGGCTTTGCCTGTTCGACAACGCGTCGGAAAGCCTCGAGGTATATCTCCTGAAGAGCCCTTTCATCTATACAGCTGTTGGAGATAAAACGCTTGTTTTCCTGATTATTCGCCGCGTAGTGTTTCACACACGCTCCCACACCACCGGACTGAGCGCCTTCGACCCACGCCGCTCCGAGTTCTCCCGCGAGACAGGGGTCTTCGGAAAAATACTCAAAGTTCCTCCCGCAGAGCGGTGAGCGCTTTATGTTCACTCCGGGACCGAGAACCAAAGATACTTCATGATTAAACGCCTCACCGGCAATGGCTTTGCCTATCTCTCTTAAAAGATCCCGGTCAAAACTGCAAGCCAGCAGCGATGCGGTGGGAAAGCAGGTTGCAGGAAAGCTCTTCCACAGATTTCCGCCTTCTTTTTTCATCTCCTTGCGAAGCCCGTGCGGACCGTCAGCCATTGATATCGCCGGGATGTTGAGCCTCTTTACAGACTCCGTGCTCCAAAAATCCGCACCGGAACATAACCGGGCTTTTTCCGAAAGACTCAGTTTCCCAACTACTTCTTTAATTTTTGTCAACCTTGCTTTGTTCATACAGTTTTACCCGCCGGCAGCTTCGATCGAATCGGGTATGCGGTTTCCGAAGACCTCTTTCAAGCTGATGCTGCTCCGAAATTCTCCCATGTCTATGAAAACACCCAAAAAGCGGTCCATCGTTTCAATTGCCCGAAGCTTTTCCCCGATACTCTCTCTGTCATAAGACACCTCGCAGAGGAGCAGGGGATGATGCATGTATTTGCTGAAGAGAAGCCATCTGTACTTGCCGCCTATTGAGACGGCTTTATGAGTCGAGAGGGCCTCCAACTCCTTTGTTCCGCAATCCGATGCCGAGAAAAAATCGCTTATCGTAAAATTAAAATCTCTTTCGCAGTTGACGGCGCGCGTGTCGTCGATAGAGCGGATAAACTCCCCCAGCACCTCATTGCCGAACATTTTGCGCGAACCAATCGACCAGCAAAATATCGAAGCGTTGTTCTGGAACCTTGTGACCGTCTCGCCTATCATTGCGAACGGGCGTTCCAGCGGATCGAGAATGTCTTTTTTTGTTCTGCTCCGCGGTTTCGGGTTGGGATAGACCCTGAATTTCGTCTCGCACATTACCAACAAGCCCTCGGTCTCACAGGCTTCAAAAAACTTGGGATTGTGGAAACCAACAGCCCGCACGGCATTGAATCCCATCTTCCGAAGACGTCCGGGGAGATTTGCGTTCTGCTCTTTCACCACAGCTCCCTTGATTTTGACAGGCTTGCCGTTCAGCAGGAGACAGGGTTCCTTTTTCAGCCTGCGGTCATAGGGTTTCAACCACAGCTCGCGGACGCCGAAGGGGAAGCATCTCACATCGGCTATTGTGCCGTCAGCCCGAAATAGCTGAACCAAAGCAGTGTATCTGTGCGGGTCGTCCGGCTCCCAGAGGCGCGGAGACTTTATTTCAAGTCTGGCTCGAACGCTGGTCCAGTGATTCTTTTTGAACGCAGGGATCGGCATCTCTGTTTCAGCTACGGTCATTTTTCCATCAAGCAGCGACACTATCACGCTGCCCCCCACAGCCATACCTATATCTCCCGCTTTCACAGTGATGTCGGCAAAAACATTTGCTGCACCGGAATCCAAATGGCTTCTCAGAAGCAGATCGGTCACCCTCGACTTCGGCAGATGGTAGAGGGAAAGCGAGCGGATTATCTCATCCTCATCGATTTCATTATTATCTAATCTCAGATAAAGCGAGTTCTTTTTTCTCAGATAAGGGTCAACGCGTATGAGCGCGGTCAATACTGTATTTTCGATTTTTGTCACATGGCTGCCATTTATGTAAAGCGACGCCGACCTGATGCCGGCATCAAGCTGCAGCACCGTGTCAAATCCGCTCCAATGCAATGGACCGTCAAACCTCGCGAAAAATAATCTGCTTTTATCCTCTTCATTAATATAATGAGGCATCTTCAGCATGTTTTGCTGCGCGGCGTCCGGAACACCTGTGCCAAGATTGAAAACAAAGTCATCTGTCACCGACCGCAGCGTCAGCCTCTTAACTTTTTCACCTATGTTTGAGAGTGCATCCCTTTTTCCGGCGTAATGCCGCCCGATACATACATTTTCCGACAGGCAAGCCATAGCGTTACTCCCGGCAAAGAATGTAGATATTATATCATAAATCCTCCCGTCTTTTCCATATCCATTATACAGACAGCCTTGTGGGAAATCCTTTTTTCATTCAACCCCCCCCGGCAAAGAAAGTTCTTGACATTCCCCTTTGACAGCTGTATCATGAAACGAATTTCAGGGGGTTATCATGAGTTATTCAAAAATATCGATGGTTATGCAACTTACTATCGGATGGTCGCGTCGGTGAGCTCATGGGAGTCATCCGATGCGGGCGCTGAAAGTTGCTGCATCGGTTTACAGGGAAGTTAGTTTTCCGGGACGATGCAGCGTCCCGGTTTTTATTTGCAATTAAGGGGGATTCATTTATGGAGGCGATAAAGACACTCGATCTGTATAAGTCGTACCGCACCCGAAAAAAAGCGGAGGGTCTCGGCGCGAGTATCAGTGCGTTAGTGCATCCGAACTGGGTCGAGATCGAGGCGGTCCGCGGAATCAGTTTGAGTGTTATGCCCGGCGAAATGGCGGCGTTTATAGGTCCTAACGGCGCGGGGAAATCCACTTTCATCAAAATGCTGTGCGGCATACTGTATCCGACAAGGGGTGAAATCTCCGTGCTCGGACTGTCTCCGACAAAGGACCGCCGAAGGTTGGCTCTCAGAATAGGAACCGTATTCGGGCAAAAATCCCAGTTGTGGCTGCACCTCCCGGCTGTGGACAGCTTTACGCTTTTAGCCGCCATTTATGAGATAAGCGACAGCGAACGCAAACGCCGTGTCGGCGAGCTGTCAGAACTGTTCGGTCTTGGTGAGTTTTTGCAAACGCCGGTCCGCAAGCTTTCTCTGGGTCAGCGCATACGCTGTGAAGTAGCCGCATCCCTCCTTCACAGTCCCGAGCTTCTCTTTCTGGATGAACCCACTATAGGACTCGATGTCGTGGTGAAACAGGCAATAAGGGAACTCATCATCCGGCACAACAAGGAATTTGGCACCACCGTCTTCCTCACAAGCCATGACCCCGCCGACGTTGAAAATCTCTGCCGAAGAGTCATAGTCATAGACAGAGGAGTTATAGTTCTCGACTCCCCTGTGGAAAAGCTGCAAAATGAATATCTTTCGGAAAAAAGGATAGAGGTGAGCTTTGTCACGCCACAGATTATCCCGGAAATATCGGGAGTCACAGCCGTTTGCGAAAGCAACGGCTTGAAAGCCGCCTTGACGGTTGACACTGCAAAATGCCAGATAGCCGAAGTCACTGAGAGGTTGTCGTTAACCGGCAATATTCTGGATATTGTAATAGGCAACCCCCCGATGGAAGATATTATTGCCTCAATATTCAAGAAAGAGGCGCTGTCATGAAACTGTTGCGAAAATACGCTGTCATCGCGAGAGTCAGCCTCTTAAACGCCATTAACTATCGCGCGTCCATTTTCTCGCGCTTCGGTTTTTATGCGCTCTTCATCTATGTGTTTATGAGTCTCTGGCGCGCCATTTATAAGGAAGGCGCGGTCCATGGGTACTCGTACGAGCAAATTGTCTGGTATTTGATTTTGACAGAGTTGATAGGATTCACCTGCGGACCGGCTATGTTTCACGACATGAACAACGACATCAAGTCCGGGTCAATAGCATATCAGCTCGGAAGACCCGTTCATTACGTATTTTACCAGCTCTCCGCCGCATTCGGGCAAATAGCGCTCAATTTTCTGAGCGTCGGGGTTCTGGCAATTGCTCTGGGGCTTTTATTTGTAGGCCCTCTCCCCGGGTTTCAACCTTCTTCAATTCTTGCGTTATCGGTATCTGTCATCCTCGGAATCCTGCTGAACTATTTTATCATGATGCTCATTGGACTTTCGGTTTTTATAATGGAAGACAACTTCGCGCTGTATCTGATATATCAAAAGCTTTCCTTCATGCTGGGCATGTTCCTACCTGTGGAATTTCTTCCCCTTAGGCTCCAAGCCGTCGCAAAGAGGCTGCCCTTTTCATATATTACCTGGGCTCCTGCCAAAATTTTCGTAAACTATTCGCCGGAGTTGTTTTTAGAACTTGTTCCGCAGCAGGCGGCTTGGGCGATAATATTCATACTCCTGACCCTTATCAGCTATCGTTTTTGCGTCCGCAGGCTTCAGGTTAACGGAGGGTAACTATGAAAAAGCATCTGAGAATCTTTGCCTGTTACTTCCGGCTCAATCTGGCTTCTGCTCTGGAGTACAGAGCAAGCTTCTTTATTCAGGCGTTCGGCATGGCCCTCAGCAACAGCACCTTCATTTTTTTCTGGTGGATAGCTTTCGGGCAAATAGGCGGCAGTATAGCGGGGTATTCCTTCTCCGATGTGCTTTTTATCTGGGCTATAACAAGCTCAGGTTACGGGTTGTCACACATTCTGTTCGCGAATGCCTCCGGTCTTACCAGACTAATAGTGACCGGAGAGCTGGATTCCTATCTGCTCTGGCCGAGCAATGTGCTGCTGAATGTCCTGTGCGCCAAAACCAACCTTTCGGCATACGGAGACCTGTTTTACGGCATTGTTATCATGGCTGTCATCCACACCAAAAACCCCGCGGCGTGGCTGCTTTTCGCCCTTGGGGTCATTATCGCCACCTTTTTGCTGGCCGCCGTCTCCCTGACGGCGCATACGCTCACTTTCTTTTTCGGCGACGCCTCGTCCGCAGGTCAGCTCGCGTTGGAATTCGCATTGAATTTTTCGCTGTATCCTGAAAAAATATACAGCGTTGCCATGCGCTCGCTCATGTACAGCCTCATTCCTATAGGCATAGCGGTGCATGTTCCGCTGCGGCTGTTACACCGGTTTTCACCCCTTATGGCTTTGATTTCTTTGGCAGGTACCGCTGTTTACTGCGCGGCGGCGGCTTTCTTTTTCCGCTGTGGGTTGAGGAGATATGAGTCCGGCAATATTATCGTGACCCGAAACTGAGAAAGCGACAAAACCCGGTATCCCTTGTATCGAAAAAGATAGGGATCGGCTTCATTAATTTGTGGGCGGCTCCGTATGCGGAGGTTAAAAACCTCTCGGGGAGCCGCTGAGAAAACCGGGGAATCCATTTTGCCGAAATGCCTCAAACACCGCCACTGCAACTGCGTTTGAAAGGTTGAGGCTTCTGGCTTCGCTCAGCATCGGAATCCGGAGATTCTCACCTGTTCGGCTTGCAAGCAGCGGTTCCGGCAAGCCCGCGTCCTCCCTGCCAAAAACGAGGAAACAGCCGTCGCGGTACTGCGCTTCGGAATAGAGCTTTTTCGCCTTTGTGGTGAAAAAAAAGAAATCACCGATGTTTTTCTCGAAAAACTCTCCGGTGTTCTTATAAACCGCAACTTCGAGCATATGCCAGTAGTCGAGTCCCGCGCGTTTTAGCTTTTTATCGTCAATGACAAAAGCCATCGGCTCAACCAAGTGAAGCCTTGCTCCTGTGGCGGCGCAGGTTCTGGCGATGTTACCCACATTCTGAGGAATGCGGGGCTCTATCAATACGATGTTCAGAATCATTTACCTAATTCCAAACCCCTCGCTCAGTTTAGCCTTCTGCAGCGCGGAGCGAAGGACCCCGTGCAGCAAAACCGCAATCGGAACAGCGAGAGCGGCATTCAGCAGCGAAACCGGCAGTTTTATAGTAAAAGTCGAAATAGCTACCGCTTCGAACGACAGCCCATAAATAAGACACTGCTCAACAAACTGTTTTGCTACATACATCGTCACATAGGACAGCGCCCCGACTATCACGCCGGTCAATCTGCGCCAAAGAGGAGCCAAAACACCAGCCTTGCGCTCACTGCCCGCATATACTATCAGCCCGCAAATAAAAGCCATCATAAATTTCATGATAAATGTGACCCAACTTGTCGCGACATAATCGGGGAAGGTCAAGTCGTAAAAAAAGGAACCAAGACCTGCCGCTATCCCCCCTTTGAGTCCTCCGAGCAGCAGAGCTGCAAGCAGGCATATGCCGTTTGCTATGTGAATGCGGGTAGTGCCAAAGGGCGTCGGTATCATAAACTGTATGTAATTGCTCGCAAACACTATGGCTGTCATCAATCCGACGACCACAACGCTCCGGATGCCGTTACTCCTCATCATTTTCTCCTTTTCGCCGCGTGTTTTTTTTGAACTGCATGAAAAATAATGGATGATTTGCGTAAGACGCATTCATTTAATCTATACCCCTGACGCGAAACACTCCCGGAAGAGCCTTCAGCTTTTCGATAAAACCGTGCTCGGGACGTCTGTCAAGGTCAAGAATGGTATACGCGGTTTGCGCTCCTTTGTTTGAGGAGCTCGTGAGATTTTCGATGTTGTAGCTGCATTCGCTCGTCAGCGTTGTCACCGATGAAAGCATCCCCGGGATATTCTTGTTGAAAAGAGCCACTCTTCCGATAAAAGCCTGCGAGGGGTCGGACCGGGGAAAATTCACGGCGTTCATGACAGCTCCGCGCTCAAGGTAACCTACGAGCTCTCTCACCGCCATGTCGGCGCAGTTGTCCTCGGATTCAGGCGTCGAAGCACCGAGATGCGGTATGGCGACGACGCCTTTTCTCGCAACGAGATGCTTGTCGGGAAAGTCCGTGACATAACTTGACACTTTTCCCTCGCTCACAGCCTCTGCCATGTCTTCGCTGTTCACAAGCTCTCCGCGGGCAAAGTTGAGTATCCTTACGCCGTCTTTCATTTTACTTATCGAGTCGCGGTTGATAAAATATTTAGTGCTGTCGGTGACAGGCACATGCATGGTAATATAGTCGGAATTGCGGAATATTTCATCAATGTCCATCGCATGGACGACCGCACGGGACAGACCCCAGGCATTGTCGATCGAGATGAAGGGGTCATATCCGAACACCGTCAACCCGAGATGGGTCGCCGCATTCGCGACCAAAACCCCAACCGCCCCGAGACCGATTATTCCGAGAGTCCTTCCATAGACCTCGGGTCCCACAAACTGGGATTTTCCGTCCTCTACTATCCTCGGGATATCGTCTCCCCGGTCTTTTATTGTATTGACCCAGGCAATTGCTTCGGCTATGTTTCGGCTTGATATATATAGCGCAGCTATGACCATCTCTTTGACTGCGTTGGCATTGGCGCCTGGCGTGTTAAACACCGGTATGCCCCGTTCAGTGCAATAATCGACAGGAATATTATTGACGCCCGCGCCAGCGCGGGCTATTGCAAGGACAGATTCCGGTAAAGGCTGGTCCTTGATGTAGGCGCTTCTCAGCAGTATTCCGTCGGGCTCTTCCATATCCGCGGAATATGAAAACCGCTCCTTCGGGAAGTTTTTGAGCCCGCTGTCGCTTATTCTGTTGAGGACTTTTATCCTGTACATCGTCAGGCATGCTCCTTTTCGAACTCTCTCATAAAGTCTCGAAGCGCTCTCACGCCCTCAATGGGCATGGCGTTATAGACAGAAGCTCGCACTCCGCCGACAAGTCGATGACCGGCGAGGTTAAGCAATCCGCGCTTTTTTGCTTCATCGCAAAACAGCAAGTCGGTGTCTTTGCTCCCCGTCACAAAACAGATATTCATCAATGACCGGCTGTCTTTTCTCGCAACCGGGCGAAAAAACCTGCTTTCATCGAGATAGTCGTAGATAACAGCCGCTTTTTCCCTGTTTATCTCATACATGGCTTCGAGCCCGCCTATCTCGTCCATCAGCCAATCGAGCACCAAGGACAGCATATAGACCGCAAAGGTTGGCGGGGTGTTGAACATGGAACCGGCGTCGCCTTGTTCTTTATAGCTGAACATCGAGGGCAGGTTGTGCGGCGAACGCTCTGTCAGACTCTTTTGGATTATTACTACTGTAAGACCGGCGATACCCATGTTCTTCTGCGCTCCGCCGTAGAGCACGCCGAATTTGGATATATCTAAAGGCTGGCTCAGAAGCATACTGCTGACGTCGGCCGCTAGAGGCGCGATACTTTCCGGGATGCTTTGATACTCAGTGCCGTATATTGTGTTGTTGTAGCAAATATGCAGATAATCAGCCTTCGGGTTGAGCTTGGCTCTTTCTATCTCGGGTATATGGGAAAAGGAGTCCGATTCACTGGATGCAACGGCATTCGCCTTGCCAAACTTTTTCGCTTCAAAATACGCTTTTTGCGCCCAGTAGCCGGACAGCACAAAATCAGCCGCTCCGTTTACAGTCATAAGGTTCATGGGGAGCAGGGCGAACTGCGTCCACGCGCCGCCTTGCAAAAACAGAACCGAATAATTATCGTTTATTCCCAGCACGGAACGAAGCTTAGTCTCACACCCCTCAATAACGGAGAGGTATTCCTTTGAGCGGTGACTCATTTCCATGACCGACTGCCCGCAAGCACCGTGCTCGAGCAGTTCTTCTTTTGCTTTTTCGAGAACCGGCAGCGGCAGCATGGACGGTCCCGCGCTGAAATTGAAGACCCTTGGCATATCAGCACCTCTGTTTTTCCGCAGAGCTAAAACTGCGGATTATCAGCTGAAAACGGGTTTGATCATGTCACTTCAAGCTCTTTCAAGACGGATGTTGTCTTTATTCTTTTATCTCTCCCGTTTCGCTTTCATAAGCCTGCGCACCCGAGAATATATCGGATTTCGGCATCAAGATATGAAATACATTATATTAATCGAAAAAAACTTAGTCAACAAACTCGCCCATCTTTGGAGGATTTCGGGGTAATCTTGCGCGTTTTATTCGGTTTTTTGGTGATTTTTGTTCACACTGTGCTTTCTATTCCTTATTTTTTGAATTTACTTCATGAAAAAGCGGCAGCGGAACCATGACACTGCCGCACCAAAAGAATGTTTCTATGCTCGCTTTCCGGGATAATCAAGTATTTTTTAGTGCGCTCGTAAAACTTAATGCAAACGCTCCCTTTGTGCCGTCCTTACAGCCCGGCGCTGAGCTCGAGGTATAATTCCTGCATCGCCGACGCAACCTGACGTATTGAGTATCCCGCCGCCTCAAGCGATGCGGCATTGTCCTTTCTCGGACGACCTTCCAGCCGCAGCAATTTTTTAGCCCACTCTCCGGGCGGAGAACCCAATGACATAAACTCGACGTCGCCGGTCAAATCGCTTTCGGCGGATATCGCATCCGAGACCAGACAGGGAATCCCGCAGGCTTGAGCTTCCACCAGAGTGACGGGAAGCCCTTCAAAAAGGCTCGGCATACACAGTGCGTCGGCTTTTGCGAAGACATTCTCAACGTCTGTCCGCATCCCTAAAAACTCGACGGCATGCAAAACCCCGAGTCTCTCGGCTTTGCCCCTTATGCTTGCTTTCAGCGGTCCGTCGCCGGCAAGCAGCAACTTCGCTCCGGGTTCGCTTTTTACCACCTCAGAAAAGACATCCAATAGAAGATCATGATTTTTGGTTTTAATAAATCGCCCTACATGGCAGAGAGTGAAGGGACCTTCTCTGTCATCCTTCGGCATAAAACGGCTTAAATCGACGCCGTTGCGTGCAATAATGGCTTTTGACCCCGCTTCGCCGAACATCCATATTGCAGCCGCTTCCCCGCAGGCAATCAGATGCGTCGCGTATTTTACCACCATTCCGCCATAATAGTTCTTCACCGTCTGGCGGATTAGGCCTCCTTCATTTTTCGTGCTGTGGCTGTGCACTATGCGCACCGGCAATCCGCAGCGAAAAGCCTCCCTTGCTGTCATTCCCCCGAACTTATCCATTTGTATGTGAACTATCTGGTATTCCGGATGCTCATGAAAAAAGCGGCGCAGATTCAAGGCATAACGAAAAGGCCCGGTCTTTGATATGAACGGGATCTTAAAAATCCGTCCGCCCAGCGATAGTATCTCCTCGTCGTAGTCCCCGTCATTACTGACCAAATAATCAAACTGTATTTGATTGCGGTCAATATTGCGCATCAATCCCATCGTGAAGGTCTCCAACCCTCCGCGATTCATCCCGACGATGCACTGGAGTATCCGAATCATCCGCTCCTCCGCTCGAAATCACAATTTAATCGTTCATATCTTTTTTCTGCGCCACCAATCCGAGGAATTCCTCCCACTGCTCTAATACTGCCTCGGTTCTCACGCGCTGGCGAATACCGGTCGCGTTTTTCCCCAGTTTACGTCGCAGTGACTCGTCTTCAAGCAGGCGCGACACCGCCAAAGTCAAAGCCTCACAGTTTGCCCTTGGCACTATCAAGCCATTCACGCCGTCTTCGACAAGTATCTTTGCCGCTCCGCCGTCAAAATCGGTCGTCACACAAGCCACTCCCATGCACATGGCTTCCAGAAGGGCGTTAGGTAAACCCTCCGCGTCGCTTGTCATCACAAACACGGAAGCTTCAAAAAGACGATCTGCTATGCTGTTCGTAAATCCCGGCAGCTTCACGGAATCCTCAACTGCCAGAGCCTTTCTCTCGCATTCCAATTCCGTTCGTCTCTCTCCCTCGCCGTATATGTCAAGCGTCCATTCTGGAAACCCGGGCGCTAAAACAGCCCATGCCTTTAGCAGCATGGAGAAGTTCTTGACGTCGGATAACCTGCCGACGGCGACGACCCTTGTGCCGCAATAGGTCTTCTCCTCATACCAGTGAGAGGTTTCATCAATGGGGTTCATGATAACGGCTTCTCTGCGCTTGCCGCGGTTTCGGAAAAAAGTCTGCTGCGATCGACTCTGATAAACAACACCTTTTGCAAAGGGGAAAAACACCGCCATCCCCAAGCGTATCAAGGGGAACCCCGCTTCCCACTGCGGTGCAGCAGCCATCCTGTAGACCACCGGTGTTCCGAGACCCAGACAGGCGATGCTTGCCTTTATGGCGTTGTGACTCATGAAACCCACCACCACATCCGGGGCGGTACTCTTTATCTCACGCCTGAGAGCAATAATCCGCCGAGGCAAAATAAACCGCTTTTTTTTGTCAAAACGGCTAAAATGCGTAAACGACACATTCTCATCCAACTCGTATACCGGCGAGCCCTCTGCTGCGCCCACCCCGTACACATAAACTCTCGCGCCTCTTCTTGCCAGACCGCCGGTCAGAATACCCAGCACCCGTTCGGCTCCGCCATCCCCGAGATCGTCTATAACAAACGCTATTTTCATCATTCTTCCTGTGTGTCGCCCCCATTAGTCCCGCTTCGGATAGCTGTGATGCGGTGGTATTCGTCAAAACTCACCGCCAGCGGCGTTTGGTTTGCAAAGTCCGCAACGAGTACGCCATCCATAAAACGGTATGGCGTTTTGTTGTGGAATAAAAAGCTCTCCACCATTATTCTGTGGTCGCAGACCGCCTGTTGAGCTATGGGCATTACCGTGCTGACAAATACCTCGGCTGATACGGGTTCAAATACGCTTTTCGGAACAAGTCCGAACGCGACAAACACCGCTCCGGTCTCATGCGGGCAGCGATAAAAGCAGACCGGTTTTTCCGAGAGCATCGCCGCGACTGCGGAGAGTGAAAAACCGTTGAAAACCTGAGTGATTTCAAACTGCGGCTCGAAAAATGCTCGCAGGTTCCACTCTTCTCCCAACGCATAGAGATAATCCGCAAGCTTCAGAGTGTCCTCGTTCCAGATGCTCTCGTTCGCCCAGCTCCACAGCCAGGTCTCCGACGGGGCTGACTCTGTTCCCAGAGCTTGAAAGGGATAGCGTTCCGGACCAAAATGCAGAAGCCCGGTCTCGAAACTGATGAACCACTCCCGACGGCGAGTCACCAGATTCCCCACGCGTTTTTGCGTAACTGCGGACCAACACACCGCCGCTGAAAAAAGATCGATGAAGTTGGTCCGGTCAATCTGTATGCCGCTTTCGAAAATATTCGGCTTTTCAGAAGCGGAGGGTTCCCTGTATCCCTTGAACGAAGACATCGAACTCCTCTCTTAAGGCGCTCAATCCAGCAGTGATTCGTTGAACTCCCCGATATCGAACTCACTTGCAATTGTGCGCAGCTGGTCGTCGGATATAAATTTAAGTTCAGACTTTCCCGAGGAGATAGTGCGCATATATATATCCGCTGATTTTTCGAGGATATGCATCAATGAAAAAGCGGCGTCAAAACCTGATCCGCTGACAAACACCCCGTGATGCGCCCAGATGACGGCGTCGTAGGTTTTCATCAGTTCGCCGGTCTTCTTCGCTACTTCCACGCCCCTCGGCATCATCCACTCGAGAACGCCTACACCGGCCGGAAAGACAGTGATGCACTCGCTGATGGTTCGCCAAAGAGCAGATGAAAAAGCCTTCGCCGTAAGCGGCAGGACCGAGGTCATCGAAATAACAGCGGGCGGATGAGCGTGATAGATTATCCGGTTCGCATCCCCGGATATCTCCTTCTTCACGCTGTGATTCAAGATGTGACTGGGGAACTCGCTTGTCGGTCTTCCCCCTCCTGATAGACCCCAAACGACCCGATAACCGTCGCCATCCTCGTTTATCTCCACGACTCCGAGGCAACCTTCGGCATCGAGTGAAACATTGCGAAAGAATTTACCCGCTCCGGTAGTTATGAAAAACTCACCGGCTAAATTCTCCGCGCTCACATCCATGTCCACCCATTCGCCGTCGTCGTTAAAGTATATCTCGCATTCCTCAACCTCTTCCACGGTCATGCGATAGGTCAGATTACCCGCGTTTCGCTCGTGCCAACCTTGCTGCCAGGCGTCATCGCACATTTTGATGTATTCCTGCACAACTTCAGCGTACAACATGCTCATTGCCTTTATTCCCCTTTTTCATTCTACACTCTTTTGCTGAGCACTTCGGCTTCATACTTGCGTATTTCTTCAAACCAGCTTTCATTTTCAGGCACGTTTTCCGACAAACACCACTGTTCCCATATCGCGCCGAACGGCAGCGTCTTGCATTCCTCTTGAAGCATCATCAGTTCGGTAAATTCACACTTATCCTGGAACTTCTTCATTCGCTCATTTGGCTGGAGCAGCGCATAAAGCAGCGCCTTTTGCATGTTCCTTGTGCCTATAACCCAGGCTGCAACCCGGTTGACGGCGGCGTCAAAAAAGTCAAGCCCTATGAGAGCTTTTTCAAACGCGCCGTTCCTGACTATCTCACACGCTATCTCCCTGAGTTCGTCGTCGAGTCTGACAACATGATCCGAGTCCCAGCGTATGGGACGGGAAACATGCAGAGGAAGTCTGTCAAAATAGCAGAGCATGCTCGAAATCTTGTCGCTCACCGTCTCGGTCGGATGATAATGACCGGTGTCCATCAGGTTGTATACGCCTTCTCGAGAAGCGCAGTAGGCTATATAGAACTCGTTGCTGCCGACTGTGTAGGCTTCCATGCCTATACCAAAAAGCTTGCACTCGACAACGTCAATGACTCCCTCAAGTTTTTCGGCGAAGATCTCATCTAAACTTTTCTTCAGGCGAAGACGCGGTCCAAGACGGTCAGCCGGCATATCTTTATATCCGTCAGGTATCCAGATATCGTTCATGACCTCTATATTCAGTTCTTTCGCGAAGTATGCGGCGACTCGCCGACTCTGTATAGAGTGGCGCACCCAAAAAGATCTCACCTCCTCGTCCGGACTGGAAAGCGTCAGATTGTCCTTCATCATGGGATGACTGAAATACGTGGCGTTCATATCAACGCCGATTCCGCGCGACTTCGCGTATTCAACCCACGGGGCAAAGTGCCGCGGTTGAATGGAGTCTCGCCGGGGTTTTTCGTCGGTAATGGCGTAAGTCATGTGCAGGTTGATTCGCTTTTTCCCTCCGATAAGCGATAAAGCCTTGTCGAAGTCCATCATAAGTTCCTCGTGAGTTCTCGCCTTTCCCGGATAATTGCCGGTGGCTTGTATGCCGCCGTCTAAAGCGCCCTCTCCCTCAAATCCCGAGACATCGTCGCCCTGCCAACAGTGAATGCTGATGGGTTTATTTGAAAGAGCTTTCAGCGCCGCATCGACATCCACGCCCATCAACTCATATCGCCTTTTCGCCTCTTCAAACGCAGTTCTCATTTGTTCCTCCTCATTAAAATGTTTAATTTGGCGCCTGTTAGTCCGCCACAGTTCAATCCGGCTTGAAATAAGTCAAATCAAAGGACCTCGCAACTGCCTCCCTCGCATCTTTCAGGTTTGAAAACTCATTGCCCGCTATCATCTGCGCACACAGATTCCCGACAGCCGTCGCCTCGGAAGGTCCAGCAATAACCGTCAATCCCGTTGCTTTCGCAGTGAGCTCGTTGAGATAGGAATCTCTGCTTCCTCCGCCGACAACGTTTATCCCATCAAACTCCCGACCGGTTATCCGCTTGAGATCATTTACAGATTCCGCGTAGGACTCGGCAAGGCTGTTGTATATGCAGTGAAGCGTCTCGCCTAACGACTTTGGCAACGGCTTGCCATCCCGCGCAAGAACTCTGTTCACCGCATCCGTCATATTTGCCGGAGCCATAAATTCATGGTCGTTTACGTCGACTGTTTCGCTGAACCCCTCACCCTCTCTCGCCATCTCAGCCATCTCGGTATAGGAATACCTGCCGAGGGCGTCGCGGCGAACCGATTGCACCAGCCACAACCCCATGATGTTTTTTAAATATCGGTAGCGATAGTCATAACCGCCCTCATTGGTAAAGTTCGCCCTCATTCCCGTATCGGAAACGAGCGGTTCCGTCAGCTCTATGCCCATAAGACTCCAGGTTCCGCTCGAAAGATAAACGGAATTTTCCGACGATGCGGGAACTGCCATAAAGGCGCTTGCCGTGTCGTGCGTGGCCGGGAGCACTACTTCGCTGTCGAATCCCATCTGCGTTTTTATCCTGTCGGAAAAGGCCCCGACTGCTGTTCCGGGCTTGCTCAACGGAAGAAAAATGTGTTCCGGGAATCCCAGCATTTTTATCAACTCAAAGTCCCAGTCTCTTTTTGCCGCACCTAAAAGACCGGTGGTCGAGGCGTTTGTGTATTCAGCGCCCTTAACTCCGGTCAAGAGATAGTTGATGTAGTCCGGCAGCATCAACAGAGTTTCGGCGCGTTCAAAGACATCGGGGCTCTGCTTCTTAGTTGCAGCTAACTGATAAATCGTATTGAACAGAGACTTTTGGATGCCCGTTCTGCCGTATAGTTCCTTTTGAGATATCGTCCTTTCGACTTCGGCGTCCATACCGGCTGTCCGAGCATCGCGGTATGCGAGAGTGTCGCCTACTATTCTGTCCTCAGAGTCTATGAGCACAAAGTCCACTCCCCAAGTATCGACACCGATTGATTTCGGGATATACCCCTTTTCATGACAGGTCTTTATCCCCTTCGTCACATGCTCAAACAGAAGCGGGATGTTCCAGCAAAGCCGTCCGCCGCGCTCCGTCATCGCATTGTCAAAGCGATAAATCTCTTCTAAAGACAGATGACCGTCTTTGACCTGTCCCATAATGTGCCGCCCGCCGCTTGCGCCGATGTCTATGGCAAGATAGTAATTCATGATCCTTCTCCGCAGTATAATAGTTTCATTATAAATAAAACACTCATCAAATGAAAGACATCTCAAGAATCATCGGAGCGCGAATCGCGCTACATGCTGTTTTCAGGGCTCAAGTTGACGATATTTTGCCGAGGCAGATATAATGAGTATAAAATACTAACCCGAACGGAGGGTCTTTGAATGAAGGTCTTGCTGATAAACGGCAGCCCCAGAGAAAAGGGCTGCACTTTCACCGCGCTGTCGGAAGCCGCGGCTTCCCTCGTCAACAACTCCATTGAAATCGAGATATT
>Ga0123353_10003780_pt1 | contig 19292 bp, 16 predicted proteins | sample TergutLab28metaG_3_FD_92763 | JGI IMG/M metagenome (GOLD analysis project Ga0123353, IMG submission 92763) | Labiotermes labralis P3 segment gut microbial communities from Petit-Saut dam, French Guiana - Lab288 P3 | ecosystem: Host-associated > Arthropoda: Insects > Digestive system > Gut ... | reverse complement strand
CCGGGGAGAACTACACGCTGCTCAATCTGGCCGGAAGATGCGCCGTAAGCTTTGTCATACCTAACGCGGTGGTACTGCTGCTTTTCCACAAAACCAAAGAATTCAAAGAGCTGATGCGGATGCTCAGGCAGATACTGCCGACGCTGAAGCAGGTGTTCAAACGCAAGAAGGCAGAGTAAATCCCCTTTCAGGAGTTTCCCATGAACAATCAAACCGATTTTTTCAACCGTGAATTAAGCTGGCTGGAATTCAACCGGCGGGTGCTGGATCAGGCGACCTTTTCGCAGAATCCGGCACTGGAACGCGCCAAATTTTTGAGCATCGTGTCCTCCAACCTGGACGAGTTTTTTATGATCCGGGTGGCGTCACTGCGCGATCAGGTGCGCGCGGGGTATAACAAGCCGGACATTTCCGGGCGGCTGCCCGAACAGCAGCTGAGCGAGATTTTGTCGCGGACGCGCGAAATGGTTGACGCGCAGTATCATATTTACAAAACGCGAACCGTTCCGCAGCTTGCCCGGGTGAATATCAGACTGCTGACTTTTTGGAGGCTGTCAGAACAGGAGAAGCAGTTTGCCGGCGATTATTTTGACCGGGAGGTCTATCAGGTGCTGACCCCCATGGTGGCGGACGATTCGAGGGATTTTCCGCTGATCTCCAGCAGGAGCCTGCACATCGGGGCGACGCTGCACAGCGCGGGGAACCCTCAAAAATTCGGTTTTGTCGAGGTTCCGGCCTCTCTGCCGCGGCTGGTTCCGCTGCCGGGCGCGGGGTACCGGTATATCCTGCTTGAACAGGTCATCCGCGCGCAAATGCACAAACTGTTCCCCGGTGCGACGGTAAAAAACCGCTATGTGTTCAGGATTACCCGCAACGCCGATCTGCAGGTCGACAACGAAGACGCCTCCGATCTGCTGGAGGCCATCAAGGCGCAGATTCAGGCGCGCAAATGGGGCTCGGTCATCCGGCTGGAGATTGAGAAGCGGGGCGTAAACGCCATCGGTGGGTATTTGACCGAAAAGTTTGAGCTGGACCGGTCGGAGGTTTTTCCCATAAGCGGGCCGTTGAATCTCTGCTTTTTGTTCAAACTGAACACGCTGGACATTCCCAAAGCCAAATACAAACCCTTTGAGGCGCGCAAACCAAAAGCGTTCCGGGGGAAAAGCTACGATATTTTTGAACAGATCAAAAAGCAGGATATCCTGTTGCACCATCCGTTTGACAGCTTTGACCCGGTCGATGAATTTTTGAAACAGGCCGCCGATGACAAGCATGTGCTGGCCGTCAAGCAGACGCTTTACCGTGTGAGCAGCACCTCGGCCATCGTCAAGTCGCTGGCGCGGGCGGCCAAGGCAGGCAAGCAGGTCACCGTGCTGCTGGAGATCAAGGCTCGCTTCGATGAGGAAAACAACATCGAATGGGGCAGCAAGCTGGAAAAAGCCGGTTGTCATGTGATATACGGGCTGCCGGGGCTGAAAACCCACTCAAAAATCACGCTGGTGGTGCGCAGGGAGCAGGATCGCATCAGGCAGTACATCCATCTGGGCACCGGTAATTATAACGGCGCCACGGCCAGGCTTTATACGGATTATGGCCTGTTTACCATTGATAAGGCCATCGGTGCCGATGCCATCCAATTTTTCAATATGCTGACCAACTACACCATGCCCGAGGGGATGAACAAGCTGTGCGCCGCCCCCCTTTCCCTGCGCGACCGCTTTGCCGAACTGATCGACCGGGAAATCGAAAACGCCCAAAAAGGCCTTCCCGGCGAGATTTTCGCCAAGATGAACAGCCTGCTTGACCACAAAATCACGCAGCGGCTGTACGCAGCGTCACAGGCGGGGGTAAAAATCCGGCTGCTGGTTCGCGGCATTTGCTGCCTGCGTCCGGGCAGACCGGGGTTGAGCGAAAACATTGAGGTGCGTTCGATCGTCGGGCGTTTTTTGGAGCATTCCCGGATTTTTATTTTTGCAAACGGCGGGAACCCCGCGCTTTATATGTCCAGCGCCGACTGGATGCCCCGCAACCTTGACAGGCGGATTGAGCTGCTGTTCCCCGTCACGGGCGGAAAACTGGTGCGCCGTGTCAGCGGTGTCATGGAGCTTTACTGGGAGGACAACGTCCAAAGCAGCGTACTGCAGCCGGACGGGCAATATGTTCTCCGGTCTGTCGGCGGCGGCAGGAGCATCTCGGCGCAAAACGAGCTGATGGGGCTCGACACGAAGAAGACAGGCAGGTAGTAGCGATTCTGAATCGGTGCCCGCAACTTGTAGCGGCGAGATGTAATCCCCCTGTCGCTACGACGACATCCCCCTTGAATCAAGGGGGACGGGGAGATGTGGAAGCCCTGATAAATCAATTAGCAATGAGTATAACAGCGGGCTATAGATTTTTTTAATATGAAATTTCGTGCGTTCCCCTTGCCCCCCTTAAATTAAGGGGGGATGCCGTTGCAACGGCAGGGGGGATTCCTCCGCAGAGCTTAAGTTGTTGGCGATGATTGGTCATCGCCCCTGCATAATATGACAGTTGAAAAGAGTGGTTATATGTCCGTCCAACGGCTCGGTTTGCTGGCGGCGCGTTTGCCCTGTCCCGCTCAGGCGGCCATCATCCTCACCCCGGCCAACCGGTATTACTTCACCGGGGTATATTCCTCCGACGGCGTGCTGGTTGTGACCAAAAACGCCGCCGTGCTTTTGGTGGATTCGCGGTATATAGAAACCGCCCGCAAAACCGCCGCGTGCGAAGTGGAGCTTATCACCGATCTGCCCGGCCATCTGAACGATTTCTGCCGCGAATATAACCTTACAGAAATCGCGCTGGAAACCACCGCCACCATCCGCCAGGGACATTTCTATAAAGAAAATCTGCCCGGGGAGCTGCTTCTGCTGCCCGGGCTGGACGACGCCATTCAGCAACTGCGCAACGTCAAAGACAGCGGTGAGCTGGAACAAATCCGCACGGCGCAATGTATCACCGAGGCGGCGTTTGATTACGCCCTGACGCAAATAAAGCCCGGTATCACCGAGCGGGAGCTTGCGTTGCTGATTGAGATATTCATGCGGCGGCAGGGTGCGGCGGGTGTGTCGTTTGATCTGATCTGCGTGTCCGGGTCAAACACCTCGCTGCCCCACGGCCAGCCGTCGGATAAACCCCTGCAAAAAGGCGAGTTGATCACGCTGGACATCGGCTGCGTATACAACCGCTACTGCTCCGACATGACCCGAACTGTTGCGCTCGGGGCGATAAGCGGGCGGCAGCGCGAGGTCTACGAGCTGGTCAAATCCGCCAACATCAGGGCATTATCCGCGCTTAAATCCGGTATCGCCTGCGTGGAGGCCGACGCAGTTGCCCGGGATATGATCCGGGACGCGGGATACGGCCAAAATTTCGGGCACGGTCTGGGGCACGGCGTCGGGCTGGAGGTGCACGAGCGACCCACCCTGTCGCCCAAAGCGGCGGGGCTGTTGCATAAAGGCCATGTGGTGACGGTCGAGCCGGGGATATATCTCGCGGGGGAATTCGGCGTGCGCATAGAGGATATGGCCGTGATCACCAGAGACGGCTGCGAGAATCTGACGGGCGTGACCAAAGAACTGATCGTGCTGTGATCCTCTTTACCAAAACAGCCTGCCGCTTTTCCTTTGCGGGTCGGCGAGGGCCGACATGCGTTTTGTGGTGACGGGATGGGTGCTTAAAAAGTTAATGACCCACAGATAAAGCCCCGTTTCTCTTGCCGCGTTGGCCAGATAATCCTGTATGTTGACGTGCTTATAAAGATGCCGTCCCACGGCCAGAACGATCATTTCGCAAACGCCGTCTTTCTGAACCAGCAGTTGCGCGATCCTGTCGCAGCTGTATTCCCGAGCACGGCTGAGGGTTGAATTAACGAACGGGAGAAGCCCCGTAAGAAACAGCGACAAATTATTGGTGAAGGTGACATGCCTCAAATAAACATGTCCGAACTCGTGCGCCAGTATGAAAAATATGGGATCAAAGTCCCTGTGCTCCATGTAGGCGATGTCCACCAGCTCGGCATTTAACCCGATATAACGCTTCCTGCCCAGCACCGCTGCGGCAAAAGCGTTCAGGATGCCGTTTTGCTGCTCTACGTAAACCGCCGGAACCTTTTTCAGCCCCAGCCTTTTGGCGTATTCCACGCTTTTATAATATATCTCGGGGAAATTATACTCGCTCACCCGTACGGCATAGGCTCTTGTCCGGGCATAAAGGTATCTCAATGCACCGGCCAGAAAAAACGGGCCGATTATGATCAGCGCGAGCAGCGAATCGTTACTCAGGGATTCATCGACAAAGGAAAAATCAAAACTGAAAAACAACACGCCTATCGCCAAAACGATGTTCGCAATGACATAGATCACAAACAGCGGCAGCTCCGCCTTGTGCCGCACCCGACTTATCGCGCGCGGATCTACCGGGGTCAGGAACCTGTCGGGATGCTGTGGATTGATGAGATTCCGGGGATTCAGCGGGTGCCTGATATCCTCCGGATGAAGCGGCGCGGGCAGGTAAGGATTTGCATAACCGTAAGCGTACGTCTGAGAATAATACGGATACACCGGCTGTTGATACGGATACACCGGCGGATAATTCGTGTAATCCATCGGCTGATTCGGATACGCGGGCTGCTGCTCCGGGCTGACCCCATTGTCTTGCATGAGAATCATCCTTTCTGGAATCCCCCCCTTTAGTAAGAGGGGTAATGGGGATGCAATGGGAAAATGGATATATACCATAAAAGAGAGAATGCGTAAGGTTGTATTTTGCCTGTGGCTTTGCGGGCGGCTGGTAGCCGCCCCTACAGGGCATGGATATCAAATTAATTTTTAATACAATATGTAGGGATGATACGGGAGTCGCCCCCTAGCCCTCAATCTTAATTCCAAGCTCACCCAATTGCCTGGGATCAACCTCCGCCGGGCACTGCGTCATAACCTCCGACGCATCCTTGATTTTGGGGAACGCGATAACGTCCCGCAGACTGTCGCCGCCCAGCATTTGCAGCACAAGCCGGTCAAGCCCGATTCCCATACCGCCGTGGGGCGGCGCGCCGTACTTGAACGCGTCCACCAAAAAGCCGAACTTCTCGGCGGATTCCCGCTCCGACAGCCCCAACGCCGCGAACATGCGCTTTTGCAGGTCGGGGTCGGTAATTCGAATCGAGCCGGAGGAAAGCTCCATGCCGTTGAGCACCAGGTCATACGCCTTGGCGCGAATCTGCTGCTTGTCGCTGTCCAAACTGTCCAGCAGGGGGATGTCCTCGTCCATCGGCGAGGTGAACGGGTGATGCATGGCCACAAACTCGCCGGTTTCCTCATCCTTTTCGAAGAACGGGAACTCGGTCACCCACAGGAAATTGAACTCATCCCGGATGATTCCCAGCTTTTTGGCGACTTCCAGACGCAGCGCACCCAATGTCGACAGGGTGGTTTTGGTGCTGTCGGCGACTATCAGAATCACGTCGCCGGTCTGCGCGTCCATTTTTTCAGCAAGCGCGGTCATTTCCTCCGCCGTCATAAATTTCGCGAAGGACGACGTCGTGCCCTCCGGTGTCAGGCGTACCCAGGCCAGACCCTTCGCGCCGATTCCCCGGACGAATTCGGTCAGCTTGTCGATTTCCTTGCGGCTCAGCTTGCCGGCGGCGTTTTTGGCGGTAATCCCGCAGACCCGCCCGCCGTTTGCCGCCGCGTTGGCAAAAACGCCGAACCCGCAGTTTTTGACTGTATCGGTCAGGTCGCACAGTTCCATATCGAAGCGCAAATCCGGCTTGTCCGAGCCGAAACGGCGCATTGCTTCTTCATAAGTGATCCGCGGCAGGGGAAGCGGGATGTCGATGTCCATCACCCGCTTGAAGAGGTAGCGGACAAAGCCCTCGTTGACCTCCAGCACGTCGTCGATATCCACAAAGGACATTTCCAGATCAATCTGGGTGAATTCCGGCTGGCGGTCTGCGCGCAGATCCTCGTCCCTAAAACACCGCGCGAACTGAATATACCGGTCATACCCGGCCACCATCAGAAGCTGCTTGTAAATCTGCGGCGACTGCGGCAGAGCGTAAAATTTGCCCTTTTGTATGCGCGACGGCACGAGATAATCCCTGGCACCCTCGGGGGTGGACTTGATCATGATGGGGGTTTCAATTTCAATAAAACCCTGCGAATCGTAGTAATCCCGGGCGGCTTTGACGATTTTGTGCCGCGTGATAATATTTTGCTGCAAGTCCGGGCGGCGCAAATCCAGATATCTGTACTGCAGCCGTATCTCCTCGCGGGTAGCGCAGTCCGGCGCGATCTCAAACGGCGGCGTCTCGGCCTTGCCCAGCAGGCGCAGCTCGCTCACCGCAAGCTCAACCTCTCCGGTGGGAATGTCTGTATTTTTCGCGCTGCGCTCGCGCACAACGCCGCTTGCCAGCAGCACGTATTCACTGCGCACCTCCCCGGCTGCCGCGAAAACCTCTCTGGCGGTATCATCGTCAAACGCCAGCTGAATTATCCCCGTGCGGTCGCGCAGGTCGACAAAAATCAACCCGCCCATGTCCCGCTGCCGGGCGACCCAGCCGCAAACCAGCGCGGTTTTGCCCGCATCCGATACCCGCAATTCACCGCAATAATGCGTCCTGCGTAAATTTCCCATTGATTGTGTTGTCATAGTGATTCCTCCAGCGCGTTCAGCGCGTTGTCAATATTTATCTTATAAACCGCATCGCAAATCTCGTCCAGTTTAATCTCGTGGGCAACGCCGTCGGCCATGTTTTTGAGCTGCGCCGCGCCGGATTCCAGCTCGCTGTCGCCCAGCACCAGTACATATTTCGTGCCGATCTTGTCGGCGAATTTCATCTGAGCCTTCAGGCTTCTGCCCATCAAATCATGCTGCGCGGCGAATCCCTCCGCCCGGAGCAATGCCGCCAGCCCCGCCGCTTTGGCGGCCGCTTTGTCTCCCATGGACGCGATGTACACATTGGTCACGGGAGGCGCGGGGTAGGCGTCCTGCATCAGGTCGATCACCGACTTGAGCCGCTCCAGCCCCATGCCGAAGCCCAGCGCGGGCACCTTTGCTCCGCCCAGTTGCTCCACCAGCCCGTCATAACGCCCGCCGCCGCAGACCGTGCCCTGCGAGCCGATTTTTGTCGACACAAACTCAAACACCGTGCGGGTATAATAATCCAGCCCCCGGACGATGTCCGGGTCAATCGTATACGCAATGCCCAGCGCGCCCAGCCCCTGCCTGACCGCGTCAAAATGCTCCGAGCAGCCCTTGCATATGTAATCCAAAACCTGCGGCGCACCCTGCGCAATCTCCTTGCAGGCCGGGCTTTTGCAATCCAGAATGCGCATGGGGTTGCGCTCCAGCCGGTCAAGGCAGGTCTTGCACAAATCCTCTTTATAAGAAATAAAATATTTTTTTAATGCATCTTGATAAGTCCGACGGCAATCCGGGCAACCGATCGAGTTGAGCCTCAGCTCCACGTCGTCAATGCCGAACGCGCCCAGCAGGCTTTTGGCCAGCAGAATCACCTCGACGTCGGCCTGCGGATTCGCGCTGCCGAACAGCTCCGCCCCGAACTGATGAAATTCCCGAAAGCGCCCCGCCTGAGGCTGCTCGTACCGGTAACACGCGGTGAGATAGCAGACCTTTTGCGGCAGTGCCTGATTCAGCAGACCGCGTTCGATCATAGACCGCACCACTCCGGCGGTACCCTCCGGGCGCAGGGTCAGCGAACGGCCGCCCTTGTCCTCAAAGGTATACATCTCCTTTTGCACCACGTCGGTGGTGTCGCCGACCGAGCGCAAAAATAAATCCGTATACTCAAAAACAGGCGTACGGATTTCACTGAACCCGTACAGCCCCGCGGTTTCCAAAACTGTCTTTTCGATGTACTGCCACTTAAAGCTCTCGCCGGGCAGCACATCCTGAGTGCCTTTGACGGCCTGTTTTTTCTCCATAAATCCTCCATAAGGAATCCCCCTTTCACTGCGGTGACATCCCCCTTTGGCAAGGGGGACAAAGGGATTGTGGTGCTTTTCGTTTTCAAAATTTACTTTTTACCTTTACGCAAGCTTACTTGACAACCTTTTTAATTTCATATATGAATTCTATTTTTGCAACCCCAGTCCCCCTTGTGAAAGGGGGATGTCACCGCAGTGACAGGGGGATTCAGCGGCTGGGGTTAACAATATTCCGCCAGTCGAGGTCACCGCGTTCCAGTCCGTGGATCAGCACCTCGCCGGTGGCGATGTTGGTGGCTACCGGGATGTTGTGAACGTCGCACAGCCGCAGGAGATTCAGCTCGCTGGCTTCCTGCGTTTTCTGAACCGACGGGTCGCGGAAAAATAGCACCAGATCAATTTCATCACAGCCGATTCTGGCCGCGATCTGCTGGTCTCCCCCCTGGAACCCGCTCAAAAACCGCTGAATATCAAGGCCGGTGGCCTCCGATACCAGCTTGCCGGTGGTAGCCGTTGCGCACAGCTTGTGGTGGCTTAAAATTCCGCAATAAGCAATACAAAACTGAACCATCAGTTCCTTTTTCGCGTCGTCCGCGATCAATGCGATGTTCATAGTTATCCTCCTTGAGTGTTTATAGCTGCGATTGAATCCCCTTGCCCGCGCCAGGCTCATTCATATCCTCAGCGGCACGTTCGCGCCGGTGATCCGCTGCGCGATTCTGTCAAACGCCCTGATCCCGGCGGTATCCTCCAGACAAAGCGAACCTCTGAGCGAGCTGTTGGCCAGCTTGCGGTCATACGGAACCGCGCCGATCAGCTGGATCTGGGAACCGTCGATGATCTCGTCGATATCCAGGCAGACCCCCTGACGGACAAGCCGGGGGTCTATGCGGTTTATAATCAGGCGTTTTTCCATTTTAAGAACCTTGTCCAGCGCGGCGGCAACCCTGCGCGCGTCGGCGATGCAGACCTTGTCCGGCATGGTGACGATGATGGCCCGCTGCGCCAGACTGACGGCCACCTCAAAGCCAAAGTCGATGCCCGCCGGAGAGTCGATCAGCACATAATCAAAAAACTCCAGCGCCTTTTCGAACACATTAAAAAAGTTTTCGGTTTTGCAGTCGTTGGCGTTGGCGGGAGCCGGAAGCAAATATAGGTTCGGTATCTTTTCCACCGAAATGACCGCTTCCTCGGGTGCGCAGCGACCCATGAGCATATCGCCCATGTCAAAGACGATGTTCTGCGCCACACCCAGCATAATGTCCAGGCACCGCAGACCGATATCCATATCGACCAGCAGAACCTTGTAGCCCATATCCGCCAGAGAAATCCCGATATAGACCACCGTGGTGGATTTGCCGGTTCCCCCCTTGCCCGAGGCAAAGACGTATCTTTCGCTCAAAAGCCCGACCTCCCTTACGCTCCCGGTTAATTGTAAAACTCGCGGGCGATTATCAATCGCCCGCAAAACAACGCATTTCGCGGACATTGACCTCTACCATGGTCATTCTATCACATTCGCCCTGTTTTGACAAGGCTTAAATTTTTTCAAGACTTGAAAAAATTTGTGCGGGGGCAGCCAATGCGGCCGTCCGGGTATTCGCAGAAAATTACAGCATAACACCCACATAGCATTTCAGCTATATGGGTGTTATACCGTGTGCAAAAATCGAGAATATAAAGGAGTTTTTACGATTGAATCACACCGCATAGTGCGGCGTGGGGTTCCCGGCGATTTTGGCGGCCGGGGAAGGGGTGACCGAAAACGCGGTGTTGCCCTGTGTGTCGATGGCAGTGACGGGCGTTTCGGGCAGCAACATCTTGATGGTGCCGATAAATCCGTTGGTGCGCACGCCCGGCGTACCGATGATTACATGCGAAGCCTTTTTTTTGGCTATGTACGCGGCGGCGATCAGCGCGGGGTCGTTGTGGAAAAAAACATTGTACTGCCCGCCGAAGCCTTTTGCCAGACTGAAGAGGTAATCCAGTATCTCGCCGCTTTGCGGGCTGATCTGCTCGGATGGGAGAATGCTCAAAACTTCCAGAGGAACATTTAACGACAGGGAAAGCGAATATCCTACTTTAATTAATTTTTCACAATTCTTCTGTGCAGTCACGCACACGATAACCGGAGATATGCGGTTGGCCATTTGCTATCAATCCTCCTTGTCAAAATTATTATATAAAAGAATTGTTAACAAACACACCCTTAATTATTTAATAAAGTATTAATTTACATCGCTGAACCTATTATATACAACTATGACAAATATGTCAAGGGGTTTTGAAAAAAAAATATGCAAAATATGAAAGAATTTATATTTTCTTGTCCGTAAGGCGAAAATGAACCCCTTTATCCGTCCGCCGCATACTATGTATATAGGGGAGACAGGCAAGGCCGCTGACGCCGTCGGTGGCTGCCGGAACAGGTTTCACATTTGCTCCGCAGCCCATGGGGAGCCGCCGGAAAAAAAGCCCTGCCTTTCTCCCCATCATATAAAAAGAACGGCAGCGAAACGATTCGCTGCCGTTCTTTGCGCTGAAGGACGCAATCCTCCTGTCACCGCCGCGCGGATTTCACCGCGACGACAGGGGGATTCCTTTGGCGTGTTTTTTAATAAACTGTATCAAGAAGGTTACAATTTTGTTACAATCGCAAAAATCGATAAAAAATTGAATAAATATGCTTGTGAAAAAAGTCAGGACAGGGTATAATACAATTAACAATTGACAATTGACAATTGACAGTTCATAATTAATGGTCAATAATGCATAATTAATTCACAGATTGAGGAGAAGATCACCATGTTCAACCGCGATATCGGAATTGACCTCGGCACGGCCAACACACTTGTTTTTATCAAAGGAAAGGGAATCATCATGCGGGAACCGTCGGTGGTGGCGGTGGACATCCGCAACGACAGCGTGGTGGCGGTGGGCAGCGAAGCCAAAAACATGATCGGCCGGACACCCGGTTCCATTGTGGCGGTCAGGCCGCTGAAAGACGGCGTTATCGCCGATTTTGACGTGACCTCGGCCATGCTCAAGCGGTTTATCAGGCAGGCGCTCAAAAACGCCTACTTTACCCGCGCCCGTGTGGTGATCTGCATCCCTTCCGGCGTTACCGAGGTGGAGCGCCGGGCGGTGCATGACGCCGCGATTCAGGCAGGCGCCAAAGAGGTGGAGCTGATTGAGGAACCCATGGCGGCGGCTATCGGCGCGGGATTGCCGATCAACGAAGCGATGGGCAGCATGGTGGTGGATATCGGCGGCGGCACCTCCGAAGTTGCGGTGATCTCGCTGGGGGACATCGTCACCAAGCGTTCGCTGCGGGTAGCCGGAGATAAAATCGACGAGGCGATCATATACTATGTCAAGAAAAAGTACAATCTGCTGATCGGCGAACGCACCGCCGAAGCCATCAAGATCGATATCGGTTCGGCGTATGAATACGAGAATGAAGGCTCCATGGAAATCAAAGGCCGCAACCTGATGGACGGTCTGCCCAAAAATGTCACCATCACCGCCGAGGAGATCCGGGAAGCCCTCAACGACACCCTGGGGCAGATCGTTGACGCCATCCGCTCCACGCTGGAAAAAACCCCGCCCGAGCTTTCGGCCGACATCATCGACCAGGGCATTATGCTGACCGGCGGCGGCGCGCTTCTGCGCGGCCTTGACAAGCTGATCTCCAAAGAAACCAACATGCCGGTCTATGTGGCCGACAACCCGCTGGACTGCGTGGTAGACGGCACCGGCAAACGGCTGGACACCGATATCCCGATTCAGTATTACGCATCGCGGCGGCGGTAAGGTTGAAATCCCCCTGTCGCTGCGGCGACATCCCCCTTGATTCAAGGGGGACAGGGGATGCAATGGCAAGCCACATATATAACGGAAAAAAGAGATTGAGTAAGCTTGCGTAAAGGTTGAATTTAAATTCAGAAAAATAAAAATCCCGTAATCCCCGTCCCCCTTACATTAAGGGGGATGTCGTCGCAACGACAGGGGGATTTCGCCCGAAGGGAGGAAACATATTGCGTGCCTTTATGCGCAGCACGCGCTTCAAAGTCATGATGTCGATCATCATCATTCTGCTGATCATCATGGTGCTGGCCATGGCTATCGGTTTTTCCGCCCCGCAGAGTTCTGCGATGGGGGCGGCTACCACTCCCATTCAGGCTATCGGTGCTCAGATTTCTGCGTCCTTCAATGATTTTTTCGGAGCCTTCTCCAAGGTCAACAGGCTGGAGGAGGAAAACGCCCAGCTTAAAAAAGAGCTGCAGAAGCGCAACGAGGAACTGATCGAGTTCTACCAGTTCAAGCAGCAGAACGAGCAGATGAAGGATTATCTGGGTATTCGCGATCTGCACCCGGATTTCACTTTCGAACCCGCCAGGGTCATCTCCCGCGATCCGACCAACCGGTTTTATGCTTTTACCATCGACAAGGGAACCATGGCCGGGGTATCCAAGCACGATCCGGTCAGGAACGCCGACGGGCTGGTGGGTTATGTCATCGAAGCGGCCCCTACTTATTCTGTCGTCATGACCGTGCTGGACGGCGGCATTAACATCGGCGCCATGAGTTACCGCACACTGGGTGCGGATACCGGCATCGTCAGCGGCGATATCACGCTGTCCAAGGACGGTCTGTGCCGGTTGAATTTCCTGCCGCAGGATTGCAAAATCGCGGTAGGAGACCTGATCATCACCACCGGCATCGGCGGGATATTCCCCAAGGATATGCCCATCGGCACGGTCAAAGAAATTAAACAGAACCAAAGCGATATCTCGGTCTACGCGGTGATCCAGCCCGCTGCGGACATCCGCGAGCTGCGCGATGTGTTTGTGATCACGCATTTCGACGGCCAGGGCGGGATTGATCCGGAGGAGGAATGATGTGCAAAAACAAAACCGGCTGCGTTACGCGCTGCACGCGATATCCCTCCTGATTTTATTTTTAATGCAAGGCACCAGAGGGCTGACCGTTGAGATTTTCGGGGTGGCTCCTTTGTTGTTGATTCCTTTTTCGGTATGTATCGGCATGTTTGAGCATGAGGTTGCGGGAGCCAGCTTCGGGTTTGCCGCCGGGCTTCTTTGGGACGTCAACGCGGGCGGATGGCCGGGCTTTAACGCCATCATGCTGATGATCTTCGGCTGGCTTTGCGGCTGGCTGATCACCAACCTGATACGCAACAATTTCCTCAGTGCTTTTTTGCTCACCGGAGGGTCGCTGGCGGTTTACAGCGTGCTGCACTGGCTGTTCTTTTACTGTCTGGCAGGGTATGACAACGCAGCGTATGCCTTTTGGCATTTTGACGCGGTTCAGGCGGTTTATTCGCTGTTGTGCGTGATCCCTATGTATTTTTCCATACGGTTTTTTATGAAAGTTATGCGGGCGCTGTAGCACTGTGGAATCTTCAGTCGCCCGCGAAACTCATAATTTAATATTTGTTTACAACTTATCCCCGGAATTTTGTTATGATTGACGGGGTTTGAGCGATTGCCGGTGGAACCGGCTTGATTATAGAAATACGAGTGCGCAAAAAGAGAGGAGCATATTCAATGATTGAGGTTAGCGGCCTCACAAAGAGGTTCGGCGAACATCTGGCGGTGGACGACATTTCGTTCTCGGTCAAAAAGGGAGAGATACTGGGCTTTTTGGGCCCCAACGGTGCGGGCAAGTCCACCACCATGAACATCATCACCGGGTACCTGTCGCCCACCGAAGGGACGGCGTCCATCGCGGGCATTGACGTGATGGAAAATCCCATCGGAGCCAAGCGGCATATCGGCTTTTTGCCCGAGCATCCCCCGCTGTATCTGGACATGAAGGTGAGTGAATACCTGTACTTTGTCTATGATTTGAGGCGGGTCGACAAGTCGCTGTCCAGGGCTGAGCATGTTGAGGACATCTGCAGGCAGGTCAAAATCGACGATGTGTTCAACCGGCCGATACGCAATCTGTCAAAGGGCTACCGCCAGCGCGTGGGCATCGCTCAGGCCATGGTGGGCAATCCTTCGGTGCTGATTCTGGACGAGCCGACCGTCGGACTTGACCCCAAGCAGATCATTGAGATCCGCAATCTTATCCGCCATCTGGGCAAAAAGCATACGGTCATTCTCAGTTCCCATATCCTGTCGGAGGTTCAGGCGGTCTGTGAGCGGATCATCGTCATCAACAAGGGCAGAATCGTAGCCGACGGAACCACCGCGCAGCTGTCGGCGACCCTGTCGGGCGACAACAGCCTGGCTGCCCGTATCATCGGGCCGCAGGAGGACGTGCTCAGGCTGATCAGGGAAATCCCCGGCGTGAAAACCGCGTCGGGCAGAGGCGCGCGGGAAGCCGGGTCATATGAATATATCATCGAGCCGGAAGGGGAAAGCGATATCCGCCGGGCGCTGTTTGAGGGGCTGGCCGAGCGGGGCTGGCCGGTCATCATGCTCAAATCCAACGAACTTTCGCTGGAAGAGATTTTCCTCAGGCTGACCGACGATTCCTACTTACGTACCAAAATGGCCGCCCTCAAAAAAAGGCCGCCGAATTCCAAAGCCAGACCCGGCAAAAAATCCGGGTCGGACAAAACAGACCAGTCCGCAAAAGCGGATCAAGATAAGGGGGAAGAATAATGCTTGCGATTTATAAAAGGGAGCTTCGGGCTTATTACGTGTCGCCGCTGGCTTATGTGTATCTGGCGTTTATCTCCTTCTTTTCGGGCTGGAGCTTCCGCTCCATGCTTTACAACCAGACCAACGACATGGGCGGGATTTTCCGCGAGCTGTTTTTGTTCGTGATGATCCTGATCGCGCTGCTCACCTCCCGGCTGTTCGCCGAGGACAAACGCCAGAAGACCGACCAGCTGCTGCTCACCTCGCCCATATCCCTGTGGAGCCTGGTTTTGGGCAAATATCTGGCCGCGCTGACGCTGTTTCTCAACGGCATGTGCATCAACCTGATTTTCGCGTTTATCCTGTGCTTCTTCAAAGCGCCGGAGTGGATTACCTTTATCTGTAACTTTACCGGAACCCTGCTGCTGGGCGCCGCGCTGATCGCCATCGGCATATTCATCTCCAGCCTGACCGAAAGCGTGATCGTCGCCGGCGTGTGCACCTTCGTGGTGTCGATTATGATTTATCTCATCGATATGCTGGCCGAACAGATACCCGTAAACTGGATCACCGAAATTGTCCGGTATATTTCCTTCAGCCCGCATTACAACAGCTTTATGGACGGCATACCCAACCTGACCAACCTGGTGTTTTTCGCCAGCTTTATCGGGGCGTTTCTGTTCTTTACCATCCGGGTGCTCGACCATAAACGGTGGGCTTAAGAAAGGGGGATTTTTCCGTGAAAGAAAAAGATAGTATTAATAAAATAAACATAGACCTGGACAACACCAAAGAAAAGGCCGTCTCCAGAAAGTCCTTCAACGCGGTTATGGCTATTGCCATGACGGCGGTGCTGATCGTGGGAATCGTACTGGTCAACGCGGCGGTCGGCATTGTCAACGCCAATTATCCCATCCGTCTGGACATGACCGACAAACAGTCGTATACCCTCACCAAGGAAAATGTCGAGATCATAAAGGGAATCGATCAGGATGTTACCGTCACCGTGCTGACCACAAAAGAAAGCTTCCTCGGCTCGGCTTATTTATCCCCGAGCTACATTATTGACGATACCAACGGCGGATACGGCGGCGGCTGGACTGCACAGGGAAACGCCCTGCTGGAGAATTATACCACGGTCAACTCCCGCATCGAGCTACATTATGTGGACAGCCAGTCTCCGAGCTTTCAGCCCTATAAGGCCAAGTATCCCAATGATACCATCAGCCCGGGGGATGTTCTGGTGGAATGCGGCGACCGGCACAAGGTGCTGACCCTTTATGATATGCTGGAGGTTTCCTCCGCGCCCAGCCAGAGCACCGGCGCGTATGTGGTTCTCGGCTCCAAACTGGAGTCCGCCCTGACCTCGGCCATCATCAACATGACCGCCCAAAAGCCCTACTACGTCACCGTTCTGGGCGGGCACGGAACCGCCGACATCAGTTCCTTTACCATGGCGCTTAACAAAAACAACTACGAGATCAACAAGGTCGACAGTCTGGTGGTCAGCGCCATACCGCCCGAGACCGATTATTTGATCATCGCCGCGCCGACCCACGATTTTTCCGAGTCGGAGTTGAAGGCCATCGACGTTTTTCTTAAAAACGACGGGGAGTACGGCAAGCATCTGCTTTACATCGCCGGTTCAAATCAGCCCTTTTTGCCCAATGTCGACGATTTTCTGAAAGAATGGGGTATAAAGGTTCTGCCGGGCATCGTGTATGAGACCGACATCAACAGAATCATTCCCGGTATGAACACTTTTACCTTTGCGGAGTTTGACGGTTCGGAGTATACACAGCAGGCGCAGGACAACGGGCTTATCTGCCTGACCTACAACAATATGGCCGTTCAGATGGTCTTTGAGAAGCAGGGTTATATTGAGGTTACGCCGATTCTCAGCTTCCCCGAAAGCACAGTGCTGTGCCCCACAGATGTGACCGGCGACGACGATACCTGGCAGGCGACCGCCGAACAGGGTCCCTTCAAGGGCGCGGTCATTTCCAGAGACGTCACGCCCAACCCCGAGGGGGATGAGGAAATCGTGTCCACCGTCGCGGTGTTCGGCTCACTCGAATTCTTCGGCGAGGCTTTTGGCGAACCCCTATTCCTCAATCCGGAGGCGGCCAATGCCAGCGTCGTATTCAACATGATGGACATCGAGCTCAAACGGGAAAATGAGGGGATTTTCTTTATCATCAAACCCCTCACCGGCGACTCGTATATTATCAACCAGACCCAGGCCGACTGGCTGTCGACGTATCTGTTTATCACAATCATTCCGTTGTTGCTTATCATCGCCGGAATCGTCGTCTGGGCCAGGAGGAGGTCGCTGTAATGAACAAAAAACTGCGAAACCTGATTGCCGCGTTAATCGCCGTCGCCCTGCTGGGCGGCATGGTGGCGATTCTGCCAACGGTGCTGGAGCCGGATCCCGATCAGGCGGATTCCGAAGCGGAGCTTGAACGCGAGGCGCTTCAGCTGGCTTTTTATGACGACACCTCGCAGGTTCTTGAGGTCACCGTCACCAATGAGCACGGCGAGTTCACCGCCCTGCCCACCAGAGGGATCAACGAACAGGGTACCGAGGCCAACGGGTTGAAAATCGAATCGATCGAGAAGTTTCCCACCCAGTTCACCCGGTTCGAGACGCTGCTCAACAAATGCGCCTATCTGGTCGCCAGCCGCAAATATTCAGACAAAGAGAGTAACCTTTCGCAGTTCGGGCTGAGCGATCCGGAGATTTCCGCCCAGATAAAATACCCCGACAAAACCCTGACTGTTTTGATCGGCGACCAGGTTCCCGATGAGTCCGGTTACTATGTCAAGCTGGCCGACACCGACACGGTTTATATTTTTCATGATGATATTTATGAGATATTCAGCCGGGGCGTGAAGGATTATATTGATCTGACGCTGCTTGATCCGCATCCGTCCGAAGCCGACCCCGAGACCGGCCTGGTCAGCGAATATGCCGAGAGCTTTGAACGCATTGAGCTTGGCGGCAGCTGCCGGGAGGAGCTTATCGCGATTGAGAAGGACGAGCTGGGCGCAAAGGATTACCGTCCGTTCTCCATGGTTCTGCCCAAAAAAGTAAGCGCCGACGACGACGCGGTCAGAACCATCTACTCATTGATTACCATGGGTATGACCGCCGCGGATGTGGCCGCAGTTGACCCGGGCAAAGGCACGCTCGCCAAGCTGGGCTTTGACGACCCGCTGGCTACCATCAGTTACAAATACGCCGACGCGGAATACAACATCACCGTAGGCAGCGCGGACAAGGATCACTATCTGGTCATGACCGGAGAGTGGAACATCGTCTACAAGGTCAGCAAAAACACGCTGGAGTTCTGCGAGTGGCAGGTCAGCGATCTGTTCAACAAAATCATATACATCGCCAACGTCAAGGATATCAAAACCTTTACCATCACCCACGGCGGCAAGAAGTACAAACTGGATGTCAACATCGGCGCGGACGACAAGGTCACCGTAACCTACGGCGGCAAGATCGTCAGCAACGAGGTTTTTAACACCTACTACCAGAATTTCCTTACCATACAGCATGAAGATACCGGCAAAAAGCCGAAGGGAGACCCGGTGCTGAGCTTTGACATTGAGTTCACCGATACAGCCCGTTACCCCGACCGCATCGATTTTATCAAGGAATCCGACCGCCGGTATTTCTACCAGGTCAACGGCGAGGGCGTGTTCCTGATCAAATCCGCACGGGTGGACACGCTGATCGACGACATCGACAAGCTGATCCATAACAAGGAGATCGAACAGCTTAAATAGGCATCAAACAAACGCCGGGAGCATATCCCGGCGTTTGTTTGCAAAGGAGCGCAGCTCATATGAAAATTCTCATCATAAGCGACAAGCCGTCTCCGGTTATTTACGATTACTTTGACCAGAACCGGAACATCTTCAAAGGCGTTGAGCTGGTGCTGAGTGCGGGGGATCAAAAGGCGAAATACCTGGAGTATGTGGTCACCCTGATTCCGGCGCCGTTGCTTTATGTGCCGGGCAACCACGATAAAATCTACGCGAAGCACCCGCCGGAAGGCTGTCTCTCCATAGACGGAAGGATCGTAACCGTCAAAGGTCTGCGGATTGCGGGGCTGGGCGGTGCGCCGAGCGGCGCCCCGGACGGGGTGTATAAGCTGTCGGAAAAGCAAATGCAAAAGCGGGTCAGGCGGCTGATACGGCGTGCAAAGAGCGGCGACCGGATCGACATATTTCTGACCCACTCTCCGGCTTTGGGGTTAGGCGACGATAAGTCTTCCGGGCATGAGGGATTTGAGTGCTTCCGTGACGTTCTGGATCACGTCAGACCCAGATTCCATATATTCGGGCATGTTCACCCCGAATATCTCGGCGGCAGAAAATATGAAAACCCGCGCCGTTACGAGGATTGTGTGCTGTACAACGCGGCGGTTCCCCGGTTTTATAAGATGATTGAGATATGACCGTTTTTTTATTCACGCGGTCAAATGCACCAGGTGGGCAATGGCCGGAATGCTCTCGCCCTGCAGCACCGAGGTGGGTGACATCAGTGCGCCTGTGGCGACGAACAGGACGTTTTTTAGCTCGCCGTTTGTCATGCGGTTCAGTATATACGAGCACAGCACTGCGGCGGAACACCCGCAGCCCGAGCCGCCCGCGTGGACGTCCTGCCTGATGCTGTCAAAGATAATCAGGCCGCAGT
>Ga0123353_10003779_pt1 | contig 19292 bp, 14 predicted proteins | sample TergutLab28metaG_3_FD_92763 | JGI IMG/M metagenome (GOLD analysis project Ga0123353, IMG submission 92763) | Labiotermes labralis P3 segment gut microbial communities from Petit-Saut dam, French Guiana - Lab288 P3 | ecosystem: Host-associated > Arthropoda: Insects > Digestive system > Gut ... | reverse complement strand
GGGTGGATAATATTAGGATGGATCTCCAGGAGGTGGGATATGGGTCTGTGGACTGGATTGGGTTGGCCCAGGATAGGGACAGGTGGCGGATGCTTGTGAGTGCGGTAATGAACCTTCGGGTTCCGTGAAATGCAGGGAATTTCTTGACTAGCTGCAAACCAGCTAGCTTCTCAAGAAGGACTCTGCACCATGGAGTAAGTAAGTAAGTAGTTAGTTAGTTAGGTGTGACTGGTTTGTAATGTTTTAGGGGAAGTGTTGTGTAATATGGTGTAGCCTATTGCAGGTAGTTGGTTAGTTTGTGCTGTAATGTATTTGATTCGGTAGAAAACAGGAGTGATGTTTATTGATAACATTTTTGGCTCATGTTCTGGCTATGTCAAAAATTTTCACTGTACAGCTCGCACTGTGGCGGAGGTTGGACCCTGTACTCACTCAGTCTGCCGTCTCCGCCCATCCTGTACACTGACATCCTGTGTGTTGCCTCATCACACCAGTGGTCAAGCCCCACAACATACCGCCATCTTCTCTGTGAAGGACACATCATCCTGCGCATGGCCCTCACTACAATCACCTGGATGCCAGGATCATCAGAAGCCTTGTCCAGGTCCTATGATGACGAGTTCAGAAACACGCTGGAAGAACTGTACCGAGATTCTTGTGCATTGTTGGCAGACTACTACATCATGTGAGTTCAACATTGTCCAAGGATAGGGCGCATTTTGCGGACCGCAGTGAACTGCCAGTGGCGAGCTGTTGTGAGTGTGATAGTGAGGGCTGGGAATATCTTAGCTGGTTGAGTGCATATTAACTGCTCAAGAAGGGCTTGTCCTCATTTGGGCAATTCATCAAATCGTACTGTGAACTGCAGAAGTTCTAAAGTCAGATTCCTTTTAGACATTCTTTTTGAAGCGCAAAAGGAATGCCTAATGTGGAGAGCCTGTCTGTGACGTAGCATCAGTAGTTAAATTGTTTGTCACAATTCATTACATTTAATGAAAATGTTCTTTACAAAAACGTGTTGGGTGGCACTAATTTTATGAAAATTGGTTCGGTGACAGTCATGCCTTACTTCGGGGCATAAATGAATTTCTCCCCTCACATTTCATATTTCTTGACTGGTCTTGCTAACTCCCACAATGGTCTTGAGCAGTTGGAAGTCTTGTGAAAGTGGTGCATTTGAGGTTATACTTGAATTAAATTTTGCATAAATCTTGTATATTTTCTGTTCTGGATAGAATTTGGTGCAGGTGGTGTTCTGAATACTTCCTGTTGAATGTGCATTGGTTGAAAATCAGCACAGTTTAGTCATACTTTGCTTGGGGATGTAAATGAATTTCTCTCCACACATATAGTGCAGTTGGGGTGAAATTTGGTGTAAGAGATTTTGCGTATAACACTGGTGAGCATCTGTAAGTTGTATGAGATCTGGCTTGATGAATAATATGCTTTACTGCATGTCTGTCTCACCCTGTGATGACTGACATTTTCACACTTTTTCTGTTAAATTACCTCATCTGCAGTTACATTCTGAAAGGTCTGACAGTGATGTGTTACATTTTGTACTTCTGATTTCGGAACTTTGTCCATTGTGCAGTTTTGCAGTCGGAACACTGCATGCTGGTTGTGTTTTTTGGATGTGAAGCATTGTTACCATTTTATGGTGAACTGTGGGCCGATGAGCCGAGTTTAACTTCCTATTATGGGCACATTTCCTCCTGAAGCTCAGGAAGGCTGAGGAACCCACCCCACCGTCTCTTCAGTGGGTACCAGGGCTAAACCTGCTGGGTCATGAAGCTGACCACTGACCTCCATCTAGTGCTGAGGCCTTCATGGTGTGGACAGGGATAACTTTTGGGGGGGGGGGGATGTGTGGTTATATATCTCACAGCATTCTCACTTTTCCTTTTCATCCCATCTTTTTTATATATATATATATATTCACTTGCAGTTCAACTGTGCAGAATCTTTTGTCTTCCAGTTTGCTATCTGAAAATATGAAGATTCAGGTATACAGAACTGTAATTTTCCCCGTTGTGTGTGGGTGTGAAACATGTTGCTGACATTGAGGGAGGAACATAGGCTGAGGGTGTTTGAGAATAGGGTGCTTAGGGGAACATTTGGGCCTAAGAGGGGCAAGATAACAGGGGAGTGGAGAAAACTACATAATGGGGAGCCTAAGGATCTGTACTATTCACCAAATGTTATTCTGTTGATTAAGTTGGGAAGAATGAGATGGGCAGGGTGTATAGCAAATATGGGGGGAGAGGAGAGGTGCATACAGGGTTTTGGTGGGGTAACCTGAGGGAAAGACACAGCTGGGAAGATCCAGGCATAGATGGGAAGATAGTATTGAAATGGATCTTCAGGATGTGGGTTGGGAGGGCATGGACTGGATTGATCTGGCACGCACTTGTAATTGTGGTAATGAACCTTCAGGTTCCATAAAATTTGGGGAATTTCTTGACTAGCTAAGAACCAGTCGGCTTCTCCAGAAGGACTGTGCTCCATGGAATAGGTTAGTAAGTTGAACTCAGTTGTAAAATCATGAAAGGGGCTGATATTCTGTGTTGTTATAACCGAGGAGTATGACATTCTGGCAAACAGTTAATTGGTACCACAGATATATGACGCTATAGACTGGGTGTTGCATAAAGTGATGTTGTTATGACTGGTTTCAACTATATTTGTATTTTAATTTTTGTATTTTTATGTACTTCCCCCTTTGTTCTTTTATTTTACTTTTGTTTTTCTTATGTTTTAGTGTTGTTTCCCATTGCATTAAATTTCTCCCTTCACTTCCACAGCAGCTCCCTTCAGTGCTATCATAGCCAAGCCCTTCACATAATGGCTTGGCTAGAGGACTGCTCTTAGGGGGCATGCGACCATGCATCTGGATGAAACACTGTGCTACAAGCTGGAAGATTGCAGGTTCAATTCCCGATTGTGTCAGAGTAATGTTTCAATGACATAATCCTTCCGGCCGCACTATGACCTGGCGGTCAACCCAGCCCCTAACAGAAATGAGTACCAGGAATATTTCCTAGGGGCTAAAGGTGGTCGGCACATAGGGTTGTGACAACCTTACCCCCTTCTTGAAACCTGGGAACCTCAACCTCCTGGAACCCTCAGGGCCTGTCCAGGCCTGTAATGGGATAGCTGTACCTGTACCTTTTAGAGGAATGCCCTGCTTCTTGCTGTCTGTATATCAACATAAGCTTATTCATGTACCCTGCTGATGGAGGCTGGAGCTTCCTCTGCAATATCAGTACACTTCTACCAGACTATGTGGCATCAGATCCCAGGCTGTCAGTTTCATCATAAGTAATGTGTTGCAGGTGTGACAGCGAGGCAGACTGGAGCTTGGCTGCCCCGTACTATGACATGGCTGGTTTAACTCCAATGGAAGTAGTGAACAGAGTAAAGATGATAGAGATTCCATCTGAATTAACACTGGCAAGGAAGTATCAGGTGTGTGATGGTGGCTGCCAGCCAATTGAAAGTGCCTGCACATGTGGCTTTCTCCCCTTTCCTATTGCTGTTCCTCCACTCATCACTCAATCCTGCTGCATGACTCCTTGTGTGGTTCTTCAAGCTGAAAACATCTTTTGAAGTTCTTTCTTTGACCTGATTTCTAAATTTCTGTTTTGGGTCAGCAGGAAGTATTGGAGAACAAGTTTTGTATTGTGTGGTTTGAGTTGCCCACAACCTCACAAAAGTATTAATTTTTGTTTTTGCAGCAACTTGGGCAACTTCAAATTACTGGAAACCTTTCTGGTACTTGTTTCTTTAAAACTGTTAAAATCACAATATGTTTGTGTTCTGTTACTTGTTTTGCTGTACCCCTAGGTGTTTCAACAGAGAAAAGGTGGGGGGAGGGATGTGGTTGTGTATGACAGAAGCAGTGTTTGGTTTATTTGCAGGGACTTATGGCATACCTGTACAAGTGCTTGCTGCATCTGAACCAAGCCCCAGGTGGCATGTTGTTCAGCCCAGCTCTACCCAGCTTTGCTCACACTGTGCTTGATCTGTTTGAGGAGTACAGCCCTGCACAGGTGTCTACACTTGTTCTGTGTTCCAGTCTGCTGCGAGAGTATGCCACAGATAGAGTGCTTGCTATCATGAAGCAGCAGCTTAGTACCAGGTACGGTGTGCACCATGGTGCAGTTACATACATGGACACTAACAACTGGTATGGTGTGGACCATTGTGCAGTTACGTACATGGGCACTAACAACCGGTATGGTGTGGACCATGGTGCAGTTACATACATGCACACTAACAACCGGTATGGTGTGGACCATGGTGCAGTTACATGCACACTAACAACCGGTATGGTGTGGACCATTGTGCAGTTACGTACATGGGCACTAACGAATGGTCTGGGGTGGACCATGTTGCAGTTATATACATGGGCACTAACAAACTTTCTGGGATGGACCATGGTGTAGTTACATACATGGGCACTAAAAACCGGTGGACCATGTTAGAGTTACATGGGCACTAACAAATGGTCTGGGGTGGACCATATTGCTGTCTTATACATGGACACTAGCAGCTGGTGTAATGTGGACCCTGTTGCAGTGATGTACATGGTGCACTAACAGCCAGTACATTGTGGACCATTTTTGGTCTTATATGTGGGCCAGAACAGCTGGTGTGGTGTTGGCCATGTTGTAGTCTTGAGCCTTTATGTTCTGAGATAGCAAACTGGAAGACAAAGATTCTAGACAGAATGTTTGCAGGCATTTCCTGAATCATGTGAAGATTATAAAAATTGAATTGGAAAATGTTTTCTTTTAACCCTTTTTATCCACAACTTGGTGATTTGTGGATCGAATAGGAAGTTACGTGTGGTATAGCACTGAACAAAATAATCTGACTGCACACAGGGCAGTTCCAGCTGCTGCAGATGCCCTGGCACTAGTTTTGTTGTGTATTCAGCGCGGTTCTCCAGAGCAAGCTGTCGCAGTTCTCGACTCACTGTCGACCACCAGTCTTACCAACATCTTGTCAGATAGTCCTAGTCTCTTACTGGAAGAGCAATATTCGTCTGTTGCTCAAGCCGGCCCATCTTCACATGCATCTCAGACATCATCAGCTTCCACCACTCCAAGCAACACAGTGCTTTCAGATACCAGGCAGAGTATCCGTAGCTTCTCTGAGCTATCCTCTGTTCTCATGGACTCAAAACCAGCAGTACTAGCTGATGTGTTGGCACACTTGGTTACAGTGTCAAAGTTTGCAACACTGCAGGAAATATTGCAGGTAATTTACAGTAATTTCACTGTTTTGGTAAACTGTAGTTGTTATGTTGGGTAGCCTGTACATTGAAATTTCAGTATAGTTAAATCATGGGATGACATAAAATCATGTTCATAATGATGAAATTTTTCTACTCTGAAACATGTTGCAATTTTCAGACTGATAGTTATAAAAAAAAACAGAAATTTAGTACTTCCACTTTTTGGAGTGTTGTCACTGTATACATTATGTCGAGGAAAAGCTGTTCAGAGATTTACATTTCACAATGTGAATCAGCTTTCTTTATACAGTGAGCCATTTTGTGAGAAAATGAACTTTGTGTCAGGCAGGAGTGTGGACTAATGATGACCCAAGTTAAATTCATGTGACAGCATAACTGTGGACTGTCCAGTCCCAAATTTTAGTCTAAATCTGTTGGACAATTTTCCAGATGCTGCATAATATGGATGTTCAGATGCAACTTCATGTTTGCGTGATTTGTGATTTTGCACAGCATTCTGAGTCCGATGGCACATTGTCCGGTAATCCAGTACAATGTTGTGGAAGGCCTCCAAACTCGCTCTTCACTGCACCTTCTTGACTTGCCTCTGCTTTCCCATTATCTTCAATTTGTCAAGTTAGCTGACCTTTCTCTTGCATTTCCTCATTTGCTGTTTCCTTCCTCTGTTTTATTCCACTTCCCTGACCTGTCACAGGCTCTGTACATTTATGTGCCCATCCCACAACTTGTCTCCTCTTGGCTTGCTATGACATTTTGCCTAACCCACCCATTACCTATATAATACAGTCGTTTCCGCCACGAACTTATTGTTCTTTGATGAACTTGGAGATGGAGACAGTAAGTTCCTCCGAAACGTTGGTGACAAATTACCAATAAACATGTCATCATCAATTTCCCTTTGTTCATTGGGCTTTATGCATGGAATGTTCAGAAGCTTACATTAAGTCCTCTGCTTTTCAGGTTTTCTTAGAGTACATACCGTCCCGAATTGGCATAGCAGGCTCCTCAGCAAGCAGTGTACTGCAGATGTTTCTGGAACAGTACTTTACTTGGTACTTTGGTGTCACTGGAGAAGGGAATGTGTCATTGTATGACGCGACGACTGTCGAGGCATTGAAAATTCTGGTGAGGTCGTACTTGAGTGACATGCAGCGACACAACCAAAGCATGCCACGGAAGAAGATGCAACAGAATATTGATTCTGAAGAGTCAAAAAGGAAAATTACAAGCAACAGAACTGGATCTTTGTGGGAAAATCACTCACACAAAAAAGTAAACAGCCGCTTTCACATTCTTGCATTTCAATAAGTTTAAATTGTTTGTTCCAAGGTGCAGTTCATCTGTGCAATACATGATCATGAAAAGAGAATGTATGGTGCAACAACATATGAGTTTCACAGTTCTATGCATTGTAATACCTGAGTGGTTTAGTTGGCAGGGTCACGGAAGTGCAAGTCTTCTGGGTTGTTCTATCATGTTGAATGGTAAATACTTGCGAACAGTTGGGGTTCGTATGCTACATCAACTGTTAAATACAGGCTGACAGTTTTCTGGGTGGTGATGCTGTACTGACTGGTAAGTGCAGAGTGCCTGTTGTATCAGTAGCTGTCATGACATGCTGGTGGATGCAGGTTTTGTCTGTTATAAATATGTCATGCTCATGGGAAAGATGAAAGTGACATACTGTGGTGTGTCTCAAAGGATTGTACTGCATTCACAGATTCAAGCAGTTTTGAACTGCTGCTTGCACTGACATGCAGTTATCAAACACATTTCTAGCTGATGCTATCTGTAGTTCCTGGTTGTTGTAGCATGCACTGTATACTATGATGAGGCCACAGAAAGGAGTCTCATGGGTTCGACCATCCACCTTTCTTGAGCTCTTATGATCCTGCTTCAGCCATGTAGTCATGTTATGTTCATTGTGATATCCACAAATACAGGAATTGTCATGTGGAGAGTACTAGAAAAAACAGAAGTTGCAGAGTGATTACACCTGCCTGTCCTATATAATATTGTGGTCTTATTGCCTGATCGAGTCACATTTCACTGCCATGGTTACCAATGAAATCGCGCTGTGGTCACCATGGTTTGGTAAGGGCTTGAATGAGACTGTTCTCCGTGAGGTATGTAAGGGGATAAAGCAGCCAGGGTGTGATGTTGACTACCCATCCCCAATCTAGCACCAAGGTTAAAGGAAGAGTAGAGCTGTACCTCTCCTTCCCCTCTGGGTCTGCATGGCCTGTTCCAGGGTGAACTTCACCATCACTTTTTTACTGAAACAGTATGTTCTCTGTGAGGTACAGGCTGTGTCCAAAGGTGGACAGCTTGTTAGAAAGGATGGTTTGTTTGTGTGGGTGTCGAGGGGAGATCCGAAAGCATAAATTGAAAGTGAAATAATAGCAGCACGGACAAAATACTATACAAAAAAAAAATGTTGAAAATAGGAACAGGTAGCAGTTGGAGACTGTGGCAACAGTGTGGGGGGACAAGAACTGCAGGAAACAACGTTGCTGGGCACTGTGCAGGTACTTGCAAAAGTACTGATTTGCAGATACAAGACTTTTTTCATGGGAAATAACATCATATGTGGTATATACTGTAACGACAGTTCAGCTGCAATATTGTGTGTTCTAGAAATATGTTCAGTATCAGGTATGTAATTGTAAATACCCCATACAAAAATTATTATTATTATTATTATTATTATTAGCGTTATTGTTGTTATAAGTTGCATGTGAAAGCAAAGGTGATACCAGTTATAACAGGGGCAACTGGAACCATTTCAAAATCACTCGGACATTACCAGAGCAACATACCAAGAAAGCACGCAATGAAGGTACTACAGACAACAGCCGTATTGGGCACTGCACACAAACTGCGGGAAGTGCTAATGTAAAAGTACAAAACATTTAATGGGCAAAATAACATTACATGTAGCACAGATTGTAAATTCAGAATAGCTGCAACACTATATACACTAGAAACATGGTTTTTTTTCAGGTATATAATTGTAAATATCCTGCATAAAAGTGATAAGAAGGATGATGATGATGATGATGATGATGATAATAATAATAATAATAATGTGTGCAAGCATAATGATGTAGTGTGCCAGTTGGAACTGCATGTAACTGATTGCTGCTCAGCATCAAAACCAAGGACAGAGTTTTGATGTGCAGAGAATATGGTAGGGTGGCTATAACTGACTTTCTGGAGCAGAGTCCGTCTTTCAAAGCTGGTAGTTCTTGAGGTAGTCTAGAAATTTCATGTATCTTATGGTTCATTACTGTGCTCACAACAGCCCATGAGATCCCTATCCCAAGCCTGATGGATCCAGTATATACTGTCCCATCCCATTTCTTTAAGACTCATTTAATATTGTCCTCCCATCGTACAAATGGTCCCTTTAGATAGCCCCAGCACAATGCTTTGTGCATTTCTCTCTTCCCCCATATGTGCTATTTGCCCTGCCCAGCTCACCTTCCTGTATTTGGTCGCCCTAATAATATTTTATGAACAGTACAAATCACTGTGTCATGAAAGTAACGCAGATTTATACTCTGATGTGACAGGTACTTTTTGAAGAAAAGCGATCAGCATTCTTGGAAAAAATGCCTCCATATTCTGGTGACCTCTCCAAACGGCTGGTCTCTCTGCAAGAAGGCATGGGCTGTGCATCACAAAATGTGGAACCAGTGCAGCCTGGTGAGAATGCAGCAACTAACACTTTGTTTAAACTGCAGGTAAGTCTGAATTCGGCCTACTTATGTAACTCTGAAGTTTTGAACTTTTTAATTAGTACATACAAGTTATTTTCTACCTCACAGAGAGCACAGTCTTTTCATTATACAGACCATTCGGTTAACCCTTTAATGCCGGAATTAAATCCCTCCGCCCAACGCAGCATGCCAGAATTTTGTACTGGGGTTTTAAATTTTAAATTTTATTGCTAACTCTTACAAAAAAAAAAGCCTATCTCATAGATTTCCTTAAAATTTAATGAAATAAAATGTTGCCCTCTGCTTATGAATTGGTTAATCCAGGAAAAGATGTTCACCTGTTTTCATAATAAATGTAGGCCTGTGAATCGCATGTATTATATAAAATATGGTGTAAATCGTTTGTTACTCACATAATTCAGGCTGCTGCAGAAGGTCTGTGGCACCTGGGATCACTGTTTTATAATGACACACAGTATTCACAATTGGGTTTATTTACAAATTTACTTTGGTGTGATATTCCGCTAAACAAGGCACCACGCACAGGCCCACATCACATCTGGCACATTTATACACCGTGCCCTTTCTTTGGCCACGAGAAGAACACAGACAGCAGGGCAGCTGGGTGGGTGATTTTGCTGGCTAGTGTTTGCTGTTGTGACTCTCAAGTCAGAAAACATTTTTTTATTCCAAGTCTGGTGTCAGCAATCAGAATTTCGCTGATGGCTTCCTCCTGGAGTTTGATTTTTTTCCTGGCCATTGCAATAGACACCTACAATGGTCTGCCTTATTGACACTCGTCTGTATAACTCGACACATTTGCAGTAACCCAATGCTGCTAATATATGAACGTCTTCTACAGTGACAGCAAAACAGATTTAAAGCCACGATGTGACTGTGTAAAAGTTCCAGCTGTTCGAGGGTACCGAACACGCTTTTAGTAGGTTGACGGCTGTTTGTTGCATGTTACTACCCAACAACCCCTACAGATTACCCCAGCACTACAAGAGGCACGTCTGTGGGCACTCCTGTGTCTGAAAACATCGATTTTTGTGGATATCTCCAATTTTTGAGCATTAGTTTTGTCTGAATTATGTGGGTACAGTACGCCACTTACAACCTTTTTGGACAACAACTAGAGTTCGATTCATAGGCCAGTGTTGATATTTCAACCCACAGTGAACTGCAGGGCGAGTTATAAAGAAGGCGAGCTGTGTCTCGAACAGCATTACTCACTGAAATAACTGCACAGTTGCTGTGTGTCAACATATGAATCAGGGTATTTGGAGGGATTTAGGAGGTGGAGGGGGTCCATTCTGGCTACACAGAGAAACCCTGACCTTCAAGGTTCCTGCAGCATACCACAAAACAGCTGTATTTCAGATGGGAGTGAACAAAATTTCTCCAAAATTCGACACACTGTTTGCGACGTCTTTAGAAGTCGTTCGGCCTTAAAGGGTTAACACTGTGTAGGGAAATAATCACTATTTGTGTTGCTGGGCAAGTAGTTCCTGACGTATTGAAAGATCGTAGTTCCTGCATCTTTTGGATCACACAATGTATGTGTGAGAAAACACCTTGCATTGCACAGGTGAAGGTGCAAAGGGAATGTAGGTGGTGAACCTGCATGGTGAAAGGAAATTGTGCTGTTGTGTGAATGCACCAAACAATACGTATTTCTGATTGTGTGTTCTTGATTATTCCTGCTTCGTCTCCCATTCATTAACCTAAATAAACAGTATTCTCTTGATAACCAGTCTTGTGGGATAATTTAAATAATCCATGACCATCCATTAAGCTAACGGTATGTGGTATAAGAGTGTTTTACAAACACAGTATGCCTCCTAATTGGTTCAGCCACTCTTGTGGCCATCCTGAAGGTTTTGTGTTACAAAAGATAAGTACAGGAGGTTTTGGACTAGAGCACTAAATGTAAGATACTGAGTTACTTGGCATCTCATGAGGATGGCCACAAGAGTGGCCAACACATGTAGGAGGCATACTGTGTTTATAATATAAGGTACTCTTGTATTTGTGTATGTGTCTGTTGGTTTTGTTACCATATCTAATCTTCTGTGATAAATTGCATTGTCACAGCCCAGAAGAGTTGAGTCTTCACCACCACTGCTATGAAAACCTCAATACATGATTTTCTAAATTCATGTTTTTCCATTCTGGTATTCTGTGTCTCATATAAACTCTGTCCATACCATCTGTTCTCTTACAGTGTCTGCTGTGTTCTGGGAAACTGCCCCATGAGTGTTTGGTTGAGGTGCACCAGTTTGTACAGACACACCCACAGCTCCATGGAAACCTGAGCCTGCAGGTTCTCTGTGTGCCAGCACAAGAAGCTGCCACCATTCTGCTTGATTTCTGTCCACACGCCCTGTTACAGTACACTAAGGTAATAACATTGTAGATAGGAATTTGCGTTCCCTGTCCGTCAGTCATGTGCATGGTCTGTGTTTGTATGTTATATTGGATAGTTTAGTGCAGCCTCTGCATCTGCCATTGGAAGAGATTCGACTAAGTGAAATGAAGTTTAATGCAGTTTCGTGTTGAATCAAATATGATGAAAATAAAAATTGAGGATTCATAACTTTGGGGATGTGTTGCTTGTGTCCTTGTGAGAATTGTTCTTATATTGAAGGAAGATGGTTAGCTGTTCACACAACAACATAGCTGCACATTGCAGAAGACCTGAATCTTATAATGTTAATTTATAGGGCAAAAACTTACATATTATGTGGGTGAGTTAGAAAGTGTCCACAAGGTTTCATTTACATTATTATTTTATTGGTAGCACTGGTAGTTGCAGGCTTGACTGGAAGCATAGACACACTTAATCACTGTCTTGCAGTTTCAACCTTGAATGATTAGCAGTCACCATATGGTGGCAGTGTTGATATGGCGACTGCACCGATGCACCAAAGAAGACCAGCATGCAGTAAACCAATTTGGTGCACTGTGATGTACAAGGGGGAGAAATCCATCTAAGACTTTCAGCACAGCATGGTAAATCTGCATTACCAGAAAGGGTAGTGCAAGTGTATCTGATGCAAAATGAGGAGACTGACCTTCCACATCCACAGCCGATCACATCATTGAATGAGTCAGTGCCATGATTCTGAGAGAAAGAAGTGTGACTGCTGATGAGACGGCAAATCAGTCATGGTTTGACCACAGTCAAGGCTTTCATAAGGTCTTGGCAGCATGGATTGCAGCATCTCACTAAGAATACAAGTGCAAATGTTCGGATGTCTGCTAGTCCCTTTTGAATCGCTAACAGAATTAGTGTGATACCTTCTGAAGTGGATCATCGCTAGGGACAAGACATGGATCCACTACGATGATCAGGAGAGCAAGTGCCACGATATAAAATGCAAGCATCTGCTATCACAGATCGTGAGAAAGTTCAAAATGCATCCAACAATTAGAAAGTGCTGCTGATTGATTGTCTGTGTTTCATCATGAAAGGGACGCAGGAGTCAAGAATTACTTATTATTGTTATGTGTTGTGTGACAGTCTGAAGCCAGACTTTTTAAGCGAGCACTGCACTAATTGTGAAGAATATATTGTGAGTGTTTTGTGACCCACCCACATATAAAGAAGTATACAGATGCTGTGCTAGTTGCTAGTAAGGAGGTTGGTCTGGAGTAAATACTGAGAAAAATAGTTTATGTTAGTGTCTTGTGAACAGGATGCAGGACAAAATGAAAACGTAAATAAGGCTATTAAATTCTTGAAAATGTGTTGGAGTTCAAATGTTTTTGAATGGCACTAACATATGAAAATTGCGGGCATGAAAAATAAAGAGCAGATTAAATTAGTACATCTGCTGCAGTTTAATACAGAATCCTTTTGTCTTTTTGATTGCTATCTGATAATGTAAAGATTTAATCATACAGAACTGTAATTTTGCATGTTTAGGTGGGTGTGAAACTTGGTCTTTCACATCAAAGTAGGAACATAGGCTGAGATTGTTTGAAAATGGGGTGCTGAAGAAAATACTTGAGAGTAAGTCAGACGAAGTGGCAGGCGACTGGAGAAAATTGTGTAAAGAGCTTCATTATGTGTACTGTTCACCAAATATTATTAGGATGAGCAAATCAAGGAGAGGGTGATTGTCAGAACATTTAGCATGGATGGGGAAAAGACAGGTGCATGCAGGGTTTTGGTGAGAAAGCCTGAAGGAAAGAGACCACTTGGAAGACCTAGGTTTAAATGGGAGGGTCATACTAGAATTATTCTTAAACAAACGTATGTAAGTGGACTGTATTAACGTAGCTCAGGACAGGGACAGGTGGCAGGCTGTTGTGAAGACAGTAATGAAACTTCAGGTTTCATAAATTGCAGATTAGCTGAGGAAATTTTTGCTTCTGAGGAAAGGGTTTGCTCCTTGAAGTTGCCATATTGCAGCTCAGTTTTCAATAACATTTTAATGTCTTTGTATTTGCATAGTAGAACTAAACATTGTCATTGCAGGACAGATTCAGCTGTGAGACGGAGTGGCGCAGCCTCCTGCTAATGCTGCACAGGAAGGTGCAGGCCCTGGGAGACAACACATTGTTGAAACCTTTATATCTGCAGGTTACCAACGGTAAGCTGCCTTTACCTATGCCATATCTTCCGCTCTGTCAGTGTGTCACAAGTCAAGAACCATTGAACGTGTTACAAAATTTACATTTGCGAATATTACAGATATTTCTTGATGCTTTGATGCTTGGCATCATCAGGGTTCAGGTATTAGAACCTTGATGATGGAGCCATAGTTGGTCTTTGAAACACTCTACTGGAACTGCTTGATGCAGAAATAGATTCTATTGAGTTTTGTCACTTTGGAAGCTGCAAGATGTAGAAGGATTGAATGTTTGATTCTGTATTACAGATGTTTTTACCTACCTGTCACAGACATTGTCACTAGAGGAGATGTGCAGAGTGTTACCACCTGGTGATGAAAATATGTACCATAATTATGTGCAGATCTGTAAGCAAGTGGGACATGCCAATCATATCAGAGCACTCATTATGGCAACTGGCCAGCAGCTGTTGGCAACACTCAATCTGTGACCTGCTTAATGTTGGTAAGTGTTGTGACTGCGTGCATATTGGAATGCTACCGGACGCACACTGTACAATTCAGTGTGATGCTCTGTCAGCATGTTCTGCCCTAAAGTGCATTGTCTCCACCTCTATTACTAGAAGATCTGTCACTGACCTCCAAAGGATCACTCAGCACATCTGATAGATGATCAACATATCTTGAGTGCTATGCTATGTGTCTCTGGTCTGCAGTACAGATCAGTGTTACAGCCTCACTGTGGAGGGAAATGGGCACATTTGCAAAGCTTCTACTCCAAACCTATTACACAGTTCTCCAGTACACACAAGGATGGTAAGAGTAATCGAGGGAACTTGTGTCTGTGAACAAGTAATTTCATGTTCTGTTTCAGTGGTGGGTGGCCATTAAACTATGTTAAACTGTGGGTTAAAATGACAAGGCAGGTCACTTTACATGATATTTATGGCTGTGAAAGAGGTGACTGAATATTGCTGTCTACTGAGATGTGACACTATGTGGCCTAATGGCTGTGGATTGATGTTTCAGACGAACCTGCAGCACTGTCAAATGCATCGCACATGACAGCAGTCGTACAGAGTTACGTTGGGTCTTCTGCCTCCCCACCCCTCACCCAACCCTGTTCTTTGAACTACGTGAGATTTGAGGTTCTCTCTAACAGTGTTACTGAAAGTTTTGTGGGATGTGATAGTGTGTCGTTGGCTGTGGGGCTTCTAGAGTTACAGAAGATTCTAATGCCTCCAGCTGAATGGTCAAGCAGATGCCAACATTTTGAAGGATGATAGTGAGTTTATCATCTGTCTTCCTGGACTTGACTGCTTACCTTGGAGATGAAGGCAGTATAGTCCTTCGAAGCACAGGCACTACACACCATGTGACACAGTGCCACATCCTAGAAGGACTGAATCTCTTTGTGATATAGGTTATCAGCCCAGAATGACAGATGCTCTTTTGTATGTGAAGGGTACACTGTGATGATTGGATGACTGGCACATGACCTGCCAGTGGGCACTCAGATTTGATGCCATTTGTGTGTGTCAACATGACCCACAGGTGGGCACTGAGATTTCTTGACAGACACATGTCTGTCAGCATGACCCACTAATATTTGATGACAGACGTATCTGTCAGCATGACCTTCCAGAGTGTACTGGGGTCTCTTTTTCTGCATTAATCTTTTAAGAATGTGTGGATCTGCACCTTAACTCCCCTATATGTCTTCATGGTATACTGCCTTAAACACAGAGACAGTTTTGTAGTATATAAAATTGTCTTTTAACAGTTTTCCTCCCAGTACTGCTCTCAGTTATAGATTGTTTCAAACTTTTTAAGACTGTATTCTTAATTTTAATTTCATTGTGTTGCTGCAGCCATATTGTTCTGCCACAGTGATTTGCAAACAGTAGTGGTATTTATTGCATTATACATTCTGATGATGCAGCAGCAGTTCCTGTTGGTCTGATATTGAGAGATTTATTCACCACTGGTGAACTGATGATAGGCCTCTGGCAGTCAACTGTTCCATGTGGAGAGATGCTTGAAGGTGAAATGTGTTGGACACTACAGGCAGGAGATTACGTGCGAGAAGATACATCAGAGCCACAGCTTTGGAAGGAGCATAGCTCGAGACTTGATGGGCTCATCATTTGTAAAGTGCCATCTTGGGAGGAGCAGGGGACCAGGCATCAATCTTCAGGCTTGGTAGGAATTCAGGTGTCTCCTGCTGCATGTGCTGTGAAACTGACATTATGAGCTTACAGGATGGAAGAGAACTTGAAGGGCGAGAATATAGGACAGACAGACAGTAGATGTCAATGACACTGTTGGTAAGAAGTTTAATTAGTGCAAAATTTACTTGACACCAGAATGGAGTCAGCCTTCTTACTGCATTTGCCTGAGTACAAGACATGAATTGTTGCCTTACAATCACTCGCTCTGTTCTTTAGAGGCATTTCACTGAAAATTGAAAGTTGCAAAGGAAGGTGTCTTGTATGTGGGAAAATGTGATATGTACAAATGTAGCAGGGTGTGCTTATGCTTGATTGATGGCAGAGCATGTGCCGGTGTGCAGTAGATACTGTGTGCCGAAATGTCCTTCATATTTTTTAGGTTACTACATGATGTGACAGGCACATCACTGTGATACTGCATGTGTGTTTCTGTTCTGAACAGCACCACTGTCACAAAATGACTTTTGCAAATTTGGCTTTAAGATCTGACATTACGTTTTGTATCCGAACCTCCCTGATACTTTCTGAACCGCATTTTTATGGTTTTGAGGTTTTTCTCATTTTAGTACCTTGTGTAGAAATTCTAATGGTCATCTGGATTTATATACCTTGTATAAAGGCTTCTTTATGACATTTCAGAGGAACAAACTTCCACCCCCTGTTAAAATCTTAGAACTTTTATTGAATAGAAATGCTTCATATATTGTTAGCTTTGGTAGGTTTAACATGTTTGGTGTCTCTGTGGTACCAGTGCAGCCTGTGTGTGCTGTTTTCTCACTATGCAGTAATTTATTGCAGTGCACAGTGTTAAAACAGGAATGTGGTGGTCATGTATGTAATAGAGAGATGGAATCACCAAAATATTCGTTGTAACAGTGATATAGGAATTCTGGATTTAGTGTACTGAAAATTTATTTTTGAAGTGAATGTTGTGACTCTCCAGTCATTTATTTGTTCTCATGTTAAACATGTTTATAATGTTGAATAGGATTTTGTTCTATCCCAATAAAATTGTTAAGAATGGTCTGGTTTAGCAAACCTGCAGTACCCCTCAGATCTCACCATCCTCTTATACCTGTTGTGTGCTTACCAACAGACTATGGTTTCCCATCCATCCTTAGTCAGGAGAAATGTCCTGGTGTCCTGAAAAAATTTTCTGGAACTCGCAAATGTCCTGCTTTAGATTTCAAAGATTTCTCATTTGCATCACTGCAGTAATGCAGCTTTTCCGTATCCTACTCTGATGGTAATTGAGTTCAGTGTTTATTAACTTTGGTTTCATATGTGTGCTGGAGGCAATCTGCCAGGCATTTGCTTGGTGATGTTGGCAACATTGTGTAATTGTAGCATGCCTTCTTCCGTTCTCCACTTGTTTTTCTGGTTCAGGTGGTGAAACAGAGATCTGTTCTGTGTGAGACATGGGTGGTCAAATTGATTGCTATTGCCATCAGGTTCATCTTGCTAGAAATGAAGTTCTCTGAATGACAGCATAAGGAGTAAATACCAACAAATCAGAGGACAAGGTAAAAATGTGAAATGTACACCTTGTAGCGCACATGGAGAACGGTCAGATATTGCGAACCATGTGAAAACAAAAGAACGTAAACTGGTAGTGGAAAGTTGGACATCAAAAAACACAATAAACGATTACCTGCAGGTAAATAACCATGAAGTGGAAAGACAGCAGCACAAGGAGCAAGCTCAACTTGCCCTGCAGCAATGAACAGCCACAGTTTTAGATTGATGGACTGCACTACAGCTGTAGTTAAAACTCTTTTCATCCAGAGATTCACATGCTGTCAGATGAAAACCAGGGCAATTATCACAAAGGTGGTGACATCTTTTGCACTGCAACCAGCAAGTGCTAATTCATGTGAAAGAGGTTTGTTGCATTTCACTCATGATTCATTCTTCTGATCGCTTGAACCTGAGGCCCGTCCACTTTCTTATTAGATGCTGTCATCCTGAGAAAGTGTAAAGGTGAATCTGTGTTGAGAAACATCTGATCTTTTGCCTCTTGTGTGCTGGAATTTTTCAATAAGTTTGAACTTTATGGAAAAGTGATAACAGTCTGCAGATAACACAAATACAAATTCTGGATGTAAGAAGAGGAATTAACAGTTTTTACCGCAGACTGCAAGAGCAAACAACCAACAGTTTGATCAGTGCTGAATGTTCTGCTCACACTGTGCGCAGAGCTGTTTAACATTTGCCGACTTCTTACTATTTGATATTCAAAGATTAACTGGAGACATATACCAGAACTTTAAAATTTATGCTGTGCATGTCAGAGCCTAGAAGTCTTTCTGTGAATTGACAGAAACAAAATGTAAAGCTGTCCTAGGACAGAGCAAGATAATGTGATTAGCTCTCACACCAGCTGTTAGAAGGACACATGTTTTTTCTGCCTTGAAAGCCTATGTCCTTTCCATTGAAATATGTCCTGTTACTCTTATGAATTACTCGAAAGTCCCCTTGCAGCTACCATCTTTCATTTTTCTGTGCCATTCAGAATACTGAGAAGCACATCACAAGTATTCTTGAAGTGAAAAGTGAAATAAGTACAGGAACTGTTGCTGGTCAAGTGAACTGTGAAGAATTTAAAAGCTTCTGTGATGATTTCCCGCAAATCTTTAATCTGTGGACTGGACTGGCTTGAAAAAAGTTCTTGATTGGAAGTGTGTTCAAGAATGCTGCTGTTTATAACGACTGTTGGCACTAATTGTATTGGGGATGAAAAAGAACTGCTCTACAGATTTTCATGTATGAAGGAATACTTTGAAGAAAAGTTAAAAGAACGAAATGAGAATTCAGCCATGTGTTTCGTTACTGTAAGGAGTAGTGTGGGAGTGTAAAACATGTTTATTTGTTCAATTTTCATTTGCAGTTCCAGGTTTGAACACTGCTAATGAACATAAATTTCCTTTAATCAATTGCATGTCATCAGATGAGGAACAGACTGAAGCAAGAAACTGTGGAAGCTTTGATCATAACAAATCTCACCACGTTTCTCTTTATGCAGTTTTATATATTAATCTTAAATGAGAAAACCTTTCTTGCAGAAATTCATTCCTCAGACAGATATTCCATAAACGATGAGCCGGGTCCTTCTGCATCATGGCCACAGTAAGTTACACACAGTAATACAGTAAATGTATTGTAATAATGTCACCACAGTATTTTGTAAATGTATGACCAGCAGATTTTGTGAATCTTCCTCACACAGTGTGCCACTGTGTCTGTGTGCATGCACACGTGCGCGCTATACTGTCTGTCTTTGTAATACAATGAAACATTGCTTGGCAAATGCACAGTTTTATTTTGGGATCTGTTTAGCATTGGATTAAAATATAATGAATGCACATTTGTAAAAGTGTCTTAAGAAATGGTCTTAACAGCACAAGTGTATATGAACCCCAGCTTTTCTGAGAAAATCCTGATTTTTAAAAATCTCTATTTTGTCGTCGTCCCCCCCCCCCCCCCCCCCCCCCCCCCC
>Ga0123353_10003778_pt1 | contig 19293 bp, 21 predicted proteins | sample TergutLab28metaG_3_FD_92763 | JGI IMG/M metagenome (GOLD analysis project Ga0123353, IMG submission 92763) | Labiotermes labralis P3 segment gut microbial communities from Petit-Saut dam, French Guiana - Lab288 P3 | ecosystem: Host-associated > Arthropoda: Insects > Digestive system > Gut ... | reverse complement strand
GTGCTCACGCCGGGATTTGAACCCGGGTGTCCGCCTCGAAAGGGCGGAATGATTGGCCGCTACACTACGTGAGCCCGAACAGCCCATAATAGAGAGGGTTAATAATTGTTTCCTTCTGAAAACTCATTCGAGCATTTAAGGCAGAGAATGTATACGTACGGGGGCAAAAAGCGCGTACGGCTGCAGTGTCTATCGGAAAGAAATAGTTAATTATTCGATTTTCAATATGTTTATTTCCAATATCGGAAAAATATTGACGCGATTTTAAGGTTTTTACACAGGTTCTTTCCGATATCGGAAAATAATTATACTCGTCAGCCTATGCGCATATGTGAAATACATCTCCGTAAAAGAAGCGGCTGAGAAATGGGGCATCACCGACAGATCGATCCGAGGATACTGTTCCGAAGGAAAGATCGACGGAGCTTTCCTCACAGGTAAGACGTGGAACATCCCCGAGGATGCGCTTCCTCCCGAAAGGAAGAATGCAAAGAAATTCAGCGACAACGATCTTCTGAACGTTCTGAAAGAGGAGAAGGACACCGGAAGGAAAGGAGGGATATACCATAAATTACAGGTTTCCTTCACATACAATTCGAATCACATCGAAGGCAGTAAGCTCACCGAGGATCAGACGCGCCGCATATTTGAGACGAACACGATAGGCGCTGATGATGCATCGGTTGATGATATCATAGAAGCGGTCAACCACTTCAGATGTATAGACTACGTGATCGACAATGCGAAGAAGGCGCTTACCGAGGATATGATAAAGACGTTGCATCTTCTGCTGAAAAGCGGAACGAGTGACAGCAGGAAGGCGTGGTTCAAAGTGGGCGGTTATAAGCTGAGGCCGAACGAGGTCGGCGGGGAGGCGACGTGTTCTCCCGAGGACGTCGGGAGAAGCATGAAAACGTTGCTTCAAAATTACGGTCAAGGGAAGAGATCAATCAGTGATGTCCTGGACTTCCATCAGAAGTTCGAGAAGATACATCCGTTCCAGGACGGCAACGGGCGCGTTGGCCGTCTGGTGATGTTCAAAGAATGTCTTGCTAACAACGTAACCCCGTTCATAATCGGCGAGGAACACCGTTGGTACTATTATCGCGGCCTTAAAGAATGGGATGTCGACCGCGGATATCTAATGGATACGTGTCTTTCAGCACAGGACAGGTTCCGTGAATGGATGGATTATTTCCGAATAAAGGAATGATCGTATCGAGAAAAGAACTCAAACGAACGGAAGTTTCACGATCTCCGCTTTAGCGGGCCTTCCGCGCACATCTATTTCAAGTACGGTACCAACGGATGACATCTCGATCGGAACGTAACCCAACGCTATCCCTTTCTTCAGGATCGGTGATAACGTACCGGATGTGACGAAACCGACGTTCTTGCCGTCCTTCGATATGGCGTAGCCGTGCCGCGGAATGTTCTTGCCATCCGTCACAAGAGGAACAAGAACATCATACTTTCCACTTTCCTTCTGAACTTCCATCGCTTCCTTTCCGATGAAGTCGTGATCCCATTTTATCACCCACGGCGGACCGGTCTGCAATGACGTCTGGCGTCCGTCGAAATCCGTTCCAGAGAGTAGCATACCTTTCTCCAATCTGAGAGTATCTCTGCATCCGAACCCGGCAAGCGTAAGTTCATCCCCGCCTGCGGCGACAAGCGAATCCCACAGCGTCCCGGCGGCGTCCCATTCGACGTATATTTCAAAACCGTCCTCTCCCGTGTAACCTGTTCTGGCGAACATGCAAATGGTACCGTTACCTTTTCCGCATTCCAGGATCTCCGGGAGGAATCCCCGGTCCTTCGAGCCGACGGATGCTGCGACAACGCCGAATCTTTTCATACCGGAGACGTCAACGCCGGTGGTGCGCTGAGCGATCTCAACGGCCTTCGGGCCCTGTATCGCTAAACACGCAACTTTCGACGATACGTCGATTATCTCGACGTCCTTATCAACGTTCTTGTTAAGCCATGAAAGTACGATATCTTTTGTGGAAGCGTTCGGCGCCAGCAGAAAACCATCCGCGCCGAGATTGTATACGATCGTGTCATCAATGATCGTTCCGTCATCTTTCAAAAGGTGAGCATATATCCCCTTACCGGGAACGGCCAGATCGATGTTGTTCGTGAGCATCCGTCTGAGGAATTCCTTTGCTCCGTTACCGCGTATGATAAGATTACCGATATGCGAAACGTCGAACAATCCCGCTGATGTTCTTACCGCGTTATGCTCTTCGATTATCCCCGTGTACTGGACGGGCATCTCCCATCCAGCGAACGAGAACATCTTGGCGCCCGCCGCCAGGTGTCTTGAGAAGAAAGGCGACCTTTTCAGTTCGGTGTCCGTCACGATATCCCTCTTTGGCTGATGATGCCGATATAGTGATACAATCTAAAATCTTTGCGTCAAAGCAGCCTTTCAGGTATGATCTGATGTCTCCACAGATCGTCGATCGTCTCATTATCGCGTATCAGTTCCGTAACTCCGTTGTTGACGAGTACTTCTCTGCATCTCGGTCTTGAATTATACGTGCTGCTCATCGCGAACGAGTACGCACCGGCGGTGTACACTGCGATCAGGTCACCTTCCTCAGGTGCGGGCAGAGCGCGATCCCTGGCGATGTGGTCTCCGGATTCGCATATCGGTCCGACCACGTCGTACTTGCCTTCGCACGCCTTGTTGAATTTGTTGGCAATTGCCACATGATGATATGAACCGTAGAACGCCGGCCTGACGAGGGTGTTGAATCCCGCGTCCACTCCGATGTAGTTCTTCATTCCGCTCTTCTTGACGTCAACGCATCTTGTCAGTAATATCGTACTGTCGCCGACGATATACCTTCCCGGTTCCAGAGCTATCGTTCCCACCGACGTTTCGTTCATCACGGTGTCGGTGATCAGGGACGCGATCTCTTCCACGTCTATCTCTTGCTCATTCGGCTTGTACGGAACGAAGAACCCTCCGCCCATGTTCAGAGATTCGAGATCCAAACCGTGGCTGTCCTTTATCTCATTCACGAGGTCTGCGAGAACGGCGACAGCGTCTATCAGCGCTTGCGATGTCTGCCCGCCGGAGCCTATGTGCGCGTGTATGCCCGTAGGCTTGAAACCCAGTTCCAATGCTCTTCCGTATGCATCCGTCACCTGCTCGAACGGTATACCGAACTTGGATCCTTCCGCTCCGGTCACCACCTTCTCACTGTGCCCGGAACCAATGTTCGGTGTCACTCGGATCGACATCGGAACGTCATTCCCGATCTTTGCCAAACGTTCCAGCTCGGAGAACGAGCCGACGTTGATATGTACTCCGAGATCAGCCACCGCCTTGAGCTCGGGAGTGCTGACGCTCGTTCCCGTGTATATTATCCTGTCATTCGTGAAACCGGCCTTCATACATGTGAGGACCTCACCGATAGAAACGGCATCGATGCCGCTTCCTTCCTGTTCCAATATCTTCAATACAGCGAGCGATGAATTGGCCTTGCACGCATAGTGTATACGAGTGTCCATGTGCTTCGAGAACGCGTTGTATATTCTCCGATAGTTATCACGTATTATGTTCTCATCGGTCACATAAACGGGCGTGCCGTACTTCTCCGCTACAGCTTCCGCCCTCAGACCGCCGAATAACATATGACCGTTGTCATTATCGAAATCACGCATCTCATTCACCCACGAACTTCTTATGCAGAGTACGAACAACATCCACCGCCTTATCGGTAGGCACAACGAAATTCAACGATACATCGGACGCACCTTCCGATATGAGTTCTACATTCGCGCCTGCATCGTGGACCGCACCGAATATCTCCGCGGACACACCGCACCTGCTCAGTAAGTTGTCACCGACCGCACATATCAATGCCATGTTGCTCTTTACGTCTATTCTCTCTATGTCGTCGGAAGCGATCAGATTCAGGTGCTTCAGCGTTTCCTTGACATCGGGATTGTTGATCAGAAGAGCGACCGTTGATAATGACGTTGAGATCGCGTACACGACGACGCCGGCATCCGCTATCTTGTCTATTATACGCGCCACCATCCTCGGTCTGTATGCTATTTCCGACGAACTTACGGTGATTATCGAAAGATCCGCCTTCATCGCGACGCTCCTGAGCATCTCGTTCTTCGACGACCTGAGATGATGGATCAGTGTTCCCGGACTGTCGGGCCTGAACGAGTTCTTCACCCTCAGCGGTATATGCTTCACCCTCACCGGTTCTATGGTCCTGGGGTGAAGGACCTTCGCTCCGAAATATGCTAACTCGGCGGCTTCGCCGAAGTTCATCTCATCTATCACAATGGCTTCAGGAACGATACGGGGATCGGCGCTCATGAATCCGTCAACGTCCGTCCAGATCTCCAGGAAATCGGCGTCGAGACCGTTCGCCACGACCGCGCCGGAATAATCGGATCCGCCGCGTCCGAACGTCAGCGGCTTACCGTCAACGTTACGGCCGTAGAATCCCGTTATTATCGGGGTCACACCCTTAAGGAGCAATGGTCTTACATTCATCATCAGACCGGCCGACGTCTTCGAAAGGTCGGCGGTCCCGAATCCGGGACTGCCCGTGGCGTATATTCCCGCTTCTTCGGATGTCATCGCAACAGATTCATGACCCATGGATCTTAACACGTAAGACAACAGGAGCGTTGAGAAGCGTTCTCCCTGTGATGATATGTTATCGCCGAAATACGGATCCTTCCTTGCGTTCTTGTCGTTCAGAAGGTCCTTCAATGCCTTGACACGGACGTTGAATTCCTTTGTGAACTCCTTCAGAAGATCACCCTTTAACAAAGCGGTTGCGACATCCGTGTGCTTCTTTTCCAAAAGGATGAGAGCATCGTCCGCATGCGCATTCTCATTCTCAATGAATTGAACCAAGTGGTTCGTAACGCCGGACATCGCCGACAGGACGACCACTCTGCCTCCGCCTTCCCTCATTATTATCTTGGCGGACCTTTCAAAAGCCTCGGCGGAGCCGACGCTCGTACCTCCGAACTTGAGAACTGTTATCATAGGCCGAGTACCTCGCTCATGTCGTGGACCTTCCCGTCCTTCTTTCCCGATACCCACCTTATAGAGCTCATGAAACCCTTTGCGAACGCTTCTCTTGTACTCGCTCTGTGCTTCAATTCGATGACCTCACCGCTGCCGGCGAACATTACCGTATGATCGCCGACGACGTCACCGCATCGGACGGCATGCACGCCTATCTCCCTTCCTCTGGCACCTGGCATGCCCTCGCGTCCGTATACCACGTCGTCTATACCGGTCACTTTCATCATCCTCTTCACAGCCTCCATCGCAGTTCCCGAGGGCGCATCCTTCTTCTGATTGTGGTGGGTTTCTATGACCTCAATGTCATAATCCTTCAGCGCGGCGGCCATTATCTCGCACATCTTCCAGAAGATGTTCACACCCACCGCGTAGTTGGCCGACATCACGGCCGACGTCTTGTTCGCGCGAACGTTATCCTTCATATCGTTCACAACATTCGCCGGTATGCCGGTAGTGCCGATGACCATGTTCACACCCATCGCCGGTATCTTGGTGATCACCTTTGAAGCGGGCTCCGCCGCCGTTATGTCAACGTAAACGTCAGCGTTCTCCAATACTTTCTTAAGGTCATCCGTCCCCATTGCCGTTACGCCCGGGTATATCTCCGTTCCGAATTCCTTCTCAAAGGGAGCTATCATAGCGCCTACCAGCTTCATATCACCGCTGTTCTGTATCATATCGCAGACCATGCGCCCCATCTTACCGGTGGCGCCGCCTAATGCTACGTTGATCATATTATCACAATCCCATATCCTTCATAACGGCATCTACGGCCGCGTGATTCTTATCCGTCAATTCAGTTAACGGAAGTCGGAGCACACCGGACCCGTACCCCTTCTTCGCCATTATGTACTTGATGGGTATCGGATTCGTTTCACAGAACAGTATACTGAATAACGGTTCCAGTTCCTCGTGCATCTTCAACGCTTCCTTCATCTTTCCCGTTGAACAAAGATCCACCATCTTCGCTATACGGTCGGGAACGCAGTTGGATGCCACCGATATCGTTCCGTCGCATCCGACGCTCATCATCCTGTACGTGAGTACATCGTCACCCGACAGTACGGCGAAACCCTTCGGTCTGTTCTTGACGATCTCCTTTATCTGCTCAAGGTCGCCGCCGGCTTCCTTTATTCCCGCCACACCCGGCAGTTCCGCCAATCTGAGCGTGGTCTCGGAGGTCATGTTGCTTGCCGTCCTTCCGGGAACGTTGTATAATATGAGGGGGATACCGATCGATCCGGTTATCGCCTCGTAATGTCTGAATATGCCTTCCTGCGTCGGCTTGTTGTAATACGGTGATATCGACAATATGCCGTCGGCACCGGCATCCTCCGCACGTTCGCTCAATCTTATCGCTTCCGAAGTGGAGTTGCTTCCGGCTCCGGCTATCACCTTTGCGGTCTTCACCTGATCCACGGCTATCTCGACCACGCGTATGTGCTCATCGAAGCTCAATGTCGCCGATTCCCCTGTGGATCCGCACGGGACCACGGCGTCAACGCCGTTCTCCTCCTGGAATGCGATGAGTCTCCTGAACGCATCCTCATCTATCGAACCGTCCTTCCGGAACGGTGTGATGAGTGCCGTGATCGTCCCCGTGAACACTCAATCAACCCCGAAGTGCTCCTTGAGTATGAGCCTCGTTCGTGTGCTCAATATGTTATCGTATCTTCTGACCTTCTCTATTATATCATTAAGCTGCTGTGACGTCTCGACGTCCACTATCGCGATGATATCCTGATCGCCGGTGACCTCATACACTTCCGTGACGCCTTCGTGATCGGCCAGCGTCTGAGCTATCTCGTCCGTATTGGTGTTAACGTCTATACGTATCTCCACCATCGCCTTCACGTTCCTGGAGCTGGTCTTTATCGTGAATCCTTTTATTATGCCGTCGTCCGTCATCCTGCGTACGCGGCTGCGTATCGTTCCTTCGGACACCTGAAGCTGCTCGGCGATCTCCACGAACGGGCAGCGTGAATCCTTCTTCAGCACCTCTAATATATGTTCATCCAATCCATCCATCACAAATACCACTTCTGTTTGTTAGATTTCGTATACTGTCTCCGATATGCGAAACAATTGTATTTAATTCCTCCGAAAACATCGGTTGAAATAACGAAATCAGAAAAATTATTCTCTAAGCACAAATTGACGCAATCTTAAGTCGTATACGAATATTTCAATTGAGAAATAAGGTTGTTACGAATTTTGAAGACTCAATGTCACTTCTTCCCGTCCTTCTCACGGTCACGTACCCGTACATCCATCTGCGGTAACGCTATCTCGATACCGTTACCGCGGTACTTCAGGTATATCGACTCTCTTATCTCGGCGGTGATCGATCCGTTATCCTCGAAATCATCAACGTATCCGGATACGCGTATCATTATCGCCGAGTCGCCGAACGCTTGGAATCTTACCTTCGGCCTCTCTTCGGAACCGTCCTTCACGATCCTCGGATGTTCCGCCATAGCTTCAAGCGCAAGGCTCTTGGCCAATTGTATATCCGTTCCGTATACAACGCCGATGTCAATGGATATGCGGTATGTCGACGTCCCCGTGGTAACGTTTATTATGACGGACGACGCGACCCTGCCGTTCGGCATTGTTATCACTTCTGAATTGGACCAGTTCTTGAACGTGGTCATCATGAAGCCAACTTTGATCACTTTGAGAACATCGTTCCTGCCGTCTATCATTACGAGATCATCTTCCTTGAAAGGACGGTTTATCAGTAACGTCAAACCGCTGAAGAATTGGGACAGCGTACTCTGTGCACCCAGCGATATCGCTATTCCGATGACACCCGCTCCGGTGACTATTATCATAAGATCGAATCCCAGCACCGCTAATATTGCGCCCACGGTCACCATGCTTATGATTATCTTTCCGATCATCAGAAAGAGAGGGAGCACCGAACGGTCCATCCTTCCGTTGTTCTCCGACGAACGTCTCACGAAGGCTTCGCATATCGTCGAGTATACTCTCCATGCGATCAACGCTCCGAGAAGCACGTAAGTGAGATCGGCGATACTCTTCGTTACCGTGATGATATATTCTCCCGCACCGATAACATTCATGCATTCGGTGAAACCGAACAGCATTATCAGTACGAACAGCGGCAGCCACACTTTCTTCTTGATGTCATTATGTTCCTGTCTGTCGTGCCTGATGACCAACGGAACTATGACGGGGACAAGTACCGAGGATACGAACAACGCTATCATCAACCAGATCAGGAAAGTGATCAAAGCCGCATAAACGGCGGTATCGAATGGCGAGGGTAACAGATTGTACCACATTCCCATTATCTTGTTGTATTCGTTCTCCGATGCCATGCGGGGGAGTATGCTCATATCCGCACCCACAGGGATATCATGTCTGTCGCTGACAATGCTCGGATCGAAGAAACTGAAATTGAACACAGCTGTCAGATCGCCCGCGTCCGCGTACCTTTCAGCGGTGATGGTTATGTTGAATATGTACGTGCCTCCGGGAGCGATCAGCACCGGAGCGGTGTCACTGCCGCTGCAGTACATTCCGCGATGATCGAAGGTGACGCCAATGAATTCCACGATCAGAGCGTCCGTGTGGTCATTGAAAGCGGTTATGTAAACCACCCGACTATCACCCACTCTGATGTCTATCACATCACCGGAACCCGGCGTCACCGTGAATACGACGTCGCCGTCGCCGGGAGGGAGACCTTCCGCATTATCCGAGAACATTGGCGCAACGATCGCCATTGATAATACGACCAAAGCCAATATCAACGTCGCTCTCATTGCGCGCATGACAACCCGTATATTTTCGGCGGATAAAATAACTATGTTCGGCGCAAGTGCGCGCGATGTCGGCTACATGTAGTTCTCCTATTGAAATATCGGAGCCGCGAGTAAGTGAACATGTACGTTGTCGCAGCCTTCGTGATCACGGCGATGGTGCTCATATCAGCGTCAATTCAGGATCATAGGTCAAGGGAAGTTTCCGATATCCATTGGATGATCATATGCGCAACGGGTATCGTGATGATGTCCTTCACCGCAATATCGGAACCGTCCGCGGAAAGGATAATGATATGCGCCGGATCCGCGATCATAACGGTGAACATCCTTCACAACGCGGAACGTTCACCGCACGCGGAGATATTGTTCAATGCGGTCGCGTTACTGATGTTCGTCGTGCCTGCGATGACGGCATACGAAGACCCGTTCATCAGGGATTCGATGGTCATACCCATATCGTACGTGTTATTCGTCGTCATGTTCCTCACCGGAACGATAAAAGGCGGCGCGGACGTGAAATGTCTGATATCGCTTGCCATGGTTTTTCCAATATATCCGATGATGTTCGGTCATCCGCTGATAGATGTTCCGGGATATCCGATAACAATGGTGATGTCATTCCCGCTGGCCGTATTGTTGCACGCTTCACTTTTCTCGATATCCGCGATGATCCCCCTCATAATCCGCAATTTGGTCAGAAAGGACACAAGAATGCCGAACATGCTGTTCGGCTACAGGATGAACAAGAACGATGCGGAGAATTCTCACATTTGGCCTATGAAGGATCGCGGCGGCGATATCAATGACGAAAGGATATGGGTGACCCCGAAGATACCTTTCATTATACCAATAGCGGCGGCATTCGTCTTCGTGACGTTCATCGGCAATTTATTGTTCCTTATGTGATCGCATACGGCGTCAACGGACCATGTACAGCCTGTGGCCGCACCCCTTGCATCTTAATCCTTCGAGTGCAACTATATCCACCAGATATCCTGTCCGTCTTATGACGACGGCGCCGCATTCCGGACAATAAGTATCGCACCCTTCCTCCGATATGATGTTACCCACGTAAACGTTATTCAAACCGGCATCCATGGCCATGTCCAAAGCCTTCAGCAAAGATTCGGGCGATGTCCACGGAACGTTATTCATCGCGTTATCCGGATGGAATCTGGTGAAATGAACGGGAACATCCGCGGAAAGGTTATCCATTATCCATTTCACGAACGCTTTGATCTCCTCATCCGAGTCGTTATGCCCGGGTATCAGAAGATACGTAAGCTCGATATGAACGCCCATGAAGAATGCTTTCTTCACCGTATTGAGAACATCCTCAAGGTGCCCTCCGCATATCTCCGTGTAAAATCTGTCGTCAAATCCTTTGACATCTATGTTCATCGCCGAAACATATCTGCAGAGTTCGATCAGCGGCTCTTCGTTGATGTATCCGTTCGTAACCAGTATGTACGTTGCGTTCGGAGCGCATTCAGCAACGTCCATGATGTATTCGAACCATATCGAAGGTTCGTTGTACGTGAACGCTATCATGTCGACACGTTCCTTACCGAACATGTCGATCAATTCTTCAGGGGATTCATATGTCGTTCTCTTCTTCCCCGTGCTGCTCTGCGATATCGAGTAGTTCTGGCAGTGCTTGCAGCTCATGTTGCATCCGATACCGCCTACCGAAAATACTCTTTCACCGGGATGGAAATGATATAACGGTTTCTTCTCCACGGGGTCAACACAAAGTGATGATACCTTGCCGTAAGAATACGCAACGAGCATATCCTCATCCGCACGTCTCGCACCGCATTTCCCGAATCGATCCATCGCGATGTGACAGCGATGCGGGCACAGGAGGCACCTGTAACCGTTACCCTCCTTTTCATAGAATCGAGCTTCAACCCGAGGTGAAATGTTCATAGCCCCTGTTCTCCATCCTTTCTTTACGTCCGTTCTCGATCAGATACGCCGAATCGCCTGAGGTGACAATGCCTATCACACTGAAATCGATATCGGACGAATGAAGTGTATCAAGATATTCCTTGCGGAACGTGAACAACAATTCGTATTCACCGCCGGAATCAAGCATCAATCCTTTCTCCGATATGCCAAGCTTTTTCGCAACGGTTCCGACTCCGGTACCCCTGGGCAGCGATTCCCACATTATATCCATGCCGACGTTACTGCTCCTGCATACCGCGGATGCCGTCGTAGAAAGACCGTCGGATATGTCCATGCACGACGTCGCTATCATGTTCTCGGAAAGGAACAACCCTTCTTTGACCCTCGGTATCGGTAACATCACCGATGATATCGCATCCTTCTCGTCGATATCGTTCAACGCGGCGTACCACCCGGCACCGGCCGACCCCAGAGTGCCGGTCACAGCGACGATGTCACCGGGTTCGGCACCACTCCTGGTCAGCGGCGGGTTGCGGCATATTCCCAGCGCCGTTCCGCATACGGATACCGGACCGGATTTGGTATCCCCTCCGATCACCTCGGTACCGCAGAACTCGGCGCATTGGTCCATACCTTCCATGATATCATAAAAAACGCCCTCATCTGTCTCGGGAGGAAGCGAAACGGCGGCCAGTATGCCTAACGGAGCAGCTCCCATACTTGCTATATCGCTGAAGTTCACTGCGGCTGCGGTCCATCCGAACTGCTCCATGGTCATGCCCCTGGGCATGTGCCGTTCCTTCGTCACGATATCGGTGGCTATTACGATCTTAACGCCGTCCGCATCTATGCAGGCGGCATCGTCGCCGGGTCCCAGACCGGAGCATCGTCTGATCTTACCGATCATACGATCAATGAGGGTACGTTCACCGACATCCTTCAACGATGACATGATCCGACGATGACATGCGCATTAAAAAACCCTTCCGACACGCGCAAATATATGCGTCACGACATAAACGCTTAATATGACCCCCGTCGTTGCCATCGGTGCGATGAAAACAGACATCAGATACGGTAAGGACGGAACACAGCCCATAGACATCCCGGATGAGAATCTCATAGGTATATTCTACCCCAAAGACGTCAAATGCAGACCGTCCGATGAAGTGATAAGCGAGTCGATAGACAACCCTCTGGGGTTCGATTCGCTGGCGGCGTTCCTCAAAGGCGGGAAGGATATAGTGTTCATAGTGAATGACGGAACCAGACCGACACCTACGGCAAAGGTATTGGATGCGTTATCGGAACGTATGGATCTCAGGGAAGCGAGATACCTTATCGCTACGGGAACACACAGGGACATGACCCTCGAAGAGTATGATTTCGTGTTCGGGAAGAATTACGAGAGGATCAAGGACCGCATAATAAGTCACGACGCAAAGAACTCGGAATGCGTACATCTCGGGAGATCGAAGAACGGTACCGACATGGAAGTGAACAAGGTCGCCGTCGACGCAGACCGTTTGGTCATCATAACGAGTGTGGAACCTCATTATTTCGCAGGATACACGGGAGGCCGTAAATCATTCCTTCCCGGTGTCGCGTCATACAAGACGATAGAACAGAATCACAAGCTGGCGATGCGCATGGAAGCGCAATCGCTCGTGCTTGACGGGAATCCGGTGCACGAGGACATGATGGATGCATTGGAAGTTGTCAAAGGAAAAGCGATATTCTCGATACAGATGGTCCTGGACAGACACCAGAACATATACAAAGTGGCAGCGGGAGACCTGAACAAAGCGTTCGCAACGGCGGTGGAATGGGCCAACGAAGTGTTCTCCGTTCCCATACCCGAGAAAGCGGATCTCGTGATCTCGGTGGCACCGTACCCGATGGACGTTGACCTATATCAATCGCAGAAAGCGCTGGACAACGGCAAATGGGCGCTTAAGGAAGGCGGTAAGATCGTAATGGTGTCGAAATGCCGTGAAGGCGTGGGGCACGCAACATTCCTGAAACAGCTGTCCCTTTCAAAGGATCCGAAGAAAGTGCTTGAGGAACTCGGAAAGGAATACAAACTGGGATATCACAAAGCCGCGAAGATGGCCGAGATAATGGTCTGGGCCGACGTCTGGGCCGTAACGGACCTGGATGATGAATTGATATGTTCCGCTAACATGAAACAATTCCGTACCGTAGCGGATGCGGTCAAAGAAGCATTGAAAGAGGACCCGAAAGCACGCGTACTCATTCTTATGGACGGAAGCGTCACAATACCGAAGGTGAGCAAATGAGCGATTTCAAGATAAAGAACCTGGATAAGGTGAAACAGGCGGTGAACGTGTGCACCATGTGCGGATTCTGCAAGAGCGTGTGCCCTTCGTTCAAAGCGATAAAATGGGATTCATCCGTGGCAAGAGGAAGAGTGATACTGTCGTACGGTCTTCTGACGGGCGACATACCCGCGGATGAATCGGTGATAGAGAATATTTACACATGCACAACGTGCATGGACTGCGTCAGGAGATGTCCGTCGAAGGTGAACATCGTCGAGATAGTGGAGATGTGCCGCGCGGATCTCGTGAACAACGGTCACATACTTCCGAAGCATAAAGCGGCAGCCGATAACATCTTGGAATTCGGGAACCCGTACGGCGAGAAGGATTCGATGGTAAAGCACCTGGGCGTGAAACCGAAGAAAGCGAAGATCGGATACTTCCCGGGATGTTCGGCAACATACAGGGCACCCGAGACAACGAGAGCGGCGCTTTCGATCCTCGATAAACTGAAGTTGGATCACACGGTCGTCGATTGCAAGTGCTGCGGAAGCGTGATGCAAAGGATCGGTTGGGATAATGACGCCGTTGTGAAGATAATGGCGGCCAACGTTAAAGCGATCAAAGAACAGGGCGTCGAGACGCTGATAGTGTCGTGTGCGGGATGCTTCAGGATGTTCAAGGAGGAATACCCCAAGTACACGGAGGTCCCGTTCAAGGTGCTTCACATATCCGAGTTCCTTGCGTCACAGGAATTGAAACTGAAGCCGATGAAGATAAAAGCAACGTATCACGACCCGTGCCACCTGGGAAGGCATGCGAACGTTTATGACGCGCCGCGAAAAGTGATACAGATGATCCCGGAGATCGAGTTCAAGGAGATGGCCAATACCAAAGACACGAGTCGCTGCTGCGGCGGAGGCGGAGGAGTTCGCGCCGCATATCCGAACGAATCAAGGTCGATGGCCGAAGCGAGGATCGAGGAAGCGCTGTTCGCGGATATGATAATCACAACGTGCCCGTTCTGCGTCAACAATCTCAGGTTCGGGATGGGTTCGAAGGACATACGTGTCGTCGATCTCGCCGAACTGGTGGATGAACTGCTTTGACCGATGCACCGGCGTATAGTTCATCATCACGTAACGGGCCGAGGATAATGGGTATCCTGAACCTGACGCCGGATTCGTTCTCCGACACTATCGTGTACTCAGGTAAGGAAGCGGTGGCGCGTGTATTCGAAATGACGGACGAAGGAGCCGACATCATCGATATCGGCGGTGAATCCACAAGACCCGGTGCGTTGCCGATATCGCCGGAAGAGGAGATATCGAGAATAATCGATGTGATCAGAGAGGCGGCACCGTCCCTCAGCGTTCCGATATCGGTGGATACGATGCATCCGGAGACCGCGGAGGCGGCGTTGAACGCAGGCGCCGGCATGATAAACGATGTCGGCGGACTGCGTGACGACGATATGATGAAGATAGTATCATCCTCGGGAGTTCCCGTTGTCATAATGCATATGCACGGAACCCCGAGCACAATGCACCTCGATACCATGCAAGGCGACGTCGTATCACAGATCTCGGATTTCTTTGACAGGACGACCGCAAAGGCAAAGGACCACGGCGTCACGGAAAAGAACATGATACTCGATCCCGGTATCGGTTTCGGTAAGACGTTCCGACAGAATATCGATATCATCGGGAAACTGCGGGAACTGAGCAAAGGTCACACATTACTGACAGGCACATCAATGAAATCGTTCCTTGCTTACGCATATTCGGACATACCGCGCCGGGATGCAAGCATATTGTCTGCGATGTTATGTGTAAAGAACGGCGCGGATATTGTGAGAGTACATGATGTCAAAGGAACGGCGGGAGCGTTAAGGCGTTAGGAATATTGTTTTGACGGCGAATGCCGCTATCGCCACAACGACTATCACTCCCACGAGTATCGCATAGAATCGGATATCCTTGTTCTTCGCATCCTTTTCTTCCTTAGCGTATCCGTGGGAACAAGCGTCTGAACAGAACTGTTCACCGAACGGAATGGGATCGCCGCAATTCTCGCAGTGACTGTGCTCCGGAAGTTTAGCCATGTTCACGCATACGCGTCATCGTAATTAACGATGACCGTTCCCGCGTATATTAACAGTATGTTATTGTTTTATCAATGACCTCTTCTTTAGGCAATTGAATGATATCAGCCAAAGAGTACGACAAGGATCGTTTCGACAGGTCGAAACGTATAGAATGGATCGATATTCAAAAGATCCGCAGCAGCCGATGCCTTGTTGTCGGCGCAGGCGCCCTCGGTAACGAAGCGGTGAAAGGTCTTGTGCTTTCCGGATTCACGAACATAACGATAGTGGATATGGACGACATCGTGTTATCCAATCTGAACAGATGTGTCTTCTTCAGGGAAAGCGACGTCGGTAACGGAATGAAAGCGGACATATTGGCAATGCGTGCATCAGAACTGGATCCCGATGTTAAGATAACGCCGAAGAACATGAAGATACAGGAATTCGACGATTGGAATGAGTTCGACGTTGTCATAGGATGCCTGGACAACATATCCGCGAGACTTCATGTGAACGGACATGCGTATCATCACGGCATACCGTACATAGACGGCGGGACGGACGGGATGTCCGGTAAAGTTCAGGTCGTACTTCCGGAAGGGCCTTGCTTACAGTGCGCAATGAACCGGAGTCATTACAAGATCGCCGAAACAAGGTTCAGCTGCACCGGAAGATCATCTGCGTTCTACGTTCCGAAGATGGCCGCGGAGATAACGACAACGTCCGTGATCGCGGCGATGCAGGTACGCGAAGCTCTCAAAATAACATCCGGAAGAAGGGATATCTGTATAAAGGATGTCGCGTACTACGACGGTATAAGCGGCGAAACGTTCATACTTGAAGTTAAAAAGGATGCTTTGTGTCAGAATCATACGGAGGAATAGAAAATGGGAATACATGTTACGGTGAAGAATGCGACGCTCGGTGCGACCATCAAGATGGACCTTGCGCCGAACGAGACGGTCTACGATATAATAGAGAGCGCGGCGGAGTTCTGGAAGAAGGACCCCAAGGCGTACGTGCTGAGGAAAGGCAAATCGCTTCTGGCCGCACGCGACACGGTGATGGAAGCGAACATAATGAATGACGACGTGCTTGAACTGCTTCCGGACCCGGAGGGAGGATAGGTTGGGTCTTCCTAGAACCGTGTTGCTGAAAAGGATATCCAATGAGCTGAGGCTTTGTTCGGGCTACATAGGATCGGACATAAGTTTCGATCCCGCTTCCGCGGAATTCCCGCTGGAGATAACCGTGAACATGACGAACGTACCGGCGTTCGCGAAGATCGACGGTACGATAACGCAGATAAAGGATCACCGATACAAAGTGATAATCAACGAAGAGTATCCTTTCGAGAAACCGAAGGCACGGTGGGAAACTCCGATATACCATCCGAACATAATGCCGCCGGAGGACGGCGGGTACGTCTGCATTAAACTGTTGGACATATGGGAGTTCGGTTCAACGCTGTTGTCTTTCATGAAAGCGGTCGAGAACCTCGTGTTCAATCCCAATCCCATGAACCCTTTCGGCATGGACCTGTGCATGGAAGCATCAAGATTCTATTTGGACAACGAATCGAGAATAAACGCATCCGTGAGTTCCGGGAGGATCTGATGCCGACGATAACGTCGCACGATCCCGCCGATGTGCGCGAGCGCACGAGGTCGGTGAGGAACGTGAAGATATTCATCACCGAGGAAGCGGTATGCGATATGCTGGACCACGCGGATAAAGGGGTTTCAAAGAATTCGGAGGTCATGGGGCTGATGGCCGGGAAGATATACAGGGATGCCGAAGGTATTTACGCGGTCGTCAACAAAGCGGTGACGTCCGGTCTTCTGTCGGATGAGGTGAGCGTGAAGTTCGATCATTCCGATATTGTGACGCTGTTCGATGCGCTGGATCGTTTGGACTTTGATTACGTGATAGTCGGATGGTACCATTCGCATTTGGGCATAGGTTGTTTCATGTCAGAGACCGACGTAAGCACGCATACATCCGCTTTCGGGAATGAGACGGGGTTCGCGGTGGTCATCGATCCGATCAAAGAGGAACTGAAAGTGTTCGAAAGCTCGCACGACGGTCCCCGAGAAACTTCCATGGTCGTCGTTGAAGATCATACCCAGATGGCGTGACGTTTCCTCATATCGGATTCCGTGACGCCCATCCTCTCCATTATGAGCGGCACGATGCTGTCAAAGAATAAATTAGATGATTCTTCGAACACCGTTCCCAGGGGAGCGTGTATCGGTTTATCCTTATCTTTCACAGCGGGCAGATGTATCACGATATCCGACGCGGCGGAAAGTTTACTTTCGGTGTTAGCAGTCACTGAAACGACCTTCGAACCGATGCGTCTGGCGATGTTAGCCGTTTGAACGGCCGACATCGTCTGGCCTGTGTTGGATATAATTATCGTAAGATCGTCCTTCGTGATTATCGGAGTGGTCATATCACCGACGAAGTGAACGTCCAGTCCCAATTGCACCAGACGCACGCAGAAGAACTGTCCGGACAGACCGGACCTTCCGGAACCGTAGATGAACACGGTATTGGATGACAATATGAGATCTATCAATCTATCGACAAGAGAAGGGTCCACCGATGTGACCGATCTTCTTACCGCGTCGAGTATGTAATCCAGTGAGGACATCACTCTTCCTCTTCATCCGTCCCGTTCGCCGCCGCCTCGTCCTTCTTTTTGAGGCGCATCGCTTTAGCAACCCTCTTCGTAAGGACGCGCTCGTGTATCACTTTCATGTACATAGCGTCATGCTCGAGTAACGGTGAACCGGATATCACGGTGACATCGAGTTTCATGTCAACGAGCGCCTCTCCCAAAGGTTCGAATTTGAGGTCCCCTCTCTTTATGGGCGTAAGCCTCTTCTCATTACCGTCGAAGTGCTCCACTCCCGAGAACAGCGTATGGACGTTCCCTTTGCTGTACGGTTCCACGCGCTCCAGGATATCCTTGAAATCAGCCGCGGTCAGGAGCGAGCCGTGTGTTCTGGCGTGATGATGCGGGAAATTAACGATAGGAACGACACCGTCCACCGCATCGGCCAACGCGATCACCTGCTCCAGGGACCCGAACGCTTCCTGCCGGCCGGTTATCTCTATCCCGAGATTCGTCTTTATGCCTGTGTCCTTCCACCAGTCCATTATTGCCGATACGTTGTCAATGATGTTCGCGTTCACGTCGTCATCATGCGAATCCCCGTACAATCCGAGGTTGGTGACAACGACATCGCCGCCAAGCGCGTTGGTTATTATCCCGGCATGTCTTATGTTGTTCAGACATCTTTCCGTGAGTTCATTATTGTTGCCGAGGTCCATGTAATACGGTGTGTGCAGCGATATCTTAACGTCGAGGCGCTTCGCCATATCCCCCATCGGTATCAGCGAACCGTACGATTCGGCGATGCCGGATGACATCATCACAAGTATGTCCTCATCTTCGATCGGTTCGTTCGGGTCGCATATCGGCTCGTCGGAGCGTATGATCTCCACGACGAGACCGCCGCCCAGGTCCTTTAACGTAAGACCGATCTCCTCTTCCTCGGGATAACGTTCCTCGGTGTTCGCACGGACCATAGGTATCTCGATAGCGGTCAGACCGAGGTTGTGAACATCCTCTATTCCGTCTTTAAGTGTACGGCCTTTGCATGACAACGGTATTCCGGCGGGACCGAATCTTATCATTTTAGAACCTCAGTGACCTGTAGTACTGTACCTGAACTTCGGTATACTATTTTTACTTATGTCGCTCATTCGGGACGATACGGTGCGCATACATGGTAAAGTATGCAAAAAGATACCGTGGCGGGTACACATGTGACATGTACGCAGTGAATATGTACGTGCCCGCGGCGCAACAGGGTGCGCGCACGGATATCTTTATAAATAACCTGTTCATTGGTGCGTCTACCCGATGTCGGGAGAGTCAGAACTATGAAGAGAATCTTCAAAACAGATCCGAACCTCCTCGCCCTGATCGACGATCTGAAGGCGAAGGAAAGAGAGACCGGAGCTGCGATCTGGCGAGACATTGCCGGGAGGTTGGAGAAACCCAAGAGGAATTGGGCGGAACTGAATCTCAGCAAGCTTGACAGATCCACAGCCGCAGGGGACGTTGTATTG
>Ga0123353_10003777_pt1 | contig 19294 bp, 16 predicted proteins | sample TergutLab28metaG_3_FD_92763 | JGI IMG/M metagenome (GOLD analysis project Ga0123353, IMG submission 92763) | Labiotermes labralis P3 segment gut microbial communities from Petit-Saut dam, French Guiana - Lab288 P3 | ecosystem: Host-associated > Arthropoda: Insects > Digestive system > Gut ... | reverse complement strand
TGCCATTAAAGCACTTGATGAATTTGGTGTAAGAGTGAAAGTGCTTACTGGCGATAGTGATGCAGTAACAATAACTGTTTGTAAAAACGTAGGTATAGATAAAAAACACATACTGTTGGGATCGCAAATTGAGGAAATGAACGATGAAATTCTTGCAAAAAAAGTAGAAGAAACTGACATCTTTGCAAAACTATCACCTAAACAAAAGGCCAGAATCGTAACAGCTTTACGAAACAATGGAAATACAGTCGGCTTTATGGGTGATGGTATTAATGATGCCATTGCTATGAAAGCAGCAGATGTCGGCATATCCGTAGATACTGCCGTTGACATAGCTAAAGAATCAGCTAACATAATTCTTCTTGAAAAAGACTTAATGGTACTTAAGGAAGGTGTAATTGAAGGAAGAAAGACATATGCCAACACAATCAAATACATAAAAATGACAGCAAGCTCAAATTTTGGTAATATGTTTTCGGTCCTTGCAGCTTCTGCCTTTCTTCCATTCCTTCCCATGCTGCCCATTCAAATACTTGTACTCAACCTGATATACGATATTTCCTGTATCGCAATACCATGGGATAATGTGGATTTGGACTTTCTTCGTAAACCTAGAAAATGGGATGCAACCAGTATCAGCCGCTTTATGTTATGGATTGGACCTACAAGTTCAATATTTGACATAACAACATACTTGTTAATGTTCTTCTATATATGTCCGCTATTTGCAGGAGGTCATTGGGAGACATTGAACCTTAAAGGACAGATGTTTTTTATTATGCTCTTTCATACAGGCTGGTTTGTTGAATCTCTCTGGTCGCAAACATTGGTCATTCACATGATCCGTACACCAAGAATACCATTTATTCGCAGCCGTGCCTCTTTACAACTTACTATAATGACAACCCTTGGGATTACTTTTGGTACAATCATTCCATACACATGGCTTGGAGCGCAATTGGACATGGCTCCACTGCCGTTTGCTTACTTCCCCTGGCTGGCTGGCATTATAGTTTCATATATGGCATTGGCAACGTTGATGAAAAAAATATTTGTGTGGAAGTATGGGGAATTGTTATAAAAGAAATAGGTGCTTCTGATGTTGTGTAAAGAGGTGGTATATTCCATCTAATAAATGGTATTTGTTCCAGCGATGATGTAGTACCACCTCCAGGGTTTTAAATATTCCTCATTTACTATTCCACGATTTGTTCATTTTATAAAACCTTTGATCAATCTCTCCGCTTTTATCAAGAGAAACCTGTCTGTTGGAAATTTTAACAGGATAGATATTGATATATTTTAAATTGCTTCCCATAAAACCTGTTTTAAGTATAACTGTCTCTTCTCCATATTCCATTTCATCCATGCCAGGAAAAATAAAATTACCTAAAGAGTAAGCTATCAATGCAGTGCCTTTTACTTCAAGAGGGTGGAGCACATGAGGATGTGTCCCTATTACAAGATCTGCTCCGTATTCAACAAGTTTTCTGTAAAGGGCTACCTGATTTTCAGCAGGCAGGTTTGACCATTCAAACCCGCCATGAATACATACAATATCAATAGTCTCTTCTTTTGATATGCTTTCAAGCATTTTAAAAAAAGCATTCGATGGCCATAATATCCCAGGTTTTTTTTCTCCTGCTTCGGTCTCTTTTCTCCCTGAAAAAACTTTTTCAGGCGGATAATCTGCAAGAGAAAATATATTAATTTTTGTTTTGTTTATTTCAGTTTGCCATGGTGCAATAGCTTCTGTTATATTTTCGCCAGCTCCTGATGTTGCTATATTTGCTTTTTTAAAATTAAGAAGAGTATCGATAAACCCTTCTTCACCATAATCAAAAGAGTGGTTATTTGTAATATAAAGATATTTAAACCCTGCTTCTTTAAGATAGACTAAAACAGAAGGATCAAATTTAAAGTTAAACGATTTTTCAAGCTTTTCACTTTTATTGGTTACAGCTCCTTCAAGATTGCCTATTGCAATATCGCTTTTTTGCAATATTTCCAGAGTATCATTAAAAACTTTTTTTAAACCATTGTCTGAGGAAAGGAGGCGCGAGACACCTCTGCCAGGCATAATATCTCCTGTAAAACTGAGCCATGTAATTTTCTCCTGAATCAGGTTTTCACTTGCAATCTCTTCAAGTGATAAAATAATTCTTTCTATTTTTTCACTTTTTTTACTTCTGTTTTTATAATTAACAAATATTGCTTCTGTTTTTACTTTTAAAGGATAATTATGGTCATCGGGATACAGTCCTTCAATTGCAATGGCTTTTTCTGGCAAAAAGATTTCATCCAAAGGTTTTATTTTGTATTTGTTTTCAATTATATCATTATAAGAAGCGTTTAACGCGCTATCATAGAAAAGTGTATAAGGGGCATATAATTTTTCATCTATAATAAATCTATATTCCATAGTTTGATTTAAATTTCCTGGTTCTGTCTCAGAAGCAGGGAATGAAGGTAAAAAAAATCTATTTTCAGAGACACTGCTTACAAGATAAATTTTTATATCTTTATTATATATTTTATTTATTCCAGGCTCTTTTATTTTGATCGTACTGTTGATTTTATTTAAATTAGAGATAAAGTTATTTTTAACTGCTTGATCAATATTGTTTTCCATTATTATTGCAACAGTAATTTCTTTGCTACAGGAGAAAAATATAATATTTGCCAGTATCAATACTAATAAAATAGATTTTATTTTCACTAGTGCCAGAATACAAAGAAAATTGTTATTTGTCATCCTGATTTTAATAAGCAAAGAAAATAAAATAGGCTGATTTATCTGTAAAAATTAGCTCTATTTTTGCCTGAATTTACTTTTCTATAATAGTCCTATCCATGGGTATTTTGTTTTGTGATTAAAATCACTCTATTAGTTGGTGACTATCAACAATTAATTGTAAACAAAGAAAACTTCTATTGCCAAGATATAGTCATTTTCACTATTATTTTAATATGCATGATTCTAAGCTGCCGCATCCAATTAAAGGTAAAAAAATATACTTTGTCGGAATTAAAGGAACAGGGATGAGTGCGCTGGCAGAACTTTTTCATAAAGCCGGCGCTATTATAAGTGGATCTGATACAGAAGAAATCTTTTACACAGATTCAATACTCAAACAGCTTGGAATTAAATATAAAGAAGGGTTTAATGAATCAAATCTGGATGATAATTATGATCTAGTGATTCATTCTTCAGCATATAGCAAAGAAACAAATCCAGATATTAAAGAAGCTGTGAATCGTAAGCTGCCATTAATGGAATATACGGAAGCACTTGGAGCATATTCTAAAAATATCCCATCCTGCGGAATTGCCGGCGTTCATGGAAAAACAACAACAACTGGAATAACAGGCACGTTACTCAAAGAGATGGATCTTCCAGTATCTGTTCTTGCAGGTTCAGCAATTTCCAATTTTGGAGGGAAATCAACTTTTGTTTCAGGAACAGATTTTTTTATTGCTGAAACATGCGAATATAAAAGACATTTCCTTTCATTTTTTCCGGACATAATGATTATTACCAGTATTGAACCTGATCATCTTGATTATTTTAAAGATTATAACGATATATTTTCTGCATTTCTTTCCTATGCTGAAAAACTTCCTGAAAATGGAATACTTATATATTGCAAAGATGATAAAGGTGCAGATCTGCTGGGAGATGTTATTGCTGAAAAAAGAAAAGATATAAAACTTATTCCATATGGTATTGAAGCAGAAGGATTATTTAAAATAGAAAATATAAAACAATGCAGTGGAATAACCATATTCAATATTGCGGGAATAAAAAAAGAACTATCATTGCAAATACCAGGAGTACACAATGTTTTAAACAGCGCTGCTGCAATAGCTGCAGCAGTTTATATCAATTCTTCGATTACTGGAAATTCTGTTGAAGAAGTTCTTGAAAAAGAATCAACAAACATAGCTGCGGGATTAAAAAATTATAAAGGGAGCAAGAGAAGAAGTGAGTTTCTGGGTACAGTTTCCGGCATTACTTTTATGGATGATTATGCCCATCATCCTACTGCCATAGAGACAACTCTTTCGGGAATTAAATCATTTTTTCCCGGAAAAAGAATTATTCTGGATTTTATGTCTCATACCTATTCAAGAACCAATGCTCTTATGGAAGAGTTTTCCAATTCATTTGGAAATGCAGATATTGTTATTATAAACAAAATATATGCTTCGGCCAGAGAAAAAAGCAATAATTTTGGAGATCTGAATAGAATTTTTTTTAACAAAATAACTGAGAATCATGATAGAGTATTTTATTATCATGAACCGGATGATGCAGAGGATTTTATAAAAAAAGAATTAAAAGAGGGAGATCTTTTTATAACTATGGGAGCAGGTGATAATTGGAAACTTGGAGTAAAGTTATATAATTACTATAAACAATTGGAATCCCGGGAGAAACCAGGGGCAGATCGGAGAATAAAATGAAAAGCATGACTGGCTATGGGCACAGTGAATTTCAAAACGAAAAAATGGATATTGTGCTGGAATTAAAATCATATAATAGCAGATTTTTTGAGCTTAACACTTCTATACCTTCATTTTTATCTCCCCTTGAACCTCAATTGCGGAATTTTATCAATGAAAAAATTGAAAGAGGAAAAGTTGATCTCTATATAAGAATAAAAGAATTGGAAGAAGATGCTATAATAAGTATTGATAAAAATATTGCAACAGCAGGATTGTCTGCTTTAAAGCAACTTGCAGATATTGCCGGAATAAGCGAATCTGTCAACCTTTCGCATCTTTTAAGAGTAGATGGGATAATTAAAAAAGTAAGAAATAAAGATATGGATTATTTCTGGGAAACACTAAAACCAGTTGTTGAAGAGGCTTACAGGCAGTTTGATAGCAGCAGGATAGAAGAAGGAAAAAAGAGTGAAGCTGATATATTAAAGCAAGTAGAAATAATTTCAAATTCCATTAAAATAGTAGATAATTATGCATTGGCAATTGAAGAAGATATTAAAAAGAATCTGAAAGATCGTTTTCAGCAAATGCTTGGAGATGCAATAGATGAGCCAAGAATTTATGCAGAAATAGCAATTATGCTCATGAAGTTTAGCATAAATGAAGAGATTGTAAGAATAAAAGCTCATATTGAAAGTTTTATTAAGGAAATAAAGTCTGAAAACTCACAGATAGGTAAAAAACTTGATTTTATATGCCAGGAAATAAACAGGGAGATAAATACAATTGGTTCCAAAAATTTTAAAGTTGAAGTAAGCCAGGCTGTAATTGATACAAAAGATGCTTTGGAAAAAATAAGAGAACAAATAAGGAATATAGTTTAGTATGAAAATAGCAATTTCAGGAAAAAGCGGATGCGGAAATACAACTACCAGCAAACTTGTTGCCAGCAAGTTAGGAATAGAATTCATAAATTATACATTCAGAAACATGGCAGAAGAAAAAGGCATTAAATTTGAAGATATTGCTGTACTTGCACAAAAAGATGATAGTTATGATGTTTTTCTTGATGAAAAACAGAAACAACTAGCTTCAAAAGGGAATTGTATTGTTGCTTCAAGGCTTGCTATCTGGCTTATCGAAGATGCTGATCTTAAAGTTTTTTTAACAGCACCTGCTGAAATAAGAGCAGGAAGGATACATAAAAGGGAAGGTGGTTCTTTTGAAGATGTTTTGAAAAAGACAATAGCCCGTGATGAAAGAGATAGTGAAAGGTTTAAACGTATTTATAATATTGATAATCATAATTATTCACATGCCGACATTATTATTGATACAATTTTCTACTCATCAGAGATGGTTGCTGAAATAATTGTTGAAAAAGTAAAATCTATGCTTTAAAATAGTATATAATAATTAGATTTCAACTTAGGAGGGTTGTATGATTTCTTTTCTTTTGGGAATTATTGGATTGTTGCTTGGTTTTTTGATTTACAGCAAAATTGCAGAAAGATGTTTTGTTGTTAAACCAGAAGCTCAGACACCAGCATACAGATTAACTGATGGGGTTGACTATGTGCCCATGTCAAAATGGAAATGCCTGCTTCTTCATTTGATTAACATAGCTGGAACCGGTCCTATTTTTGGAGCAATTGCCGGCGCATTATTTGGTCCAGCAGCCTTTGTATGGATCGTGTTTGGTTGTATTTTTGCTGGTTCTGTCCATGATTTTTCAGTTGGTATGCTTTCTTTGAAAAACGATGGTTGTAGCATTGCAACAATAGTCGGCAAATTCCTTGGTAAAAAACCTCTTCAGATCATGAGGGTTTTCTCACTGGTTCTGTTGATTTTCGTAGGTGTTGTATTTACTACTACTCCTGCCATGGTTTTAAAGAATCTATTTGCCCCACAGAGTGTTAAGTTCTACTATATTGTTATTACATGTATTATCGCTTATTACGTTATTGCAACAATGGTACCTATCGACAAGATACTTGGCAGAATATATCCATTTTTGGGTGGCTTCATGGTTTTTATGGCTGTTGGTATGTTCATTTTCCTATTTGCCTCAAAGGATATTTTCAATGTTCCTGAATTCAGCTTTGAAAACTTAAGACCAGATAAAGGGACCAATATTTTAGCTAAGCTGTTCCCCTTCTTGTTTATTACCATTGCCTGCGGTGCTATTTCCGGTTTCCATGCAACCCAGGCTCCAATGACAGCACGCTGCTTAAAAAATGAAAAAGATGCAAGAACAGTATTCTATGGCGCCATGATCCTTGAAGGCGTTATTGCCATGATTTGGGCTGCTGTTACCATGGGAGCTTTTTCAGTAGTTGGTAAGGAAGCTGCAGTTGCTGCACCGGTTATTGTTACCCAATCTGCAGTTAAATATATGGGTACTATTGGTGGTGCAATCGCAGTTATTGGTGTTGCTCTTTTCCCTATAACTTCTGGAGATACAGCTTTCCGCAGTGCAAGATTGATTGTTGCCGAGAGTATAAAACTTGATCAGAAACCTATTAAGAATAGACTTGTAATTTCTGCACCTATTTTTGCAATTGGTATTGCATTGGTACTATTTTCTCTTTCAAGCACAGCGAACTTCAACATCATATGGAGATATTTTGCTTGGTCTAACCAAACATTGGCTACAATTGGATTGTGGGCTGCTGCTGCTTACTTCGCAAAAGCTGGCAGGAATTATTGGGTAGCTCTGGTACCTGCAACTTTTATGACAGTGGTTATTACTTCTTATTTTATGGCTGCAAAAGAGTGCGTAGGGCCGCTTATGACCAAAATGTTGGGCAGTGCTGATGCAACATTAACAGTTGCTATTATCATTGGTATAGTTCTTGCGATAACACTTTTCTCTTTGTTTATCAACTTTATTGCTATTAAACAAAAAGGAACAATACAGGCAAACTAACTGTATCTTAATTTGGCACATAAGATATGCGAGGATTCCTGACAGGTAATTCACTCGCAAAAAAAATGATCGTTTATACCTGCTCCGATGCAAGTTGGAGCAGGTTTTTTTATTTATAATCGTTTTAGTTTTTATTATATAAACATATTTACTTTTTTAGAAAAATATTGTAATATGATTTTCTATAGGAGTCATAGATAGATGTTGATACCTCTTGATAAATTACTAGAGAGAAGCAAAAATATATATGAATTAACTTGCGCTGGAATTAAAAGAGCTTCTCAGATTACAATTACCGGCGAAAAAGAGAGCGGTATAGAAGAAAGTAAGATTGTTCCCATGGCATTAAAACAGATACTAACACAAAAAGTTGAATACAGGCGGGAAGAATAAGCTTCCAATAGCAGGGGGGGATTGTGCTTTCAAAAGGTATTATCCCTGTTATAGTTGTTTTTGGTCCTACAGCAGTAGGAAAAACAGATTTTCTCCTTAATTTAAGCAAAATATCAGAAATCATAAACATAGACTCACTCCAGGTTTATAAACATATGGATATAGGAACTGCAAAACCAGATGCAGAAACCATTTCCAAAGTAAAACATCATTTAATAGATTTTCTTGACCCAAATGAAGAATTTAATACAGGCGATTTTGTACATGAAGCAGACAGACTTTGTGCTGATATTTTTTCAAGAGGCAAAATACCTGTAATCTCCGGCGGGAATGCTTTTTTTCTTATCAATTTTATAAAAGGGCTTCCAACAACTCCAAAAGGCAATTCTATAGTAAGAAAAAAAGTCGAAGAAGAATTAAAAAAAGAAGGGATTGAAAAACTTTCATGTAAACTTGAAAAAATAGATCCTGACTATTTTTCTAAAATCAGTAAAAACGATAGCTATCGAATAACACGGGCTTTGGAAATATATTACTCAACAGGAAAAACAGTCTCTTATTTTAAAATTCCTGAGAAGCCAAGAGAATGTTATGATTTTTTGTTTATAGGTTTTATAAGAGAAAAAGAGGAATTGCACGAAAGAATAAACAAAAGAGTTGATCTGATGTTTGAAAATGGTTTATACGATGAATTTTTAAAACTTAGGAAAATGGGATATGGATCATCCTCACCGGGAATGAGCGGCATAGGCTATAAAGAGTTTTTTGAACTTGATAAAAACGAGCAGGGTAGTGAACAGCTTGATCTTGATGATATCAAAGAACTTGTTAAAAAAAATACAAGACAGTATGCAAAAAGGCAGATAACGTTTTTTAAAAAAATAGATAATGTTATGTGGGAAAATCCTGATAATTCTTCGATTGTACTTCATAAAGTAGGGCAGTTTTTACAGCAGTATGGGCAGGTGCTGTAGAAGTGGTTTATCTCCAATGGATATGAATGGTTTTGTGTTTTCATGATATTTTGCTGCACTAATTAAACATAAAAGGAAAACTGGTATGCTCAAAGAGAAAGTACGGATAATTGTCAAAGGCGAAGATCAAACAGATAGAATATATAAATGGCATGAAAGAAATGGGAAAATCAATATAACTTACTCAAGTGGTAAGGCATATTCATATAATATTGAAAATGTGCAGATTAAGCATTCTGCCCTGTCAAATGACAATGCATTAAAACGTTTTGAGTACCTTAAACGTATAGCACAGACCATAGGATTGGAAGATCCTCGCGTTGGCAATATTTTAGCCAACCGCTATAATAAGATTGACTTTGTAAACGAAGAAAGTATGCTTTCTGCATTTCTAACCGGAAAAGTGCACAGGTCGAAACAATTAAATACAGCAGTTGCTATTTATCCATTTGGCTTTAATATGAGCCAAAAAGCTGCTATTGATAATGCGCTTAACAGTCCACTTACAATTATCGAAGGACCGCCTGGTACGGGAAAGACTCAAACGATTTTAAACATAATAGCTAATGCTGTGATGCGTGATGAGAGCGTTGCTATTGTGTCAAGCAACAACTCTGCGACAGCAAATGTACTGGAAAAGCTGAAAAAAAATCAAGTTGATTTTATAGCAGCAAGCCTTGGAAACTCCACCAATAAAACAAACTTTATAGAATCACAAAAGCCGTTGCCAGATATGACTGCATGGAAACTGTCTGTGGAATTCAAAAACTTAATATATCAATCACTACAAAATCTCTATACTTCACTCAGTATAATGCTTGCAAAAAGAAACGAGCTGTCGCAGATTCGGCAGGAGCTTAATGCAATAGAGCTTGAATATGCTCACTTTTGTAAATATTGCACTTATAGCGATGATCTTTCCTTAAAGTATTTAAAACCAATCACTATTTCTGACGCTGCACTAGGATTATGGCTTATCTGCGAAAAATATGTAGAACGTGGAAAAATGCCTGGATTTATTGGACGGCTTATAAATCGCTTTAAACATGGAGTAATCAACAAAGCTTTCTATTCTGATCAAGATATGATGATTGGCATTTGTCAAAAGCGTTGGTATATGTCTCGAATTTCTGAATTGACATTAAGTGTTTCATTATTGCAAGAGGAACTAAGTAATTTTAATTTTGATGAAAAAATGAATAAATATTCTTTGCAGTCATCACAGCTGTTTTGTGACTATCTGGTTAAAAAGTATGAAAGTAATAAACGGCCACAATTCAACCTTGATGACTTGTGGAAAAACTCCGAGGCATTCATCAAAGAATATCCTGTAATTCTGAGTACTGCTTACTCTCTTCGCAGCAGTCTTTCTTATAAAGTTATGTACGACTATGTTATAATCGACGAATCGTCACAAGTTGATCTTGCGACAGGCGCACTCGTACTATCATGCGCAAAAAGAGCGGTTATTGTTGGAGATTTAAAACAGCTTCCTAATGTAGTTAACCCAGAAGATGCACAGAAAACTGATGCTGTTTTTGAAGAGTTTGATTTGCCAGAAGTTTATAGATACAGGAATCATAGTCTGCTGCTTGCAATTACAGAGTTATTCCCAAATGCACCACGGACGTTGTTACGTGAACATTATCGTTGTCACCCAAAGATAATAGAGTTTTGTAATCAGAAATATTATAATGGACAATTAATCATTTTGACAGAAACTAAATCAAATCGACAGCCTCTTATTATATACAAGACTGAGCCAGGAAATCATGCACGTGATAAAATGAATCAGCGACAAATTGATGTGATAAAGAACGAAATTATAAAGCAAGAGAATCTCACAAATGGAGACACATCCATCGGCATCGTAACTCCATACCGCAACCAAACAAATGCACTTCAAGAAGCTTTCGCTAAAACCAACATACAGGCAGATACAGTAGATAAATTCCAGGGACGTGAAAAAGATGTGATTATCCTTTCGACTGTGGACAATGAAATCTCTGAATTTACTGATGACGCAAATCGTTTGAATGTTGCGATTTCACGTGCAATTGATCAGCTTATTGTAGTTGTAAACAGCGGCGATGATATGCGTGATAAAAACATAGGAGATCTTGTGCACTATGTAGGTTACAATAATTTAAAAATCATACATAGTAAAATTTATTCAGTTTTCGATTATTTATATTCAGGATATCGCAAAAAACGAAATGAACTTTTACAAAAACATGGGAGAATATCGGAATACGACAGCGAAAATCTAATGTATGGTTTGATTTGCGAGGTGCTCAATGAAGAACAGTTTTTGAAATTAGACATTGCTACACATGTTCCACTCAAGATGATTCTTCGGGATATGGAAAAACTTGATGCTGTTGAGAAGCAGTATGCACAAAATATCTTAACGCATGTTGATTTTCTTATTTTTGATAAGATTAGAAAAATACCACGGCTTGTCATCGAAGTTGATGGAACAGCATTTCACACTAGGGGAACACAGCAGGAAAAGCGTGATAAGTTGAAAAATGGAATTTTGGATAAGTATGGGTTGCCATATGAACGCTTCAAGACTGATGGCAGCGGAGAACGTGAACGACTTGTTGCTGCTTTGAAAAGGTTATGAGAATTGTTTAGAAAATGAGTTTGTAGTTAGGATATTTTATTCAAAATCTTCGTCAGAGATAAGTTTTCCTTGCCAACTAAATGATTTTCCATTATCTTCAATAGTAGCAATAATCATTATACCATTATCTGAATACTTATTATCAGTACAGAATATCAAATAGATTTCCCCATCCACAATATCCCATTCATTAAGCGCTTTCCAGCATAACCATAAATTATTTTTTGTTAATTTATCAATATCTCTGCCAATTGATAGGAATTTATTTTCTATAAATTCCATATATTCATTATCAGGATTTTTATCAATATATATTGCTACTGCATAGCCACTGTAATTACTTTTGTAATCACTATCAGATATTGATGAATAATACTTTAAATCAAAATTTTGCGCATAAAGTAAACTATTTATTGAAATAAAAGAGAGAATAATAAAAATATTAATTTTCATATTTATACTTACTCCTTTAAATAAATAAGGAATCTATAACTATAAAAACGAAAAGTTTATCTCAAATTTTTCAGTTTCTTATTTATTATTTTATGCTTATGAATAAAAATTGTCAATTAAGAAGCAATTTAGAGTTTATTATATACTTATAATTTAACGATTGTCCCTCTAAAATACTGTCAATCAACAATATGGCAGTAATAAAATTAATCTATTATAAACTTTACTTATAGAATGCTATTTAGCTAAATAATTTCATGTCTTCCCTATAAATATATCCGTTATGCGAAATAAATGTGACTATTGTTTCGGAATCAGAAAAATAATTGACATATATAAAAAAAGGTATAGTATGTTATTATGATCGACATAGAACACTATAAAAAATTGTTTTTCAATGAAGAAACCGGAAAAGAAAGGTATGTATTAATCTAAAAAGAAGCAGAAAATATTTATAAAGCGAATTCTATTGAAAAAAGCTGGGAAATTGCATTAGATTGTTATAATTGTGAATTATATTATATCCAGGCATTTGGTGTATTTATTATGGGTCTTATTGCGCATAAATATAAAGAGGCATATAATTATCTTAAAAATAATGTAAATAAAAATACTTTATGGCAAGTTCAGGAATTTCTGGCAATGGCATTTGATAATTATTGTAAAAATAATGGATATGAAAAATCATTAAAAATAATTGATGAATGGCTGAATAATAAAAATGAAAATAACCGGAGAGCTGTTACCGAAGGATTAAGAATTTGGACCAAAAGACCTTATTTTGAAGATAATCCGGAAGAGGCAATTAAAATTTTATCAAAACATAAAACTGATGAAAGTAAATATGTAAGAAAATCTGTTGGAAATGCATTAAAAGATATAAGCAAAACATATCCTGAATTAATAAAAAAAGAATTGAAAAAATGGAAATTAGAAATAAAAGAAGTAAAACAAGTACATAAATTGGCAAGCAAGTTTATTGAATAATAATAAAGAGAAAAAAATATGATTAAATATTTAAATCAATCAATTTTATGGATAATCTTGGCAATTGTTATATTATTATGCTTTTTATATGCTTGTTCAGGCAAATATATAAACAAGCGTTCTAATAATAAAAATAAACCAACTTATCAAATAATCACAGCAGCAGAAGCATATCAAATGATGCAAAAATTAAATAAATTTGTTCTATTGGATGTACGAACTAATGAGGAATTTCTCGAAAAGCACATTGATGGAGCAATTCTTATTCCAAGTCATGAAATTGAAAATCGTGTAGAAATTGAAATACCAGATAAAAATACTGTAATACTTATTTACTGCAGAAGTGGGGCCAGGGCTTCAAGTGCAGCAAAAATTCTGGTGGGAAAAGGCTATATGCAAGTATTTAATTTTGGAGGAATTATAAACTGGCCCTATGCGACGGTCAGTGGAAAATAAAACAGGTGAAAAAAACTTGTATTTTTATATTCTCTGGTACGGGAATGACAAAATATGTTATTGACAAAATTAAGCGTGAGCTTGAAATTCACCAGGTATCTGCTGATATTTACTATATTGAAAATGTTCAAATAGAAACTGTCCCTTTTGATAACTATGATTCCATGGGTATAGCATATCCAATACACTCTTTTAATGCGCCTAAAATTGTAATTGATTTTGCAAAAAAGCTGCCAAAAATAAATTCTATGAATACTTTTATAATCAGTATAGCTGGAGATATATCCTTATTCAATTTATCTTCTTCAAGATTGCTTATTAAAATATTATCTAAAAAAGGATTTAATGTTTTTTATGACAAACAATTTATAATGCCTTCAAATTTTATTGTTAAAGATGATGAAGCCAAGGTTAAAAGCAAACTTATTAAAATATCTGAGGAAATTCCTAAAACAATACATGACATAATAAATCTTGTTTTTTATAAACAGAAAAATAGTTGTATTTCAAATATTATGACTTTTATTGGCAGAATAGAATGGATCGGCTTACTGATTAGTAACAAGTTTTTTTATGCAAGCAAAGAGTGCATTAGTTGCGCTATATGTGTTGATAATTGTCCTAACAATAACATATCTATAGGCAAAAACCATGCATATTTCCATAGACAATGTGGACTATGTATGAGATGTTTGTATTTGTGCCCAAGACATTGCATTAAAACCTATCGGCTATATAAATTTATCAGCTTTGATAAATGGTATGAAAATGATGAACTGTCAGTTATGAAAATAAAATAACTATGCAGAATAATTTTGGAGGATTCACTGTGAATAATATCATATTTTATTTTACCGGAACTGGAAATTGTTTAAAAGTTGCAAAGGATATAGCAAAAGAATTTGGAAATAGTGAAATTGTTTCAATGGGAAAACCCGGGAAATATAACCTTACAAAACAATATGATACTATTGGTTTTGTTTATCCAACATATTGCTGGGGGCTGCCCAAAAAAGTTATTGAATTTGTTACTGATATAAATTTAAACAATAATAAAAATGCTTATTTTTATTCAATTACAACCTGTGGGGGGAGTGCGGGTTATGCTGTATATCAAATATATGAATTGTTACTTAATAACCATAATGTGAAATTAAACTATGGTGAAAAATTAACAATGTTTTCCAACTATATTGTTCTATACAATATGAGTGAGAAAATAGATGAAATTACAAAAAAATCAAATAAAGAACTTGTTCCCATTATTGAGTCAATAAAAAACAGAAAAAATAATAAAATTAATAAATTGACTAAAATACTTTGGATACTTAATAAATTGTTTGTAATAAATGTCTCCAAGGCAGATAAATATTATAAAGTGAATGATAACTGTAATGCCTGTGGTATATGTAAAGAAGTATGTCCGGTAAAAAATATTGAAATGCAAAACAATAAGCCAAAGTTTAATCATAATTGTGAGCAATGTGTTGCGTGTATTCAGTATTGTCCTCAAAAAGCAATAAATTACAAAAATGTAACGCAGAATAGACGGAGATATACAAATCCAGAAATAAGTTATAAAGAACTATCTGAAAAAAATAATGAATAAAAGTAACAGCGTTGTTGTATAGTAAACGATATTATAAGGTTTTACTGAAAATGTGTTTAAAATATAGGATTATTTTTAAACATAAAAACAAATTAGGAAATAGATTTCTAGAATAGCGCAGGACCAGAAGAGTATGGTATTGATAGAAACACAAGGAAAGACAAAACGTTATGTGGTGCAGGAGCACTATGAAACGCAAAGACAGACCCAATGTTTCGCGACACAGGAGCACTACTAGCACATGAACAGGCCTTGCGTTTCGTGGCACAGCAGCACCATGAAACGTGAAGTGTGTTCTAACGTTTTAAAGTTTATAAAGCGGTTTGATAACCCAGGCGCAGCCTGTGCTCAAAAGCGATGAGCTCATCTTTGAGTTCCTTAGGCAGCCGGTCGCCGAAAGTCATGAGAAATTCCTGCCGCGATGGAATGCCCTCTCTCCATTCCGCGCTCTCAGCATTCAGCAGCCCTCTTAAATCGCAGAAGTTAAACCTCTTCCCGGGATTTATAAAATAATCAATGCCTGAAATATTTATGTCGTCAAAATGGGGTATGTACCCGATAACGCTTTCCCACGCGGCGACCTCGCCTTTGCAGCGTCTGACGATCCAATCAAGTACCCGGAAGTTTTCTGAAAATCCTGGCCATATATAGTTGCCATCACGGTCAGTGCGGAACCAGTTTACATTGAATATCTTTGGTGGGCTAGATAACTTTTTGCCCATATCCAGCCAGTGCTGCAGGTAGTTACCCATATGATATCCGCAAAACGGCAGCATCGCAAACGGGTCGCGCCTCGCGATCCCTTTGGTTCCAACATGTGCTGAAGTTGTTTCAGAATGTGTTATCATCGCGATAAAAATGCCGTGTTGCCAGTCCCATGACTGATATACGAGTGGCGCCATCTTAGCCCGGCGTCCGCCTATAACGATCGCCGAGATCGGAACACCCTTTGGATCCTCCCAGTTTGACGCTATTGAGGGACAGCCTCGCGCTGGCGCCGTAAAGCGGGAGTTGGGATGTGCTCCCTTTTCCCCTGAATCAGGATCCCATGGTTCACCTTTCCAGTCTAGCGCTCCCTTGGGCGGAGGGTCGTCGTGCCCTTCCCACCAGACAGTGTTGTCGTTTCTGAGTACTACGTTTGTGAATATCGTGTCACGCTGTATTGAGGCCATAGCATTGGGGTTTGACTTTGAGTTTGTTCCGGGAGCTACCCCGAAGAATCCCTTTTCTGGATTTACTGCCCAGAGACGACCATCCTCTCCAACCCGCATCCATGCAATATCATCGCCCAGCGTCCAAACCTTGTACCCTTCTTTCCTAAAACCTTGCGGTGGCACAAGCATTGCGAGGTTTGTCTTCCCGCATGCAGAGGGGAATGCTGCGGCGATATAAGTGATTTCGCCTTTAGGGTTTTCGACGCCGAGGATAAGCATATGCTCGGCGAGCCACCCTTCATTTCTGGCTTGATACGAAGCAAGGCGCAAAGCAAAGCACTTTTTACCTAAAAGCACATTGCCTCCATAACCAGAGTTTATGCTCCAGATAGCATTATCCTCGGGAAAATGCAATATATAGCGCTTCGAAGGATCCAGTTTACACTTGGAGTGCATTCCACGCACAAAATCATTGGAATCCCCAAGCATATCGAGAGCGGGCTTACCAATGCGAGTCATGATATCCATGTTGAGAACAACATAAATAGAGTCGGTAAGCTCGATCCCGACTTTGGAAAACCTGGAGCCAATCGGACCCATGGAGAATGGAATGACGTACATTGTGCGACCGTTCATGGAGTTTTCTAGAATATCGGTCGCAAGCGCATAAGCTTTTTCCGGCGACATCCAATTATTTGTAGGTCCGGCGTCCGCCTCATTTTTACAACAAATAAAAGTCCTTTCTTCGACCCTGGCTACATCGTCGATCGCGCTGCGGTGATAATAGCAACCCGGCAGTTTATCCTGATCCAGCTTAATAAGCTCCCCGGACGCAAGGGCCTCTGCTCTCAGCTCATCGAGCTGTTCTTTTCCGCCATTTATCCATACAACTTCATCAGGACGGGCCAATGCTTTCATACTGTCGACGAATTCCAAAACTTTCTTGTTACCGGTCATTAACACAAAGCCTCCTTAAAACTGGGTAGATGGCGCTTGTCTCACAGACGGAGCCTGTCTCAAAAAATCCAAAAATGTATTAATCTTTTTTGGAGGATCTTTTTGAGTATTTTGTCTCCTGTGTACTGCATAGAAAAAAAAGCGCTTGTTATAAGTATTACTATTGTAACAATAATCTGCCAAAACATTATTCCTCTTAATTATTAATAATATCAAATTTACTTTTCCCCAAAAACAATTGCTGAGTAAACAAAAAGCTCTGTATCAGGAGCTTTCCAGCTATTTTTATCCATTCCTGCTTTAAAGCACACATTTTCTAAAAGTTCGTTGACATCCCATTTTTGTTCAACCGCAACTTGAGGAAGAAATGTTCCTGACCGAAAACCCCTTTTTATTAAAATACCATGTTCACCTATTTTTATTTCATCTATTGATTTTATTTTTACTAATGGTGATAAAACAGATATCTCAATATCAATTTCTTCAAGTTCTTTTTTGGACAAAGGCATAAATCTGGGATCTTCAAATGCGCTCGCAATAGCCATATCCCTGATTGTGTTATATAACGGTTTTACTCCAATTAGATTTCCAATACAACCTCTAAGCTGCCCATGTTTATGCAGTGTTACAAAAGCGCCGCATTTTGTCTCAAGTGTTTTTGTAGTATGACCATATACAGCTTTTCTCTCTGCAAGTTTTGAAGCTATTGTTTCCCTTGCGCTTTCCAATAGTATTTTTTTCTCTTCATCTGTAATTATAAATTCCATTTTATTACCCTTTTTCTCCTTTTGCGGATACATATAATCAGTTATTTACCAAGAAATTTTTTCAATATTTTATCATCCAATGATATTGAAAGATTTTTTTCCTGAGTAGGAAGCACTGTCCCTTTTTTGCTATCTTTTGCCCTTCTTAAATACTTGACCTGAGTATAATATACTTCGCCTTTGCCGGAATTCTTTCCCTTGCTGAAAAAAACAGCCAAGTTGCCTGCATCGATAAGGGTCTCAAGAGGGATCGATTTTCCTCTAAAAGCTTTTATAAAAACATATCCTCCGGGATAATCTCTTGCATGAAGCCAGTAATCATTTCCATTAGTATGCTTTCTAAGCAGTTCATCATTTTCAGATGCAGTTCTTCCAACCATAATTTTAAATTTGCCTGAAAAAAACAGCAATCCGGGTGCAGATTCTTTTTCTTTTGAATCTTTTTTAAGTTCATTTTCATCAAGAAATTTTATTAATTCAGAAATATCTTCTATTGTACTAACTGATTCCAATAAATTTTCCAAATAATTTATTCTGGTTAAGATGTTCTCTTTTTCCTCTAAAAGATTTGATTCTGTTCCCTTTTTCTTTTTATATTTTTTAAAATAATTTTCTGCATTTTGTTCAGGAGAGAGATTTGTATCAAGTTCTATTGATACAATATTATTGTTTTCAAAGTAGTTTTCTGTTTCAAACCATTTATCACCTTGTTTTATGAGATAAACGCTTCCAAGTATAAGCTGTCCATATTGTTTAAAGCTTTCATAGTTACCAGATTCTTTTATTTCATCAAGAACTCTGTTTCTTGATGATTTTAGCAATGATAATTTCTTTATAATTTTTGCATCTATTTTTTCTTTTAGATTTATTCTTTCTTCATCTTCTTCCTGATGCTGATATAGATTATCAATGAAAGTATTAAATGGTTTTTCATCATTACTGTTTTTTGAAAAAGTTCTTATCTGATATTTATTATCATCAGTTATACCGGAGGTGATGTCCTGAATAATAAATTTCTCTCCAGAGATTTCATTTTTTCCTGGCTTTCTGTAAAAAGATTCCAGTATAACCATATCATTATCTGTTACAATGATATTTGCATTGCCACCCCAAAGCCTTATCCATAAAAATGACAATACATTATTATGATCTACAGTTATTTTAATGATCCGGTCTTTTCCGGGCTGTGATATCTCTGTAATGTAACTGCCTATGATTCTGGCTTTTAAAAATTGTTCAAACCGCTGTTGTTTCTTGTGTTTGCCATAGAGTTTTGAAGTTATGTTCAACCTTGTTTTACCCTGCTTTAGGGAAATGAGAAGATTATACATTATTCCGGCTTTGTAAATTGTCATGACAAGAGATGAAAAATCAGGCTGGATAATTTTTTGAATTTGAAAACCTTCAATATCAAGTTCAGATAAGATAAGGTCTATTTCTTTGGTATTAAGCGACATTAAACTTGTTAATCCTCATCTATTGCATTTATAAAAATATCTGCATCTTTTTTATCTATAAAAACAAAATAAACCATTTC
>Ga0123353_10003776_pt1 | contig 19295 bp, 17 predicted proteins | sample TergutLab28metaG_3_FD_92763 | JGI IMG/M metagenome (GOLD analysis project Ga0123353, IMG submission 92763) | Labiotermes labralis P3 segment gut microbial communities from Petit-Saut dam, French Guiana - Lab288 P3 | ecosystem: Host-associated > Arthropoda: Insects > Digestive system > Gut ... | reverse complement strand
TGCGCAGCCGGATAAACCTGCATGAGATGATTGAATTATTTAAGCAGAACGAGGCATCGGGCCTGTCATTTTTTTCGGGCCAAAAAAATTCCGAATATTACATCAGATATGCACCGGGCGATTTCGCGGACGCCGAAACGGATTTAATAAATATAACGACACCAATGTTTATAAATTTTGCGGATTTTTTTATTGAAATGTCATCTACCGAGCTGACGGGTTCCATGCACGAAAACATGCTTGACAGTAATTTCGAAAGGGAAAAAGAAAAAAGCGGTTTATATATGTTCAACAGGACAAGCTATGCAGAGTGGTACTACATACTTCCTTCTTCGGCGCCTGAACCGGGCTTTGCCGGGATGGTGCCGCTTGCGGATTCGGGCGGCAGGATTTTGTTGGATAAGCAAACATACTCGATGCGTTTTTCGGTTTGCGCCGAGTCGAAAAACCAAGAAGCGGCATGGGAGCTGATAAAATTTTTTGCAAGCCCCGCGTTTTACGAGGACGAAAAAAGGATAATGACAAGCGACGCCTATGAGTATTGGTTTTACTCACGGGATTGTTATATGCCCGTATATAAGCCTGCGTTAAAAACAAAAATTATTTCGGCGTTAAAGAATGTGACCGGGCAATTCGTTTACATTTCATTCGCGTTCGACACAAAAATTACCGATGCGGATCACGCGGACTTTATGATGGATTTTTATGAGCGGCTTTTTCAATACGAGTTTGTCTACCGCGCGGAAGATTGGCAGAGCCTTGCGATGTTTGACGCATATGCGTATTATTTGTCTCACACGAAAAATTACCGCGAATCCGATGTGCCGTTTTCGGACGTAGCGGAACAGGTGCAGCGGTCTTACGAAAAGCTCATGCAAAACGACCCGGAACATTTTTGGATAGAAGAGCAATTAACCGGCGAAAACCAACCGGGAGGCTCATACACTTTTAAGCGGTACATAATTTTGCTTATCGAATTGCAAAAAATGTTTATAAGGTACGGCTTTCCGGAATAGGAGCGGCATTGTGAGCAGTTTTACGCAGCAAAAAAAGCAAAGCATGACAAGTGAAGACATAATGAAATACTTCGGAGACCTTAACGCAGAGCTTGCGGCGGAAAACATTCGGGGCGAACTGGCTTTGGTCGGCGGAGCGGTTATGTGCCTCGTGTTCAAGTCACGGGAAGCGACTATAGATGTTGACGCTGTTTTTGAACCGAAAATGAAATTGTACGAATGTGCAAAAAAGGTGGCGGAAAAAAACGGCCTTAACGACGGCTGGCTTAACGACAGCGTAAAGGGTTATATTTCTGTTTCCGGCGAATTTAAATTGTTCAATGAAATGAGCCATATAAAAATTTTTTCGGCAAGCGCAGAATATATGTTGGCCATGAAGTGCCTTTCTTCGCGAACGGACAACATAAATGAAATCAACGACATAAAATTTTTGTTGTCGCACCTCGCCTTGGCTGATGTCGAACAAGCCATAGAAGTGATAACGAAATTTTATCCCGCCAAGCAATTTTTACCTAAGACAAAATATCTTTTACAGGAGCTGATCGAAAAAGGTGTACACGCTCCGTGAGTACATGAGCAACTCCATGCCGGATGACCGGCGCGAGATTTGGTTCGCGCTTGGGAATTTTTTGGATTCTTTCAAACTCGATCCAAACCCTGCTCGTTTGGCGGAGCCGACGGAACCCATCGATGTTCAAACAGACGCTTTTCTGGCCGGAGCCGCGGAGCATTTGTCGCGCCAAAACGGGATTGCATTACCTGCATGGGCAGGAGACGAAAAGTATTATTTAAAGGATCCTTTTTTTCCAAGCGGGTTAACGGGGCCGTACAGGATATTTTTGCTTGCCGATTCTCCGCTCGCGTTCAAGTCGCGAAACATTTACGTCGAGGCAAATGTATTGAGCCGCTGTTAAAACACCCCAAAAAAAATACGGAGGTTTTTATGCGAAGATCAGACAGAGAAATTACGGACAAAAACGAAATTTTTGACGTGCTGCGGAGAGCTGACACGGTGAGGCTCGGCATAAACGGCGAGCCGTATCCTTATGTTGTGCCGCTTTCGTTCGGGCTTGAAGAACGGGACGGGCAAATAATTATTTACGTCCACGGAGCCAAAGAAGGGCTGAAGCACGAACTGATAAAAAAGGACAGCCATGTTTGCATTGAAGCGGATATTTTTTACCGCTACGCTGAAACGAATCCTGGATTCACGACCGTATACGAAAGCGTGATCGGATTCGGCGCGGCGGAAGAGGCGCTCGGCGAAGAAGCAGTAAGAGGGTGTGAGCTTCTGCTTGAGCACTGCGGCTTCGGCGGCTGCGGCTTCGACAGGGCGGGGCTTATGCACACGAGGGTTTATAAAATTGTTTTACATTCCGTTACCGGGAAGAGGCGGTTCCTATGAAAAAAATGACCGCCTTTTTTTTATGCTTGCTTATGGTTTTCGCGCTTGCGATGCAAAACAATTCGCGTCCGGCAAACGCGGAAACGAAAAGCGCATGGACAAACGCAAGCGGCTTCATGCTCGCGGAGCTGCGCGAGGCGCAAACGAAAGGGCTCCTGCCGGAAATTTTGGACGGCGTTGATTTTACCGCGCCTGTCACGCGGGCAGAACTCGCGCATTTGCTTGTGCTGCTTTGCGAAACATTTTCCGGCGACGGGCTTGCTGTCCCGGCGGCATTTGAAAACCCGTTTGCCGACACAAAAGACCCGGCTGTGTTAAAAGCCTTCGCAAGCGGAATAATGGGCGCGGCAAACGAAGACGGGACAATGTTTTCGCCGAGCGGAACCGTTTTCCGCGAAGACATGGCGCTTATGATGTGCCGCGTAATCGATTTGCTTGCGCCCGGCGCGGATTTAACACTGTCGGCATTGCCGGATATCCCGGACGAAAGCGAAATTTCAAGCGGAGCGGCTGCCGCCGTCCGCTTTTTATATTCAAAGGGGATTGTAATCGGCGGCGGCGGTCACGCCTTCATGCCGCGCCCGTCAAACGAAGCGCAGGCGGCAAGCGGCTACGGAACCGCGACACGCGAACAGTGCGCCGTTGTCGCGTTAAAAATTTTCAACAGTCTGCCGGAAATAAAAAGCAGGCTCATGTGGGCCGTGCAGGATCCGTTTTTGATTTCGGCGGTTAACGTAAATTTTGCGGAGCCGGAATTTACGGGCGAAGCTTACGAGACGGTTAACGTCGGAGGCGGCAATTACTTACTGCACCGCTTCCCGCTGCCGGCGGGCGTGCCGGCAAAAAACGTATTGACCGCGAAATTTTTTATTAAGCCCGCAGGCGGCGAAAAAGCCGCGCTTCGTCTTGCCGCAATGCAAAGGCCGTGGGTTTCGTACAGCATGGACGAATGGTGGCGGCAATATTTTTCCGAGCCTTCGACATGGGACGATATAAAAGATTTTATTGGAAACGAAATATTGTTTGAACAGGATGAAAGGGACGGCTGGGTTTCGGCCGATGTGACGGGGCTTGTCAAAGCATGGCTTTCCGGCTCGGCGGAAAACAACGGCGTCGCTTTTTTTGCGGACGAAGCTGCGGAGTTTTATTCGATTGAATCGGAATTTTGCCCGCGCATAGAAATCGTGTACGCATTTGAAGCTCAAACGCAAAATAGCGGCAAATTCGGCTTCGCGCCGCAGCCGCCCGGCAGGGGCAACTGCATGAGCTACGCGCTGCGCGACGTAATGATGATCGGATATTTCGATTTGATAGACGAACCGTCGCTTGAAGCCGCATATGAAGCCGGCGGTTTAAACGGCGCGCTGCAGTACGTAAAGGGGCAGGCCGCCGATTACGTCGAAAAAAATAAAGAAGCCCTGAGTATTGCCGGCTTCCGCGAAATAGAATCTTTTGACGCGCCGATAAACATCGAAAACGAATACCGCATTGCCATGCGCATAGGCATCGGGCCCGAGCGGATTATCGAAGGCATGCTCGATTTCGATTACCACTTCATGATGCAGTTGTCTGACGGCACATGGGCGGAAAAGCTGCCCGGCGAACATTCGCGCGTTGTGTCGGGCTCGCAGGTTGGCGTAGACCCCGCCGCGTTTCCGTGGAACAAGGGTTTCGTTTGGGGCAGGGGAATAAATTACAACGGGTTTTATAACAGCGGCGCGATTTATTTTGCCGTAGAAAAATCCGTCAACGGTTTTACGGAGCATAAGGATCCCGGTGATATGTGGTGAAAAAAATCCGAATTTTTATATGTTTGCTTCTTGCCGCGGTTTGCTTCATTTTTGCGTCATGCAGCGGCAAGGGCGAGCCGGACGACGAAAGCGGTGCGGACGACGAGGTTATAGTCGGGCAGGGCATCTATGATTCGGAAAAGCGGCGCGCAATCGAGGTTTGGGTGCGCAACAACGGCATTGAAGTCGACATAAAGTCTTATTTATTTGCAGAATCGTTTCCGCAGTTTACGGTCAATGTGACAATGTGGCATGACGACGAGCAGTATGAAGAAGCGTTGGCTGACGCTTTTGCGAACGGCGGACTGCCGGACTTGTTCGACACGCCGCGCGGCAAGGTTTATAACGACTCCTACCATGTAAAGCAATTGGCGGATTTTTACGAATTGATACGCGGCGATTCGTTTTTCGACCATGAAAACTACCGCATGAACGTACTGCGCGCCTTCGCAGGCCCGGAAGGGCTTCATTCTTTTCCGTTGTATTTCAACATACGCACGGCGGTGATCAACAGGGACGCGCCGAAGCACATCCGCGATATGTACGCGTCAAAAGATGCGTTAAACTTTTTGGACTTTTACGATATATTTGCTTTTCTGCCGAATGAAGAAACTTTTTTGCCGGCTTATCCGATGCGTGACAGCTATTGGGAAATGTCCGCCGAAAATTATTTTTTTGGCGGCTTTAATTATTTTTTCGAATATATTTTTGAAGTCGAAGACATTCACGGTATAGATGCCGAACACCCGATTGTCGGGTCTTTTTTAAAATATTTGGGAAACACTTTGTTTGCTTCCTTTACATACAACAACAGGTACGGCAGCCCTTACCGCAGCGACAGCGAAAATGCTTCGCACATAAATTTATTGATCGGTTCCGCTTATGCGACGCATTTTCATTTTGCATTGGAAGCCGAAGACAGGACCAAGCCCTTTTATACCGACATGAAACCGTTTACCGACATGGCGGGGAATATCCTTTTGATACCCGAGCAGGTTTTTTGCATACCGAGCGGATCAATGGAAAAAGAACTCGCTTGGGAATTTTTAAAGTACCTTGCGCAAACCGAAAGCCTGTTTGAATACGATTACACTAAGCAATCCCTGCCCGTTTACATTCCCCGCACGGCGGCCTTCGTTTCAAGCATCGTCAGTTGGATCAAAAACAGCAGGAGCTACGACGGCTTGGGTTACGCGCTTAAAGGGAGCGCCGAAACCCAAACCGCTGCGGCCATGGATTTTCTTTCCGTTTTTGACAGCTTTCATATGATGCGAGCAGACCCGTTCTTTTTGCATACAAAAAACAACCCGCCGTTTGCGGAAAATTTTTTAGCAATAATTTTTGACGATTATTATAATCGCGGCATCATGCCCGATACGGAAAAAGTTGTCGGCGCCTTGCGGCAACGCTCCGGAGAGTAATTCCTTACGATTATTTTGCACCTGCACGCCGGATAATAATACCTTGCATTTATTTTGTGTCTGCGCTATGCTGTGCCGGATCATACCCCATCGCGTTTACGGGGACGGCCGCAAAAAAATTTTTTTGCTTTTCAGAGACGGGACGCCGCAGGCTGCAAGCGGCCCGGAAAATATTTGCGGCACACCACCCCGGAGCGTTTTTAATACTGTACGGCATTAAAAACGCATGAGCGGCGCTAACCACGCCCGTTGATCACGTTACAATCAAACAATGAGCTGCCGGCGATTTTTGCCGGACAATCAGGGTGGAACCGCGGTCAATTATTTGCCCGCCCCTATTTTTCAGGGGCGGGCTTTATTTTTTTTCAGGAGGGATTTTTATGCAGCAAAGCGAAGACGCATTGCGGACGCTGCGTCATTCGGCGTCGCATGTGATGGCGCAGGCGGCGCTTCGGCTTTACCCGGGCATCAAGCTTGCCATCGGCCCCGCGATAGACGACGGGTTCTATTACGATTTCGACACGGAAACGGCGTTTACAACCGCGGATCTCGAAAAGATCGAGGCCGAGATGAAAAAGATCGTCAAAGAAAATTTGCCCATCGTGCATTTTACAGCCACAGCCGACGAAGCGAGAACGATGATGGCAAACGAACCCTACAAGCTGGAATTGATCGACGGCCTCGAAGGCGACCCGTCGTTCTATAAACAGGGTGAGTTCACGGATCTTTGCGCGGGGCCGCACATAAGGTACACGAGCGGCCTTAAGGCGTTCAAGCTTTTGTCCGTCGCTGGCGCGTACTGGCGCGGCGACGAAAAAAACAAGATGCTGTCGCGTATCTACGGCACGGCGTTCCAAACGAAGGAAGAACTTGAGACGCATCTCACGCGGCTCGAAGAGGCAAAAAAGCGCGACCACCGCAAGCTCGGCGCGGAAATGGAACTGTTCGCGCTCATGGAAGAGGGGCCGGGCTTCCCGTTCTTTTTGCCAAAGGGCGTGGTGCTGCGCAACAAGCTGATTGATTTTTGGCGCGGGATACATAGGCGCGAGGGCTATCATGAAATTTCTACGCCGATCATGCTAAACAAAGGCCTGTGGGAACGTTCCGGCCATTGGGATCACTACCGCGACAACATGTACGGCTCCGTCATTGACGAAACGGACTACCAGATCAAACCCATGAACTGCCCCGGAGGGATGCTCGCTTATAACACGAAGCTTCATTCTTACCGCGAGTTCCCGCTCAAATTCGGCGAGCTGGGCCTTGTCCACCGACACGAAAAATCGGGGACGCTGCACGGATTGATCCGCGTGCGTTGCTTCACGCAGGACGACGCGCACATATTCATGACGCCGTCGCAGGTGAAGGACGAAGTCTTGGCGGTTATAAACTTGATTGAAGAAGTGTACGGCATCTTCGGGTTTAAATTTTCGATCGAGCTTTCCACCCGGCCCGAAAGCAGCATAGGCACTGCGGAAGACTGGGAGCGCGCAACCGAGGCGCTCAGGCAGGCGCTCGAGGAAAAGGGTCTTCCCTATAAGATAAACGAGGGCGACGGCGCGTTTTACGGGCCGAAGATTGACTTCCATCTCGAAGACTGCATAGGGCGCTCGTTCCAATGCGGCACGATCCAGCTTGACATGCAGATGCCGGAGTTGTTCGGCTTAACATATGTGGGCGCGGACAACGGCAAGCACCGGCCCGTGATGATCCACCGCACGGTTTTTGGAAGCATCGAGCGGTTCATCGCTATCCTGACTGAGCATACCGCGGGATGGTTCCCGTTTTGGCTGGCGCCCGTGCAGATCATCGTCATGCCCATTTCGGAAAAATATCACGGCTGGGCGTCGGAGGTTTACAAAAAAATTAACGATGCAGGCTTTAGGGCGGAAGCGGACATGCGCGGCGAAAAAATCGGCTATAAAATACGCGAGGCGCAGTTGCAGCGCATACCCTATATGGTCGTGATAGGCGAACGCGAAGCCGCCGAGGGTAACATTACTGTAAGGAGCCGCGAACAGGGCGACGAGGGCATGAAGGGCTTGGACGAAATGCTTGCTTTTTGGCGGGAAATAAATTCGCCGTTTAAATAAAAAAGCGCGGGTGTCATTTATGTTTGATTATTATGTTAAGCTGGCGGAAAAAAAGTGAAGCCGCCCGAAAAATTTACGGAACGGATGCGCGAAACGCTCGGCGGCGAATACGAGGCGTTCGAAAAAAGTTTTGACGGACAACCTTTGTGCGGGCTGCGGAGCAACCGGCTGAAGATAAGCGCGGCAAAGTTAAAAACGCTTCTGCCGTTTGAAACCGAAGCCGTGCCGTGGTGCGCCGACGGCATGTATTATCCGGCGGGGTCTAAACCCGGCAAGCTCCCGCTTTATCATGCGGGTCTGTATTACATCCAGGAGCCGAGCGCGATGCTGCCCGCGCAGTTGCTTGACCCAAAGCCGGGAGAAACGGTCCTCGACCTGTGCGCCGCGCCGGGAGGCAAGGCCGCGCAGCTTGCGGGCATTATGGAAAACAGAGGCGCGCTGTACTGCAACGACATAAGCGCGTCGCGCTGCGGGGCGCTCGTAAAAAATTTGGAACTTTCCGGCGTTGCATGCGCCGTCGTTTTAAACGAAAAGCCCGAAAAACTTATGAACAGGCTCCCGCTGTTTTTCGATAAAATTTTAGTGGACGCGCCGTGTTCGGGCGAAGGCATGTTCAGGCGCGACCCGGACGCGGCAAAGGCGTGGACCGAACATAAACCGCGCTCCTGCGTCGCCGTGCAGCGGTCTCTGCTGCACTGCGCCGCCGCGATGCTAAAACCGGGCGGCCGGCTCGTGTATTCAACCTGCACGTTCAACAGGGAAGAAAACGAGGATATGATCGAAAATTTTTTGCGGTCGGACGGCAATTTTAATTCGGTCGAAACCGACGCGTATCTTCTTGGAATTTCGCCCGCGTTTAACGGCCTGCGCGGGGCGGTTCGCATATGGCCTCATTTGTCAAAGGGCGAAGGTCATTTTGCCTGCTTGATCGAAAAAAAGCGAAGCGGAGCAGATAGCGGCGCCGCGGCGGCGGTAAAAAACGAAAAGCCGAACCGCGCCGCGCTTTCGGCGTTTAAAGAATTTTGCGAAAAAAATTTAAGCCTGCGCGTTTTTCAAAACGAAAGCCGTTTGTTTTTGCGCGGGCAGTCGTTGTATTTGGTGCCGGAGGCGGGGCTGCCCGATCTTTCCGGCATACGGGTTTCGCGCAGCGGATTGTATTTGGGCGAAACTGCAAACGGCAGGTTCAAGCCGTCGCAGGCGATGGCGATGTGCGTGCCGGCGGCGGACGCAAACCATATACTGGATTTAAACGCCGGCGACGAACGGGTGCTGCGGTACCTCAAAGGAGAGTCGTTTGATGCGGACGGCAGCGGATGGACTTTGGTTTGTGTTAGCGGTTTTCCGTTGGGCTGGGGCAGATCCGCGGACGGCAGGCTAAAAAATAATTTGCACAAGGGCTGGCTTTATCAATAAACACAGAAAGGCGCGGGCATTTTTTTCGCAGAGCGAATATGCGGCGCGGACGGTAAAAAAATGAATTACATAAGCACTCGCAAATCGGCAGCGCGGATGACGGCGGGCAGGGCGATAATAGCGGGCCCCGCGGAGGACGGCGGCCTGTATGTGCCGGAATCGTTTCCAAAAATAAAGAAGACGCTCGAGGAGCTCGCGGCGTTGGACTACAAAAAACTTGCGTATGAAATTATGTCGCCGTATTTATCGGATTTTACACCCGACGAATTAAAGTCATGCATCAAAAAAGCGTACACAGGACGTTTTTTAGACCCGCTCGTCGCGCCGCTTAAAGAAGCCGCCGGCGCGTTTTTTTTGGAGCTGTACCACGGACGCACGCTCGCGTTTAAAGACATGGCGCTTTCGGTCATGCCGCACCTGTTAAAAACATCGTGCGAAAAATACGGCGGCGCAAAAAAGATTGTTATTTTGACCGCGACGAGCGGCGACACCGGCAAGGCGGCGCTCGAAGCCTTCGCGGATGTCAGGGGCGTAACCGTCGCGGTTTTTTATCCGCAGAACGGCGTCTCGTTCATGCAAAAGAGGCAAATGGAAACGCAGGCGGGAGGCAACGTGTATGTATTCGGCACGGCAGGCAACTTCGACGACGCGCAGGCCGGGGTCAAACGAATATTTGCGGACGAGGAATTAAAACGGCGAATGGCGGAAAGGGGCGTCGTGTTTTCGTCGGCGAACTCGATCAATATCGGGAGGCTGCTGCCGCAGGTCGTTTATTATTTTTATGCATACTCGCAGCTTGTCAGGATGAAAAAAATCCGCTGCGGCAATGAAATAAATTTTTCGGTGCCGACGGGTAACTTCGGCAACATACTCGCGGGTTATTACGCTAAGTGCATGGGGCTGCCGGTAAAAAAATTGATTTGCGCGTCAAACATAAACAACATTCTGACCGATTTTTTCAACACGGGGGTTTACGACAAAGAGCGTCCGTTCCACACGACCATTTCGCCGTCGATGGACATTTTGGTTTCGAGCAACCTGGAGCGGCTGCTGTTCCATACGGGCGCGGACCTGATTAAAGACGGCGCGTACCGCTATAACGGAAACAGTGAAGCTTTAAATCTTTTTTACGGTGTGCACGCAACCGAAGAAGAAACGCGCCGCGCGATATTCGATGTGTTTAGCCGCGGTTATACGATCGATCCGCACACGGCGGTGGCCTATCATGCGTACGGTGCTTACAAAAAAGAAACGGGCGACGCGACGCCCGCGGTTGTGCTCGCTACTGCAAGCCCTTACAAGTTCCCGGAGGACGTTTGCGCGGCGGCGGCCGACCCTGCGGAGCCCGCGGCTCACGACGAAGCGAAGGCGTTTGAATACATAAAAAAACTTTCGGAGTTAAGCGGGACCGAGATACCCGCGCAGCTTGCCGGCATAGAATCCAAGCCGGTACGCGGGTCAATAGCATGCAGCCCGGAGCAAATGTCGTCTGCCGTCGAAATAATGTGCTATTGCATAAAATGAATAATGAAAGTTAAAAAAAAAAACGCGGCTGCCCGCTTTTTATTTTTTTTCTCTTGCCGTGAACATTCTGTCCGCGTTTTTTGTCTTGTCCTTTTTGAACAGGTCCACCACCTCGCGCTGCGCCGCGAGCGCGCACGATTCGCAGTACCTGCCGCGGATTATTGGCGTCTTGCATCTGTCGCACACGATTTCGCCGACCATGCCTTTAGAAATTTCAAGCCTGCCGTCGCGGATAAAGCCCGTGATGATTTTGACGGGCACCCCCGTTTCGGTGGAGAGCTGCGCCATGTTGCAGCCGGGGTTGTCACCGATGTACTCCTTCAGTTTTTCGAACGTTTCCTCTTCCGCTTTTTCGCAATTGGGGCATATCGGCGACCTGATCATTGTAAAAAGTTTGTTGCATCTCGGACAATTACGCGCTTCCATAAAACATGCCTCCCGAAATTAAAATGTGTTGATGCCTACGGCCGCCTTTACCCTGTCTAACGTTTCCGCCGCCGCTTTTGCCGCGCGGTTTCCGTTTTTTATGCAAATTTCGTCAAGATAGGCCGCGTCCGATATGAGCATATCATATTTTTTCTTTATGGGCGCGACCGTTTCGCAAACCGCTTCGCCCACCGCCGTCTTTAACGCGCCGTAGCCCATCCCCGCGAATTGTTTTTCGCATTCGTCTGTCGAAATGTCTTTTAAACATGCGTAGATTGTGAGCAGATTGCTGATGCCCGGCTTGTTCGCCGTATCGAATTTTATCAAGCCGTCCGAATCCGTCACCGCGCGCTTGCATTTTTTCATGATTGTTTCGGGCGGGTCCAAAAGGAAAATCACATTGTTGGGGTTTTCCGTTTCGGATTTGCTCATTTTTTTGTCCGTGTCCTGCAGCGACATTATCCTCGCGCCCATTTGCGGGATGTGCGCCTCCGGAACAGTAAAAACGTTTCCGTAAATGTTGTTGAAGCGAAGGGCCACGTCGCGGCACAGTTCGAGGTGCTGCTTCTGGTCTTCGCCCACGGGCACGAGGCTCGCCTGATACAGCAGGATGTCCGCCGCCATGAGCACGGGATATGTGTACAGCCCCGCGTTTATGTTGTCTGCGTGGCGCTGGGATTTTTCTTTATACTGCGTCATGCGGTTGAGTTCGCCGGCGTATGTGAAGCAGTTTAAAATCCACGCGAGCTCCGCGTGGGCGGAAACCTGCGATTGAAAGTACAGAGTATTTTTGTCCGGGTCGAGCCCCGCGGCGATAAGCAGCGCGAACATCGAGCGCGCGTTTTCTTTAAACGCGGCGGGTTCTTGGCGGACGGTCAGGGCATGATAGTCTACAACGCAGTATATGCAGTCGTACTCGTCCTGCATGCGCGCCCAATTTTTTACCGCTCCGATGTAATTGCCTATCATAAGCGTGCCGGTTGACTGCACGCCGCTAAAAATTACCTTCTTCATTTTTTTTACCGTCCGCGGTTTGCAAACATCCGCGTCTTCCTTAATATTTTAAGCTTTGTATCCCCTGTTTTCATTTTGATTGACATATTCCGACAATTCTCCGCCGCGGGTATATGTGAGCCCGGCGAAAACCTGCGGCGCGTTTGCTTCCGCGGAGGTCGCGCCGGCTTCTGATTCGTTTACCGTAAGCCAGCCTTCAAGAAGCTCCTCGAGCATCGATTTGGAATCCGCCGCGGCTTTGGCTCTTCGCGCGCCCTTGCCGAACAGCGCAGACGTGAGCAGCCTGCCGATGTACTCGTATACGGTGTACAGATCCTGTGCGACGGATATTTTCAAATCGAGCGAAGAAGTTAATAAAAACAGCGACTCCCTTGCCTTGCTGATGCCGCGCTCAAAACCGTCTTCGTTTTTTAGCGCTTCGTCGATATAACCGATTGCCATTTCGTAATTTATTATGACCAGCTGCAGCGGCGTCGCCTGCGCGATGCGCAGCTTGTAGTCGTCTATGTTCATTGCATGATTGAAAGCAGCTGCTGCGGCCTCTGGTTGGCCTGCCCGAGTATCGCAAGTCCCGCCTGGAACATGACGTTGCGTTTTGAATAAGCGGTCATTTCGAATGCCATGTCCGTGTCGCGGATCCTGCTTCGGGCTATCTCGGTGTTTTCGGACGCCACTTCGAGGCTCCTTATTGTTTGTTCGAGCCTGTTTTGGTACGCGCCGAGCTTGGAGCGCACGAACGAAACGAACTGTATCGCGTCTTCGCATTTGTCTATTGCGTCCCACGCGCCCTCTACCGTCAAATATGAAAGCAGGCGGCTCATCTTGCCGTCCCTGTATTCAACGAGGCCGAGCACTTCGGCGTTGACCGCCGGTATCTGCACGGACATCGCCTGGTTGTAGTTTGGGCCTATCTGCAGCATGATCGGGCCGTACGCCTCGATGCGCAGTTCCATATCAAGCGGCAGCGCGGGCGGCGGCGCGCTTACAAGCGCGTTGACGTTGTCGCCCTGCAGGAACAGCTTGATCATCTGCCCGTTTGCCGCGTAGATGTTTATCAGGTTGCCGTCCGCTTGATAAAAGCGGTTGGAATCGAACGTCGTAATGCGTACCGGCGTCCCGGAACTCATGTCGTAAAGCCCGTCTATGTCTATTACCGCGTCCGCGCCCTTCGTCACGCCTTCGGTCAGCCCGAGGTCCGCCAGCAGCCAGTCGCTTCCCGTTATGTCTATCTTGTGCTTGCTTCCCGCCATTGTCGTGGCGAGGGTAAAATCCGCAGCGCCCGCAGTGTATCCCACATCGATGTTAAGGTCGCTTGATACGTTCATCAGCCTTTTCATAAAATCATCAAACGAATCTCCTTGAAAAACATCAATTGTCAGTCCGTTGATCGTCAAACGTGCGTCGTTAGGCGCGCCCGCCGCCCATGCGGGCACATCGGCGGTCAAACCCGCAGAGAGCGCGGGGCTCACGATATCGTAGCGAAGCGTGCCCGAAGGCACCGTGTCCGAAATATAAAGCGGCGACACGAGTTTTTTATCTTCGACGCCCAAATACCGGCTCTCGTTTACGCGGCCCGCCTCGCCGTTTAAAACTTTCAGCTTATTGAACTCCGTCTTATTTGTTATCGCCGTAATTTCGTCCGTGAGCTGCTCTATCTCCGTCTGCATTTTTTTGCGGTCGTCCACGGTGTTTGTGTCGTTTGCCGCTTGCACCGCGAGCTCGCGCATGCGCTGCAGCATGTTGTGTATTTCGTTAAGCGCGCCGTCCGCGGTTTGGATCATGGAGACTCCGTGGGTCGCGTTTTCTGACGCGCGGTTGAGCCCCGAAACCTGAAACGTCAATTTGTTTGAAATCGCCGTGCCGGCGGGGTCGTCCTTCGCGCTGTTGATGCGGTAGCCGCTGCCGAGCCTCTGCATTGAAGCGGACATGAGGCGGTCGTTTTTTTTCATGTTGAGGTGCACTATCATTGCGGGCAGATTGTGGGCTATAACCATGTGTCAATCTTCCTTTCGGATATTTTTTAATTCGTTTTCTTCTTCATTGTTTTTGCCGTGTTTTTTTTCCATATGCTCGATATATTTCGCGACGGCGGAAACGGCCGAATAAAAATTTTTGGTGTTTTTATCCGCCTTTTTTTCGTCCGCGTTCATGCGTAGTACCGCCTTTGCCGCTCCGAGAGCTCAAAGCGCAGGCTTTCCGTTTCAAGCCCCGCCTCGTTTATAAACGCAAGAAGGGTTTCGCGTTCGCTTTCCATAAGCGCGAGCGCGTCCGGAGTCCGCGCCTGCAGTGTGAGCGATATTTTTGCTCCGTTTATGGTAAAGCTTCCGTTTACCTGCCCCATCGACTGTGTTTCGAGCGACAGGAAAACATGCGCGCCGTCTTCGGCAGGAGCGTTTTTGTTAAGCACGTAAAGCCGCAGGCCGCAGATTTTGCCGTTGATATTTAGCGGGACAACCATGTCGCTTTCGCCGTTGAGCTTGTTTTGCAATTCGGCGGCGTCTCTCGCGCAGGCGACGGGCTCGGCTGTTTCGGGGTCGAGCCTCAGCCCGGCCGCGTCGTCCAGTGCGGCGCACATCTTTTTGTAAACATCCGAAAGCGGCTGCCCTTCGGCAAGCGGGCGCAGATCCGCGCCGTACGCCAGTGCCGAAAGCTCCGAAGAGGTTTCATTATCCGTTTCGTTAAGCAGCGACGTGAGGGGCGCGTTTTTGCCCGCCGCCCGCGTAAACGCCCTTACCGCTCCGTACGTGAGCGGAACGCGCCCCGCCAAGAATTGCATTATTTCGGGCGGAGCCGAAGCGAACAGCTTGACCGCAGCGTAAACGTCGTCTGCGGAAGCCCTTTCGGTTTCCGTTTCAACCGAATCCCGCAGCAAATCGTCGAGCGGCTTGTCGTAAACGCTTTCGCCGCCGTTAAAAATTTTACGTAAAAAAGCCGGGCTTGCCTTTTCCGCGAAAGATTCTGCAAGCAGCGAATGATATGTGTTTTGGTTATACAGGGGATTTTCTAAAATCGCGCGTATGGAGTTTTCATTTTCCTGCCTGATTACCGTTCTTTGCGCGTCGTCTACGTAATAGTCTGCCGAAGCCGCGCGCGATGCCTCGAGCAGATTTCCGAGCGTGAGGGGCGCTCCGCGGTCCAATGCCCGCCCAACCGCCGCCGCGTCGTTTTTTTGCACGGTGTGCAGCAGCCTGTAGAAGGCGATCATTGCGCGGCGCGTATCCGCGTCCAAATTAATTTCTTTGTCGATCTGCATCACATGCTGTGCGATGCGGCCGCCTCCGTCTGTTCCGTACGCTTTTTTAAAATAAGCCATGTAGGCGAGCACGTCGTCGATGTGCATCTCAAGGGGCCTCAAACCGTCCCTGACCATATGCGCGGCAAGCAGCGGATGCAGATTTTCGGCGATCGTTTTTATTTTGATGTCTACCGTTCTAACCGCGTCTATTTGCTCCGCGTTTATTTCCATATTATTTTTTGCGAGTATGAACGAAGCGCGGAGGTTGTCCGCGGCGGGCGCGATCCCCATTGACTGCAGGAGCGGCGTGAACTGTCCGCGCACGCGCTCGAACGAATCGCCGAAGCGCGGGTCGGGCACGGTTTCAAACCTGCCGTAGGCTTCTGCGGCGCGCGCCGCCTGCAAAGCCGTGTGCACTGCCTCTGCGGTAAAGCCGATCCTTCTGCTTAAAACATCCGCGTGTATGTTTGCCGTAAGCGGCGTTAATTTGGGAAGCACATCGCTTATTTTCCGCATGTGCGCGACGTTTTCCGCGCTGTCTTCCGCGCCCGCGGCCCGCAAAGCGAACAGGAGCGCAAGCACCTCGTTGCGGCTCATCCCCTGTGCCGGGGCGGTTTCACCCTGAGCCATCGTAAATTTTTCCGCGTTGCTTCGCGTGAGCGGAAGCCCGCGAAAAATCAATTCCCTCGAAACCGAAATATTTTTTTCGTCCGCCTCCATGCCCTCGCGCATCAATTGTTCTTTTACGGACGGCAGGAGCTTTTGCCATTCGTCTTCGTTAATTTTGCCCGCCGCTAATTTTTTTTGCTTTGTTGCCGCGTTTACCGGCTCGGCATTTTCGTCAAAAATAAAATCCGAAAAAACCGGCAGCTCGTTTAAGGCGCCGCTTCTTTCGGATCCGTTTTTTGTTGCCGTGAGTATATTTTCATCATAAAAATTCGCATCAGCGTTGTGGGCTCCGCCCGCGTTGTGGGCTTCGCCCGCGTTGTGGGCTTCGTTAACATCGAATGCAATATTAGCATTGCATGCGATGTTTACAATGCGGTTTAACGCAAAAAAACTTAATTTGTCCATCGACAGGCCGCTTGCGGCAACGGCCTTGATCGCCTCGCGGCTCGCGCTGCGCCGCAGGCCGGACTGCGCCCGCTTGACGCGGGCTACTGCCTGCGCGGCTTTTTTTCGGTCTTCTTCATTTTCTTGCGACCGTTCCTCTTCGTCGGCCTTCATTTGCTCGGTGCTGCTTTTTAAACTTCCGATAAGCGTCTTAATGTCTTCGGGGTCGATGCCGTTTTTTTTGCCGGATCTCTCCGTCGGATTTTTTGCATCGCCGAGCTGCGCGAGCGTAACTTTTTTTCCGTCCTTTTTTATAACTTTAAACTTCAGCGTGTCGCCAAGCTGTCCGTTGACGGACGAAACCGGCGTTTCGAAGCGGGCGTTGTCCGAAGTTTTAAACACGGCGGTCCCGCCGTTTATGTGCGTATACGCGGCGGTTATTATGTCGCCGTCCGTCCACGCCGGCGCGGTGCGCCCGCCTCTGTTAAAAACGGCGGCGGCCGCGTTTCCCGTCTGCGAAATTTCTGCCGGCTGTCTCATAATGTCTCCCGAATAAAAAAAATTTACAAATCTTTACAATTTGTATTTCGGATTATTTTTGTGATAGATTTACAAAAAAAATTTGTACGGAGCAAAACATTGACGGCGATACTTACTGACATGATGGTTACCAACGGCAAGACTATGCGAAAAAAAACGATTGCGGTGGACGGCGGCTTGATTAAAAGCGTAGGCGGGCCGGCGGACGCAATAAAAAAAATCGACCTTCGCAAATACATTGTCATGCCCGGCTTCATCGACATTCACGCGCACGGCGGCGGCGGCCACGACGCGATCGACGCGACGGTCCGCGCGGTAAACGGCATATCGGAACATAAAATAAAAGAGGGCGTGACCACGTTTTGCCCCGCCACAATGACTGCGGACTTTAAAAAAATTAAAGACGCCGTCCGCGCCGCAGGCGAAGCGCAAAAAAAAGGGACGCCGGGCGCGAAGGTCGCCGGCGTCTTTATCGAAGGGCCTTACATAAACCCGCAGGTCAGAGGAGCTCATCCGCTCGAACACATCCGCGGAATTTCATTAAAAGAAATCGAGTCGCTGCTCGGGCTGTGCGGCGGCGTGCGCAGCATACTGCTTTCGCCGGAGCTGCCGGACGCGGTCGGGGTGATAGCCGCGCTAAGGCAAAAAAACACGGTCGTGCGGATAGGCCATTCGTCCGCGGAATTTTTTCAAGCAAACGAAGCGATAGCCGCGGGCGCATCCGTCGCGGTGCATACATACAACGCAATGCGGCCGCTAAACCACCGCGAGCCCGGGATCGTCGGAGCCGTATTAAACTCTTCTGACGTTTACTGCGAAATAATATGCGACCTCGTCCATGTGCATCCCGCCATGATAAAAATTTTGCTCGGCAGCAAGGGGGCGCGCAAGACCGTGCTCGTGACGGACAGCATGAGAGCCGCGGGCCTCCCGGACGGCACGTACGACCTCGGCGGCGAAACAGCGGTCGTTAAAGACGGCGTCGCCCGCAACAAGGACGGCGCGCTCGCGGGCAGCACCACGACCCTTGCGGCCTGCGTAAAAAATATGTGCATCTCGGTAGGGGCGAGCCTCGCCGACGCGGTTATGTCGGCGACCGAGTCGCCGGCAAGGGCGCTCGGGATTTTCGACGGCGTCGGCTCGATTGAGGAAGGCAAGTGCGCGGACATAATAGCGCTGGACAAAGACTTTAACGTAAAATTCGTAATGGTAGGCGGCGAAGTCAAACTCCGCGTTTTATAACGCGGTAAAAAAAACGGAGCGTATATGGACAGCGGATGCGGCGAATTGCAGCGGCTTGTAAACGAGAGCGAACGTATCGTGTTCTTCGGCGGCGCGGGTGTCTCGACCGAAAGCGGGATCCCGGACTTTAGAAGCGCGGACGGCCTTTACTCAAAAAAAGCGGACGGAAACGAAAAATAGGTTAAGCCCGAAGAAATACTTCATATAGATTTTTTCCGGTCATACCCGGAAATTTTTTACGGATATTTTTTTTCCAATTTAATTAATTTGAACGCCGAGCCCAACGCGGCGCACAAAAAACTCGCCGAACTTGAAGACGCGGGCAGGATCGACGCCGTCGTCACGCAAAACATCGACGGACTGCACCAGCGCGCGGGAAGCAAAAACGTAATCGAGCTTCACGGCAGCGCGGCGAGGTATTATTGCGAAAAATGCGGCGCAAAATACGGGCTCGCTTTCGCGCTTGGTTTTTTGCCGCGCCCGCCGGTCTGTTCCTGCGGCGCATATGCGAGGCCGGACGTGGTCATGTACGGCGAGCAGCTCGACAACGCCTGCTTAAGCGAAGCGGTGCGCCGTATCGGCAGAGCCGACGCGCTCATAATAGCCGGCACGTCGCTTTCCGTTTACCCCGCAGCCGCGCTCGTCAGATACTTCAAAGGCAAATCGTTGGCGCTTATCAACCGCAGCCCCACTCAAATGGACGGCGCCGCAGATATTTTGCTGAGAGGCAGCGTCGGAGAAATCATGAAAAAAATAATTGTATAGACACAAAAATTTATTTGCTTTATAATCCGTTTGAAATAATTGAAAACAATTATTGTTTACGTTTTTTGCTAACTTAGCAGTTTTTGCGGCCCGCGGGAGGTAAAAACGAACGTGTTTAATAAATTATTCGTGCAGGCGGATGTATTGGGTGCGGCGCTTCAGGCGTCGGCTCTTCGCAACGATGTTTTGGCCAACAACATTGCCAACGCAGACGTTCCCGGTTTTAAATCCAAAGACATTAAGTTTGAAGACGCGCTTGCTGAAGCGGTGGATCGCAAAAGGAGAACGGGCAGGCTCAGCCTTAACAACGTGCAGCCCGAAATATACACAGTCCATAAAAATTTCGAATACCGCATAG
>Ga0123353_10003775_pt1 | contig 19296 bp, 12 predicted proteins | sample TergutLab28metaG_3_FD_92763 | JGI IMG/M metagenome (GOLD analysis project Ga0123353, IMG submission 92763) | Labiotermes labralis P3 segment gut microbial communities from Petit-Saut dam, French Guiana - Lab288 P3 | ecosystem: Host-associated > Arthropoda: Insects > Digestive system > Gut ... | reverse complement strand
GACGGTCATCCTGTCCGCCAAGCACGGCCAGTCGCCGACCGACCCGGCCGCGCTGACCCGGATCGACGACGGGCCGCTCCTCGACGGCCTCAACGCCGCCTGGAAGTCGGCGCACCCGGGTGCCGGCGACCTGGTGGTGCACTCCGTGGACGACGACGCCATGCTGCTGTGGCTCAGCGACCGCTCCCAGGCCGCCGCGGACTTCGCCCGGAGCTACCTGCTGCGCCAGTCCGGGACCGGCAACGACATCAACGGCGCCCCCAAGCCCTTCACCGCCTCCGGCCTCAGCAAGGTCTACGCGGGAGCGGACGCCGCCCACTACTTCGGCGCGAAGGTCGGGGACTCCCGCGTCCCCGACCTCTTCGGCATCACCGGCTACGGCGTCGTCTACACCGGCAAGCAGGGCAAGATCGCCGAACACGGCGGGGCGCTCGCCGACGACCGCGACGTCCCCCTGGTCGTCTCCGGTGCGGACACCGGGCACGGCGGGCGCGTGGCCGCGCCCGTCGAGACCACCCAGATCGCCCCCACCATCCTGAGCCTTCTGGGTCTGGACCCCAACGCCCTTCAGGCGGTGCGGATCGACCACACCCGGGTGCTGCCCGCGTCCCGCTGAGCGTCCCCCGGCCAACTCCCTTGCCACCGGCCCGCGCTGCGGCATCCTCCCGGATGCCGCAGCGCGGGCTTCCTGTCTCCCGCGCCTGCCTGACCGCCTCATATATGACGGCCGTGCAGGCAGGGGCGATCCGCGACCCGATCACCGGCCCCGGCCTACCTTGAGGACGGCCGGGGGAGTTCGCGTACGCACCCTTGACTGGGTGAGAGTCCAGGATCTAGCGTCAACGGCGCTTCATATATGAGATCTGATGCGCCCTGGAGCCGGCACTTGTCTGAAGCCCTTGCTACGCCTGGTCGCGCTCGTGTGGGGGCGATGCCCTCCCGCACCGAGGCGGTGCTGGACGCGATCAAGCACTCCATCCTGATCGGGGAACTGAAACCCGGTCAGGCGCTCGTGGAGGCCGAACTCGCCGAGGGGCTCGGCGTCTCCAAGACGCCGGTCCGCGAGGCGCTGAAGACCCTGGCCGGCTCGGGACTGGTCACCATGAGCCGCTACAAGGGCGCGGCCGTCCGCGAGGTCGATCGCCAACTCGCCCGCAGCGTCTACGACATGAGGCTGCTGCTGGAACCCGTCGCGGCCGGCCGGACCACGGCCTTCGCCCGCGGCGACTGGGACGCGGCGGCCGAAGCGCTCGACCGGGCCGACCAGGCCGAGGACATGGCCGACCGGTCGCTGGCCAACCGGGCCTTCCACCGGGCGCTGTACGCCGGGTGCGGCAACCCGCTGCTGGTCGAGGCACTCGACGAACTGCGCGACCAGACCGCGCTGGTCTCCAGCGCCGCCTGGTCCGTGCGGGCGTCCTGGGAGGAGGAGGCCCGCGAGCACCGGGCGATCCTCGCCGCCGCCCGGGCGGGCGACGCCGACCTGGTCCGCAATCTGATGCGCCGTCACATCAGCGCGTTCGTGGCATGCAACTTCCCCGAAAACGAAGCGGAGTAGGCGACATGTCCTTACCGACGCCGGAGCCGAACGGTCCGACCCAGCTGCGGGCGCGACTGCAGACCGTGGTCGCCATCCCCGTGACACCCTTCCACGCCGGCGGGGTGGAGGCGGACTGGGACACCCACGCCGCCCTCATCGGCCGGCTCGTGGAGCACGGCGTCGAGGTGATCACTCCCAACGGCAACACGGGAGAGTTCTACACGCTGTCCACGGCCGAGATGCGGCGTGCGGTGGAGTCGTCCGTCGCGGCCGCGGCCGGGCGGGCGGAGGTGATGGCAGGCGTCGGCCTCGACACCGCGAGCGCCACCGCGCTCGCGCGGCACGCCCGCGAGCGCGGCGCCGGATCGGTGATGGTCCACCAGCCGCCCCACCCCTACCGGTCGGCCGAGGGCTGGATCGCCTACCACCGCGCGATCGCGGACGCCGTTCCGGAACTCGGCGTCGTCCTCTACATCCGCGATCCGGTCATCACGGGCGCGCACATCGCCGCCCTCTCCGACGCGTGCCCGAACGTCGTGGGCGTGAAGTACGCGGTGCCCGACCCCGTGCGCTTCGCCTCCGTCGCCCGGGACGCCGGACTGGACAGGTTCGTCTGGATCGCCGGGCTGGCCGAGCTGTCCGCCCCCGCCTACTGGATCGCCGGAGCCACGGGCTTCACGTCCGGCCTGGTCAACGTCGCGCCGCGGCTGTCGATCGCGCTGCTCCAGGCGCTGCGGGGCGGGAAGTACGACCAGGCCATGGGCGTGTGGGAGCAGGCCCGCGTCTTCGAGGAACTGCGGGCGGCCGACGCCTCGGCCGACAACGTCAGCGTGGTCAAGGAGGCGCTGCACCAGCTCGGGCTGTCCGACCGGGCGGTGCGCCCGCCGTCCCGGCTGCTTCCCGGGACCGCCCGCGAACGGGTCGCGGCGCTCCTCGACCAGTGGCGGACGGAGGGCCTGCTGTGAGCGCCGACGCCCCACCCCCGCTGCGCAGCGCCGCCTGGTTCGGCGAGGGCGCCACCGGCGGCAAGCTGCGGGCCTTCAGCCACCGCTCGCGGATGCGGCAGCTCGGCTACCTGCCGGAGGAGCACCTGGGCAAGCCGGTCATCGCCGTCCTCAACACGTGGTCGGACGTCAACCCCTGCCACATGCATCTGCGGGAGCGCGCCCAGGCCGTCAAGCGCGGCGTGTGGCAGGCGGGCGGGTTCCCCCTGGAGTTCCCGGTCGCCACGCTCTCCGAGACGTTCCAGAAGCCCACCCCCATGCTCTACCGCAACCTGCTGGCGATGGAGACCGAGGAACTGCTGCGGTCCTACCCGGTCGACGGCGCGGTGCTGATGGGAGGCTGCGACAAGACGATCCCGGCCCTGCTGATGGGCGCCACCAGCGCCGACCTGCCGTGCCTCGTGGTGCCCGCGGGACCCATGCTGCGCGGGCACTACCGCGGCAGGACGCTGGGCAGCGGCACCGACCTGTGGGCCTACTGGGACGAGCACCGTGCGGGCCGCCTCGGCGAGTGCGAACTCGCCGAACTGGAAGGCGGGTTGGCCCGCTCCGCCGGCCACTGCATGACCATGGGCACGGCATCCACCATGACCGCCGCGGCCGAGGCGCTGGGCATGGCCCTGCCGGGCTCGTCGTCCATACCCGCCGTCGACTCCGCCCACCACCGGATGGCGTCCGCCGCGGGATCCCGCGCGGTCGCCCTCGTCCGCGAGCAGCTGACCCCCACCCAGGTGCTGTCCCGCGAGGCGTTCGAGGACGCCGCGGCGACCGCCCTGGCACTCGGCGGCTCCACCAACGCCCTGATCCACCTGATCGCCCTCGCCGGACGCGCCGGCGTCCCCTTCGGCCTCGACGACTTCGACACGATCGGCTCGCGGGTCCCCGTCCTCGCCGACATTCGCCCGGTGGGAACCCGCCTGATGGAGGACTTCCACTACGCGGGCGGGCTGCCCGCGATGCTCGCCCAGCTGGCCCGGGTACCCGGCGCCCTCCACCCCGACCGCCCCACGGTGGCGGGCTGCACCTTCGGCGGCTACTACGAGGGCGCCGAGGTCCACGAGCCCGGCGTCATCCGCACCCCGGACACCGCGATCGCCGACGAGGGCGGAGTCGCGGTGCTCCACGGCAACCTGGCGCCCGGGGGAGCGGTGATCAAGCACCTCGCGGCCGACCCGAAACTGCTGACCCACACCGGCCCCGCGGTCGTCTTCGACTCCTACCAGGACCTTCAGCAGCGCGTCGACGACCCCGCGGTCGGCATCACCGCGGACAGCGTCCTGGTCCTGCGGGGGACCGGTCCGCTGGGCGGCCCCGGCATGCCCGAGTACGGCATGCTGCCCATCCCCGCGTACCTCCTCGAACGCGGTGTCACCGACATGGTGCGGATCTCCGACGCCCGGATGAGCGGCACCAGTTACGGCACCTGCGTCCTGCACGTGGCACCGGAGGCACACGTCGGCGGACCGCTCGCCCTCGTGCGCGACGGTGACCCGGTCACCCTCGACGTCCCGGCCCGGCGCCTGCACCTGGAGGTCGACGATGCCGAACTCGCACGCCGCCGCGCCGCCTGGCAGCCCCCGGAACCGCACTACGAGCGCGGATACGGCGCCCTGTACAGCGCACACGTCGCCCAGGCCGACCAGGGCTGCGACTTCGACTTCCTGGCTCGACCCGGCCGCAACCCCGCACCCGACCCGCAGTAGCGCAGGTGACGGAGAACCCTCCTCGCACCGCCCCCTGTTCACCGCCTATGGACGAAGGGCCCGATCAGTCATGCCTGAAAGCACCCCCCGCACCCCGAGAATGGTCAGCCGCCGCAGCGTTCTCGGAACCGTCGCGCTCGGCGCGGCCGCCGCCCCCGTGCTCGCCGCCTGCGGCGCGCCCTCCAGCAGTACCAGCTCCAAGGCGGCCCCCACCTCGCTGCCGACCCAGCCGTCCAAGCCGGTCACCCTCAACGTCCTCGACGTCGCGGGCAACCTCCAGCTGACCCAGCCGATCCTGGACGCCTTCAAGGCCAAGCACCCCGAGATCGTCACCAAGATCACCACGACGACCGGCACCGCCCCCGAACTCGCCCCCAAGGTCCAGGCGCAGCAGCAGGCCGGCAACGTGCAGATCCAGCTCGTCCTCACCGGCACCGACGGCCTGTCGGCCGGTATCGCCAAGGGCCTGTGGTACGACCTCAAGCCGTACTACCCGGCGTTCTTCCCCGACCTCATGGCCAACTACCAGCCGGCGGCGGCCTCGATGGCCTCGCTCGCCCAGGACCAGGGCATCGAACTCGTCTGGTACCCCTCCGGGCCGCTGCTGGAGTACGACCCCGCCGCGGTCAACCCCGTGCCGACCACCCCGGACGCCCTCCTGGACTGGGCGAAGGCGCACCCGGGGAAGTTCCAGTACGCCCGGCCGCGCAACTCCGGCCCGGGACGCACCTTCCTGATGGGACTGCCGTACCTGCTGGGCGACAGCCAGCCCACCGACCCGGTCAACGGCTGGTCCAAGACGTGGGCCTACCTCACCGAGCTGAACAAGTACGTGAGCAGCTACCCGGCCAAGACCTCCGCGGTCATGACGAACCTCGCCCAGGGCACCGTCCACCTGATCGCCACGACGACCGGCTGGTACATCAACCCGCGGGCCCTGGGCACCGTGCCCGCCTCGGTCAAGGTCGCCAAGTTCGACAACCTCACCTGGGTCAGCGACGCCCAGTACGGTGTCATCCCCAAGGGCGTCAGCAAGGACGAACTCAGCGCCGCGCTCCGGCTGCTGGCCTTCGCCCTGACCCCCGAGCAGCAGGCCGCCACCTACGACGACGGCTACTTCTACCCCGGTCCGGCCGTCAAGAACGTCGGGATCAAGCAGGCGCCCGCCTCCTCGCAGCAGGTCATCGCCAAGTACGGCGAGCCGGAGTTCGACTCCTGGATGACCCAGTACCCCACGAAGAACTCGCTGCCGGCCACCGCGCAGGTCACCGCGTTCGACCTGTGGGAGAAGAAGATCGGTGCCAGCAAGTGACCCGGACCAAGCCCTCGACACCCGAGACGCCGCCGACACCCGCCACACCACCTTCGCCGACGGCGGCGCAGAAGTCCCCACCAGCGGCGGCCACTTCCCCGGCCGCGCGGGCCCGGCGGGCGTCGCAGCTGGGCGAGCTGCGGCTCAGCGGCGTCAGCCGCGCCTACGGCGCGCACCTCGCCCTCCACCCGCTGGACCTGACGATCCACGGCGGCGAGTTCGTCGCCCTGCTCGGCCCCTCGGGCTGCGGCAAGACCACCGCGCTCAACTGCCTGGCCGGACTGCTGCCGCTGACCTCCGGCGAGATCACCATGGACGGCCGCCGGGTGGACACCCTCGCGCCGGAGAAGCGCGGCTTCGGCATGGTCTTCCAGAACTACGCGCTCTTCCCGCACCTGACCGTGCGCGCCAACGTCGCCTTCGGGCTGAAGATGCGCAAGGTGGGCAAGGCGGAGACGCGGCGCCGCGTCGACGACGTGCTCGACCTGGTCCGGCTCGGTGAGCACGCTCACAAACACCCCGGACAGCTGTCCGGCGGCCAGCAGCAGCGGGTCTCCATCGCCCGCGCCATCGTGATGGAGCCGCCGCTGGTGCTGATGGACGAGCCCCTGTCCAACCTGGACGCGGCGCTGCGGCTGTCCATGCGCAGCGAGATCCGCCGCATCCACCAGGAGTTCGGCCTGACCACCATCTACGTCACGCACGACCAGGAGGAGGCACTGTCCCTCGCCGACCGGCTGGTCGTGCTCCACGCCGGCCAGGTCAGCCAGATCGGCGCTCCCGCCGAGCTCTACGAGCACCCGGCCGACGCGCACGTCGCCGCGTTCATGGGCTACCGCAACCTGCTGGTGCTGGACCTGGCCGCCGTCGACGGCACCGGGGCGGTCGCCGAGGGCCGCGGGCTGAAGGTGCGCGGAACCGTCGTGGGCGGGGCCGGCCTGCGGGCGGGCGACACCGCCACCGTGGCGATCCGCCCGGAGGACCTGCGGGTGGCCGAAGCCGACGAGCAGCCGATGGCCGAGGCCACCGCGGAGGTCGTCGAGTACCACGGCCGCGTGCTGCACGTGGAGGCCGTCACCGCCCACGGGGACCGCCTGCACCTGAAGTCCGCGGGGCCCGTCCGCCCCGGCGACGCGGTGCGCGTCGCGGTGGACGCCGACCGGGCCCTGGTCTTCCCGCGGACCGAGGAGTCCGGGCAGCTCCCGGAGCAGGGCCCGGGTTCCGAAGGAGGCGCGCCATGACCACCACGGCCGCCGCCCGGCGACCACGCACCAGGACGGCCCTGCGCCACCGGCTCGCGGAGCGCGGCGTGGACCGGACCCTGCTGCTCATCCTCCCCGGCGCCCTCGCCGTGCTCGCCCTGTTCTGCTACCCGTTCCTGTACGGGCTCCAGCTGTCGTTCCAGCCGGCGAAGGGCGGCGTCCTCGGCGCCTACCGGGCCTTCTTCTCCGACCCGTTCGCCCGCAAGTCGATCTGGTCGACCTTCTCCCTGGCGATCCCCGCCTCGCTGATCAACGTCGGCGCCTCGGTGCCCATCTCCTACCGGATGCGCCGCGAGTTCCGCGGCAAGCGGCTGCTGCTGGCGATCCTGGTCGTGCCCATCACCCTCGGCACCGTGCTGACCGCCGAGGGCATCCTCGAGTTCTACGGCCCGGCCGGCTGGTTCAACCGGACCCTGCACTGGCTGGGCCTCGCCGACTCGCCCGTCCACCTGACCATGAACTACACCGGGGTGCTGCTCTCGCTGATCATCAGCGGCTTCCCCTTCTCGTACCTGCTCACCCACTCCTACCTGTCGGGCATCCACCCCAGCCTGGAGAAGGCCGCCGCGACCCTGGGCGCCGGCTGGTGGCAGCGGTTCCGCCACATCACCTTCCCGCTGCTGCTGCCCGGACTGATGACGACCTTCTGCCTCAGCTTCGTCATGGCCTTCGCGGTCTTCCCGTCCGCGCTGATGGTCGGCGACCCCGACGGCAAGACCCACGTCATCTCGATCGAGGTCTACCAGGCGGCCCTGGAACGCTTCGACTACGTCCAGGGCTGCGCCGACGCGATGATCATGACGGTGCTCATGCTGGCCGTGCTGGCCGCCGTCACCGGTCTGCGGGCCAGGCTCTACAGCGGCGCCACCGGAGGCAAAGGATGACCACCGTGCTCCCCGCGCGCCCCGCAACGACGGGGCCCACCGCCCCACCGGAACGCCGCACCCTGGCCCTACGCCCGGGAACCTGGCTGGCCTGGGCCGTGCTGGCGTTCTTCTTCGTCAACCTCGCCGGAGTCATCGCCACCGTCCTGGTCAACTCCTTCAGCCGCAGCTGGTTCAACTCCTGGCTGCCGCACGGCTGGACGGGCGACTGGTACAGCCACGCCTGGCGCGAGTTCAGCCTCGGCCAGGTGCTGACCACCACGATCGAGGTCACCCTCCTGGTGGTCGTGATCTCCCTGGTGCTGGCCGTCCCCGCCTCCTACGCCCTGGCCCGCCGGTCCTTCCCCGGCAAGAAGCTGGTCACCACCCTGTTCGTGCTGCCGATCCTGGTGCCCCCGATCGCCTACGGCATCCCGCTCGCGACGGTGCTGTACAAGGTCCACCTGGCCGGGACGATCACCGGGGTGGTCCTGGCCAACCTGGTGCCGTCGATCCCGTTCGTGGTCTTCACGATGACCCCGTTCATCGAGCAGATCGACCCCAAGATCGAGGCCGCCGCCCGCATGTGCGGCGCCTCCACCTGGACCGTCCTCACCCGGATCCTGTCGCCGCTGCTGCTCCCCGGGATGCTGGCCGCCGGCATCCTCGTCCTGGTGCGGACCTTCGGCATGTTCGAGCTGACCTTCCTCACCTCCGGCCCGACCAGCCAGACCCTGATCGTGTCGCTGTTCTCCGCCGTCAACTCCGCCGGGATCCGGGCACCGCAGTCCGTCGACGCGATGGCCGTCATCTACACCGGCTCCATGGCCGTGCTGCTGCTCATCGCCCTGCGCTTCGTCAACCCCACCCAGCTCGTCGCCCGCTCCTCCGACTGAGAGGTCCGCCATGCCCCCGCGCCGTGCCGAACGCCGAAGGCCGGCGTCCGGGCGTACCGTCCTGCTGACCGGCGCCGCCGGGGGAGTGGGGACCTTCCTGCGGCAGGGCCTGCCCGGCCTCGGCTGGCAGCCGCGCTGCTTCGACCTGGCCCCGCCGGACCCGCCCGACGAACTGCCGTGGCTGCTGGGCGACATCGGCGACCGCGGCTGCCTCGCGGAGGCGATGCGGGGTGCGGACGCGGTGATCCACCTCGCCGGCATCCCGCACGAGGCGGACTTCCCCCGCCTGCTGCACACCAACATCGACGGCACCTACCAGGTCTTCGAAGCCGCGCGGGAGGCCGGCGTCCCCCGCGTCCTGTACGCCAGCAGCAACCACGCCGTGGGCCGGCACCCCGCGGGCACCCGCCTCCCCGACGGCGCCCGTCCGCGGCCCGACTCGCTCTACGGGGTCAGCAAGGCGTTCGGCGAAGCCCTCGGGTCCTACTACGCCGACCGGTTCGGCATGCGGGTCGCCTGCGTGCGCATCGGGAGCTGCTTCGCACACCCCACGCAGCTGCGGCACTTGGCGACCTGGCTCAGCCCGGGGGACGCGGTCCGCCTGTTCGCCGCGCTCCTCGCCGCGCCAGGACTGCGCTTCGCCACGGTCAACGGCATCTCCGCCAACACCCGCGCATGGTGGGACCTGGACGGCGCCAGAGCGCTCGGCTACGCGCCGCAGGACGACGCGGAGGGCTGGGCACGGGAGTTGCTGGCCCGCTTCGGCGGGGAACTGGCACCCGACGACCCCGACGCCGCCTTCGTCGGCGGCCGGACGGCCGTCGGCGGCTGACCCGGCCCGCGGTCCGACCCGTCCACCGTCCGCACCGAGCCACCCGGGAGGACTGAACCGGCCTGGACAATTGAACGTTTCATCCTGACCTTGCTCCCGTCGGCGGGCCGATGCCCCGGGGGCGGGGCGGCCCTTGCCCGGGGTCGCGTGGGCGCCCAGGCCGACGCCCTGTCAAGTTGCGTGCCCATAAGTGCAGTTCATGGACCCATGTGTGCGGTCGGTCCGTCCCCGTCCGCCGGCTGCGGCTCCGGCGCCCGATGACCGTCAATCGGTGCGCGATCTCTTGCGTACTCGCCGGTGCGCGGCTAGGTTCCCGACTTGAGTCGATTCAATTCACGATCGCCCGCACGGCAGGGGAGAAGGGCCGGCACCTCATACGGCCGGCACTGATCCCGATGGCCCGCCCCCCCTCTCGCGGTCGTGACCGCCCGCATCGGGCCTCCGCCGCACCTCCCCGCACGACCGGCTGTCCTCAAGGAGCGCACTCACCATGTCATCGGGCCACCACAAGACCGTCGCACGACCGCGGAGCATGAGCGTGCTGCTCACCACCGCGATACTCACCACCCTGTCCCTCACCGGGTCCGGGATGGCCGCGGCCGCGCCGGGCAACCACGCCCCGCTGGCCCCAGGGCACCTGACGGTCGACGACCAGTCCAGACCGCTGGAGGTCGAGGGCGCGCCGCAGTTCGGCTGGCAGCCCCGCGACCCCGACACCGGGGAGTCGCAGTCCGCCTACGAGATCGTGGTGACCCGCGCCGCCACCCCGTCCGCCGCCGCCCAGCAGGTCTGGGACAGCGGCAAGGTCACCTCCGCCGACGACGCGTACGTCCCCTACGGCGGCCCGGCGCTGGCCGACGGGACCGGTTACACCTGGACCGTGCGCACCTGGGACCGTGCCGGAGCCGCCTCGAAGTGGGCGGCACCGGCGTCGTTCGACACCGGCATCACGGACTCGGAGTGGAAGGCGAGCTGGATCCGCCGGACCACCGGCGAGAAGGACGACTACACCCTGGCCCGCAAGGAGTTCACCACGGGCGCCAGCCAGGTGGTGCGCGCCCGGCTCTACCTGTCGGCGTACCAGCAGTACCAGGCGTACCTCAACGGCAAGCTGGTCGACCGGGGCCCGGCCTACGCCTACACCGACGAGGGCTACTACCAGGCCACCGACGTCACCCAGGACGTCAAGGCCGGCGGGGCGAACGCCATCGGCGTGCTCTACCACTGGTACGGCCCCGGCCAGGGACGCCCGTCCGACGAGCCCGGCATGCTGGCGCGGCTGGTGATCGACCACGCAGACGGCTCGCAGGAGGTCGTCCTGTCCGACGGCACCTGGCAGGTCACCCGCGGCCCGTGGCTGACGCAGTCCTACCGCAACAGCGACGGGCGCGACTACCGGGAGTCCGTCGACGGCCGGCTCGCGCAGGAGCAGGAGGGCTGGACCCGGCCGGGGTTCGACGCCTCGTCCTGGCAGGCGCCGCAGGTCGTCGGCGTCCACCCCAGCGGTGCCTTCACCCACCTCCAGGCCCAGCAGATCCGGCTGGACTACCGGACGGTCCACCCGGTGAAGGTCACCACGCTCGCCGACGGCTCCGCCGTCGCCGACTTCGGGCAGATCATCCCCGCCATGCCCCGGCTCACCTTCGCCCAGGGCGTCTCCGGGCGGACCGTCAGCCTGAACGCCGGCTACCTGCTCGCGGCCGACGGCAGCGTGTCCACCTCCAACCACGACAACCAGAGCACCAACCTGTCGTACTCCTACACCGAGCACGACGGCGCGCAGACCTTCCAGGCCTACACCTACGAGGGCTTCCGCTACCTCCAGATCTCCGGCGCAGGCGAACCGCTGGACGCCTCGTCGATCGCCGCGGTCGTCCAGCACGTCGCCGAGGACCCGGAGCGGGCGGCGACCTTCACCAGCTCCGACCCCACCCTGAACCAGGTCGACGACCTGCTGCAGCGTTCGGCGCTGTACGACACCCAGGAGCAGTTCCTGGACACCCCCACCCGGGAGAAGGGCCAGTTCCTCGGCGACTCCGTGGACATCTCCCGTGCCCTGATGGCCGGTTCGGGCGACCGGAACCAGACCGCCAAGGCGATCAGGGAGTTCGCCGAGTCGCAGAAGCGGTACTGGCCCGACGGCCGGCTCAACGCCGTCTACCCCAACGGGGACGGCAAGCGCGACATCCCGGACTACACCGAGATGTACCCGGGCTGGGTCTGGGACTACTACCTCAACTCCGGTGACCGCTCCCTGGTCGCCGACACCTACCAGGTGTCCCTCAACGTCGCCGACTACGTGCGCCGCTACATCGACCCCGCCACCGGACTGGTCACGAAGCTCGCCGGCGGCTCCGGCGCCTACGCGAACGGCATCATCGACTGGCCCAACCGCTACGGCTACGACACCGACACCACCGCGCGCACCACCGTCAACATCCTTGCCGTGGACGTGCTGCGCTCGACCGCGAAGCAGGCCGAGGTCATCGGCCGCCCCCAGGCCGAGATCGACGCCCTGCGCGCCGACGCGGACAAGCTGAGCGCCGCGATCACCAGCAAGCTGCGCCGTGCGGACGGGATCTACACCGACGGCCTGGAGGCCGACGGCAGCCAGAGCGCCCATGCCTCGCAGATCGCCAACGCCTACGCCCTGGCCTACGGCATCGCCCCCGACGACACCGTCGCCGGCATCGCCGAGTACATCGCGCAGCTGAAGCTCCAGATGAGCCCGATGACGGCCAACTGGCTGCTCACCGCGCTGCACACGGCCGGCCGGGACGACCAGGTGCTCGCCCGTCTGACGGACGCCACCTCGCTGGGCTGGGCGAACATCCTCGCCCAGGGCGGCACCTTCACCTGGGAGTCCTGGGAAGCCCCGCAGACCGGCGACAGCCTCTCCCACGGCTGGGGCGCCACCGCGCTGGTCGACCTCCAGCAGGCCATGCTGGGAGTCACGCTCACCTCGCCCGGCGGCCGCACCCTGAGCATCGCCCCGCCGCGCGGCACGGCCCTGACGCACGCCGCCGGCACGGTCTGGACCCAGTCCGGCACCGTCGCCGTCCACTGGACCACTGGCGGCCACGGCACCACCGTCACGGTCGACATCCCCGACAACACCACGGCCACGGTCGCGGTCCCCGTCACCGGCGACAAGGCCCCGCACGCGGTCGGCGCCGGCCCCGACGGCGCCGACGGACCGCGCCTGGAAGGCATCCACGACGGCGTGGCCGTGTACACCGTCGGCTCCGGGCACAGCGCCTTCACCCCCGGTCAGTGACCCGCCGGCATCCGGGGCAGGCCGCGCCGCGGCCTGCCCCGGGCGCCACCGGCCACCCGCGCTCCTGCCACCTGTCCGCCCTGGCTGCACCGCACGACCGACCCGCCACCGCACCGTGTGAGGAGACCAGCGCATGACGCCGCAGAACAAGAGCCACCCCAGAACCCGGCGCATCGCAGACGCCGCGCCGATCGCCGTACTCGTGCTCATCTCCGGACTGCTGCCCGCCACCGTCGGCAGCACCGCCGCCTGGGCCGCCCGCCCGGCGGCGGACAGCGGTCCGGCACCGAGCACCTCCGCCTCGCCACCCGTCGACTGGCAGGCCCAGGACGGGGGCCAGGACTTCCGGCTCGCCTTCCGCCAAGGCGGCCGCACCGTCGCCGCCCAGGCGCCGGGCGACACCGCCGGTCCCGGAGGCCGCATGGCCTACCAGGCCGACGACGGCCAGGGAGGCACGACCTACCACCGGCTGACCACGCTCAGGTCCACCCAGCAGGTCGCGGGCGGCACCCGGTACACGGTGGACACCGACGAGAGCGGCCGTTCCGCCACGGTCACCGTCACCCACACCCCGCAAGGGGCGCACGTGTCCTGGACGTTCACCCCCGCGACGGGTGTCACCGCCGTGTTCGAGGCGCTCTCGGCCGGCCCCGCCGAGCACTACCTGGGCGGCAGCTCCGCCGCCTCGGTGGACCTGCGCGGCCTGGTCCGCGGCTGGAGCCCGGGCAAGGAGGGCAGCGAGGCCGGCGACTACTGCCAGGACCAGGAGCAGACGGCCAGCACCTTCTACCTCAGCTCCGGCGGCTACGGCTTCCACGCCGACACCGACCACATCGGCCGGTTCGCCTTCCCCGGCGCCACCCCGGCCGGGGGCTCCTGCAAGCTGTCGGTGCCCTCGGGCGCCCCGACGCCGACGCCCTGCCCGATCGCGGCGACGGCGCAGGACGACCGCGTGCAGACCTGCGTCAAGGACGACCGGCTCGACTACGACGTCTACGCCGGAACCCCGGCACAGGTCACCACCGCCTACTACGGCACCGTCGGCATGCCGCTGCTGCCGCCGCCAAGCCAGTTCGGCGTGATGAAGTGGCGCGACGTCAACGCCGACCAGGCCCAGGTCCTCGACGACGTCGCCGAGTTCGAGAAGCTCGGCATCCCGCTCGGCACGATCTGGATCGACAACCCCTGGGAGCAGCAGCCCGCCGGCAACACCCACCGGATCAACGGCAGCGCCTGCACGAACAGCGGCAAGTTCGACCCCACCTTCTTCCCCGACCCCAAGGCGATGATCGACCAGATCCACGCGCAGGGCGTGAAGTTCGGGCTGTGGGTCACCCCGCACGTCGGGACGCCCAGCTCCTCGCAGGGCGGCGGCTCCTGCGCCGGGATCAACGACCAGTGGGCGAAGAACGGCTGGCTGATCCCGGGCACCAACTACATCGACCTGACCAACCCGGCCGCCTACCAGGCGTACGTGGCCCAGCTGACCAAGGTCTTCTCCCTCGGTGTCGACATGACCAAGGAGGACCGCTCGGAGGAGTACCGCCTGGAGACGGCCACCTTCGCCGCGGGACCGGGCTCCCAGGAGTACCTGCGCTATCCCGCGCTGTACCAGAAGGCCGTCAGCGAGGCGCTGCGCAACGTCAACGGAGAGGACTTCGAGACCCTCGTACGGGCCGGCGCCCCCGGCACCGCCCAGAACGCCCACGGCATCTGGGGCAGCGACAGCTACGAGAACTTCGCCGGCCTGCGCACCGAACTGCGCTACGGCATCGGCGAGTCGCTCACCGGCCACTTCGCCTGGGGCTCCGACACCGGGGGCATCGACCCGCAGAAGCCGGCGGACGCCACCAACAGCCCGACCCCCTCGCTGTTCACCCGCTGGTCGCAGTTCAGCTCGGTCAGCCCGGTCTTCGAGGTGGGCGGTGCGGGGATGAACGCCGCACCGTGGCTCTACCCGGCCGACACGGTCGACCGCTTCCGCGACAGCGCCGTGCTGCACACCGAGCTCTACCCGTACTTCTACGCCCTGGCCAGGCAGGCGGCCGCCACCGGCGTGCCGATCATGCGCTCGGTGGGCTACGAGTACCCCGACGACCAGCAGGCATGGGCCCAGGACCAGGAGTTCATGGTCGGCCCCGACCTGCTGGCCGCACCGGTGACCGCCGAACGCGCCGAGGCCGACGGCGCCGCGGGCCAGGCCACGCCCGTCAGCGTCTACCTGCCGAAGGGCCGGTGGATCGACGTCTTCACCGGCGAGGTCGTCGACGGCGGGCGGACGATCACCCGGACCACCGGACTGGACGACTTCCCGCTCTACCTCAAGGCCGGCTCGGCCATCGGCTTCAACGACCGGGCCCCGCAGGTGTGGGGCGACGGATGGGGCACCGACACCCTGTCCCAGCCGGGTCTCGCCGGCTGGCTCTACGCGCCGCAGCCCGCGGGAGCCCCGGAGGTCCGCACCACCGCGATCGGGACCGACGGCGGGCAGATGGTGGCGTTCTCGGGCCCGCAGGGCAGCCACCTGCAACTGTCCGGCGCTCCTGCCGAGACGCAGATCGTCGTCCTGGCCAAGCAGGCCCCGGACGCTGTCACCGTCGACGGAGTGACCCTGCCGAAGGCCGGCTCCACGGCCCAGCTCCGCGGCATGCGGACCGGCTGGACCTTCACCCCCGGCCCGTTCGGCGGCGTCGTCCTGAAGCTGCAACCGCACCACGGCCGCGCGGAGGTCGTCATCCCCGCCATGGGCTGACCCGAAGACCGGGCCGTGTCCGGCACGTACCGCCCGCCCCGCGGGCGGACGGCGCCATCGGCCGGACACGGCCCGGACCCCCGGAATCCGGCCCGCTCCCGTCGCGGGCCCACGCCACCGCCGTGGGCCCGCCGCCCGCCATGCCCTCCCACCCACACGAGAGGCCCGCATGTCCCACTCATCGACCCGCAGGCAGCTGCTGCGCTCGGCCATCGCACTGAGCGGCAGCGCGGCCCTTTCCGCCGGACTCCCCGGCATCGCCCGCGCCCAGGGGCAGCAGAGCGCCGACCGCGCCGCGGACAAGGCCGCGGACCGCATCATCGCCGGCATCCGCCGCCCGCGGATCCCGCAACGGGACTTCCCCGTCACCGACTTCGGCGCCGTCGCCGACGGCACGACCGACAACACCCGCGCCCTGGCCGCGGCTGTCCGCACCGCCCACGAGGCCGGCGGCGGACGGGTGGTCGTGCCCGCCGGTACCTGGGCGACCGGCCCCGTCCACCTGCTCTCCCGCGTCGAACTGCACCTTGCGGCGGGCGCCACCCTGCTGTTCACGACCGACCCCGCGGCCTACCTGCCCACCGTGTTCAGCAGGTGGCAGGGCATCGAGCTGATGAACTTCTCGCCGCTGATCTACGCCTACGGCCAGCACGACATCGCCCTCACCGGATCGGGCGTGCTGGACGGCCAGGCGTCCACGGACAACTGGTACACGTGGGGAAAACCCGGCGGCAGCGACTTCGCCGCCCTGGAGGCGAGCGCCGACGCGGGCGTGCCCGTCGCGCAGCGCGACGGCGCGAACTACCACCTCCGGCCCACCTTCGTCGAGCCCTACCGGTGCGAGCGCGTGCTGATCGAAGGCGTCACCCTCAGGAACTCGCCGTTCTGGAACCTGCACCCCACGCTCTGCCAGGACGTGACGATCCGCGGTGTCACCGTCGAGTCCAGCGGCCCCAACACCGACGGCTGCGACCCGGAGTCGTGCGACGGGGTGCTCATCGACCGGGTCTCCTTCAACACCGGTGACGACTGCATCGCCGTCAAGGCCGGGCGCAACACCGACGGCCGGCGGGTCGACGTCCCCTGCCAGAACCTCGTCGTCCAGAACTCCACCTTCGCCAACGGGCACGGCGGCATCACCCTGGGCAGCGAGATGACCGGCGGCATCCGCAACGTCTACGGCCGCGACCTGACCATGTCCTCGACCGGACTGCGCGCCGGCCACCGGCTGAAGACCAACTCGGTGCGCGGCGGGTTCCTGGAGAACAGCAACGTCTACCGGGTCGACGTCCAGGCGATCGGCGGACCGCTGCTGCTCATCGACTTCACCTACGGCGAGGGCGACACCGGCACCTACCCGCCGACCGTGACCGGCATCAACCTGAGCCACTGGTCGGTCGCCTCCGCCTCCCAGGGCTGGGACATCCAGGGCTACGCCCACGACCCGGTCGGCACCGTGCGGCTCAGCGACATCACCATCGACGGCCCGCTGAGCGCGGCGAACGTCGCGGAGAACATCACCGACCTGCGGCTCGACCACGTGCTCATCGACGGAGTCGAGCAGTAGGGCGCCGCCGGCCCACCCGCCCCTCCTCTGCAAGGAGAACAACCATGGAACGCCACTGGGGAGTCGACCGCCGGACGGTGCTGCGCGGCATCGCCGGAGTCTCCTCCGCCACCTTGATGACCCGGGTGATGCAAAGCGAGGCCGCGGCAGCCACCGCCCCGTCGGGAGCGCCGGCCGGGGGAGCCACGAGCACCGTCGACCGGCAGGCGCTCGTCGCCCGGCACCGGGTGGTGCGCCACGCCAGCGACCTCGACCTGCCGGTCCAGGTGGGCAACGGCCGCTTCGCGTTCGGCGCCGACGTCAGCGGGCTGCAGACCTTCGTCCCGTTCAACACGCTCTCCGATTGGGGCTGGCACGTCGACGCGCTCCCGCCCGGCAAGACCGTGTCCGACTACCACGGCACGATCTGGCCGACCTACGGACGCGACGTCTCCTACTGGAGCGGCGACAAGAACGAGCCCGAACTCAACAACTGGCTCCGCGAGAACCCGCACCGGGCGAACCTCGGCAGGATCGGCCTGCGCCTGCTCAAGCAGGACGGCACGGAAGCCTCGGAGAGCGACCTGACCGGCATCGTCCAGGAACTCGACCCCTGGACCGGCGTGCTGCACAGCGAGTTCCAGCTCGAAGGCACCCTCGTCACCGTGGACACCGCATGCCACCCCGGCGCCGACGTCGTCGGCGCGCAGATCCGCTCGGACCTGATCGGCCTGGGGCGCCTGACGGCGTTCCTCGACTTCCCCTACGCGACCCGCGCCGGGCTGAACAAGATGGAGGCGCCGTACGTCGGCTTCTACGACCGCCCGCAGCTGCACACCACCGACCTGCGCGGCAACGTGCTGACGCACACGATGGACGGCACCCGCTACCAGGTCGGGCTGTCCCTGTCCCCGGGGGCCCGCGTCGCCCGGGTCGACCCCGCGCGGCACCGCTACGCGATCACGGGCCGCGGGGACGCCCTCGACCTCGCCGCGCTCTACGCGCCCGAGGTCAAGGGCCGGATCCCGTCCGCGGCCGAGGTGACCGGGCAGAGCCGGGTCTGGTGGCCGCGGTACTGGCGGACCGGTGGCGCGGTCGACCTGTCCGCCAGCAGCGACCCGCGGTGGAGCGAGCTGGAGCGCCGCATCGTCCTGAGCCAGTACCACCTCGCGGTGAACGACGCCGGCAACGACCCGGCGCAGGAGTCGGGTCTGGTCAACAACGGCTGGTACGGCAAGTTCCACATGGAGATGTACTGGTGGCACGCCTTCCACTACGCGCTCTGGCAGCGGTGGCCGCTGCTCGACCGCAGCACCGACATCTACCGGCGGTTCCTTCCCAGCGCGCAGGACCGCGCGGAGGCCCAGGGCTTCCGCGGCGCGCGGTGGCCGAAGATGACGACGGCGTACGGCGACGCGATCGGCCGCGAGTCGCCCGGCGAGCCCACGGCGCTCCTGCTGTGGCAGCAGCCGCATCTGATGTTCCTCGCGGAGCTGGACTACCAGGCGCACCCCAAGCAGAGCACCCTCGTCAAGTGGGACAAGGTCCTCCACGAGGGCGCCGAGTTCATCGCCTCGTTCGCGAACCGCGAGGACGGCGGCCGCTACGTGATCGGGCCGCCCCTGATGTGCTGCAACGAGCGCAACGACTCCGCGACGACCATGAACCCCACCTTCGAGCTGTCCTACTGGAAGTTCGCGCTGAGGATCGCCCAGCAGTGGCGCGAGCGGCTGGGGCGGGCACGCGACCCGCACTGGGACGACGTCCTCGCCCACCTGGCGCCGCTCCCGGTCGAGGACGGCCTCTACGTGCTGTACGAGGGCGTGCCGGACATGTGGACCCAGCACAACAACAATCACCCCGATCCCGTCGCCGCGTACGGCATGCTGCCCGGCGACGGCGTGGACGTCGGCGTGATGCGCGCGACGACGCAGAAGGTGCGGCAGACCTGGCCGGTGAGCGACCTGTACAGCTGGGACTTCCCCCTGCTCGCCCTGAACGCGGCACGGTTGGGGGACACCGAGGCGGCCGTCGACTACCTGCTCCACGACCGCTTCGGGTTCACGGACACCGGCCTGCCGGCCAGCGGCAAGAGCGGCGTGCCCTCCCCCTACTTCCCCGGCGCCGGCGCCCTGCTGTACACCGTGGCGATGATGTGCGCCGGCTGGGGCGACTCCCCGTCCGGCGTGCGCGGCGCGCAGGGGCGGGCCGGATCCGGCGGCAGCGCTCCCGGCTTCCCGCAGGGCTGGTCGGTGAGCTGGGAGAACCTCGCCCCGGCCCTGTGATCCTGGCCGTGTGACCCCGGCTTT
>Ga0123353_10003774_pt1 | contig 19296 bp, 10 predicted proteins | sample TergutLab28metaG_3_FD_92763 | JGI IMG/M metagenome (GOLD analysis project Ga0123353, IMG submission 92763) | Labiotermes labralis P3 segment gut microbial communities from Petit-Saut dam, French Guiana - Lab288 P3 | ecosystem: Host-associated > Arthropoda: Insects > Digestive system > Gut ... | reverse complement strand
TTTCTCTTCAAATTGCAGTTTGTTTCATAATTCTAACGTATTCCTGTATTATTCGCATTTTATATACAGTGTGTGCTAAAAGTAAAAAAATAATTCCGGCTCCAAAAGGTTAAACAAGGAAACTTCCAATATAAACGTGCTTTCCCTACAAATTACGCACTAAGAAGTCCATATTCTTGGCAGAGTTGCGCTTTCGGAAGTCAAATGGAAAGACAAGCTATATGTTGGCAGAGGTTACGCAGCTGTGAGTTAAACCGTTTATGGCCAGAAACCGATGTATTCCAGTAGACGGCATATTTTGTTTAGGAGACAATCGTGTTTATTTTGTGTGATTTGATTCGAGTATTATCTTACGTAAAGTGTAGGGCAAAGATTTTTTTATCAGTAATGGACAGTACTCACTCTGTGAACTGCTCCGAAACTCTGACAAATTTTCGCAGTGCAGGAGTACTGGCAATCTTCCAAACTGATAATTGTACCTCGGTTTGGTACAGACTGTCTAGCAATACTTGAACATCGTCGATAAGCCTTTGCGGTTCTGAGTCAGGCTTCAAGTCGTTATCCAGACACCCCAGACGCGTGTCCAAAACAATGCAAACAGTGGCTGCAAAGAAATTTGATTTCGTATTCAATAATTATGCATAAAAATTGAAAGCGATGAGATACGATGACATGTACAAGTAAAGATTATACTGCAAAATACACAGCATTACTAGACATGTTGGAATGGGCGCATGAAAAGGACGAGCACCATATACTACAATCACATGCACATTTTGACGTATGTGTAGGGAAAGAATGGAATTGGCCATTTTGAACCAGTCGGGAAGGTCAAAATTTGCTTAACGTTGAAGTGATATTCTACATCGAACAATTCCTATGGAAAAATATGGATAAAGAAAAACGGACAACTCCATGGCACATGTTCATTCGCTTTTGAAATTTGAGAATTTCAAAATTCTTCAACAATATCGCCGCCTTTGCGCATTCGAAATTTGATCCTCATGTTGGGGAGACAATATAAACCTTTTCTGATGTAGTTGGCACATGCGTAGCCCCTTTTCTGGACATGCATTTTGAAAGGGCGGTGTAAAAAATAAAACACATTCTAAAACAAAGAATGTTTGGGTACCAAGGCTGGATACATTTGGTTCAAAGCATAGGCTTATGTCATTTCCCGAAAACACTGATCAAATTTAGGCTTCTCTAACAAGTACGAAATTCTTGACAATTTTTACCAAAGGTTTGTGAGAATTACCACCTTAAAATACGTTACACGACTATTTTTCCCATTCTTTCTTTCAGTAAGAAATGAACATTTCATGTAGATTTAATCGAAGAAGAGAGTTGGATGAATCCTAAGAAGAATACCTGGAAGAAGAATGATCACTATAGATCAGCACTGTCGGAGAGATTTATCTTGAGTTTTTCACGGTGACTAAACTCTATAAAATTATCTCGAGGTAAGAGTAGTGTCAGGTGTTTCCAGTAAACCAGTATTTCAGAGTTTGATACCGTCTCCATCATTTGGGCTGTCATGTGAGTGTATACAAAGAAATTTATATACCTGCACAAGCCAAGATACTCACATTCAAGTACCCATAAGAACAACTCGTTTTTTAAATCATCTGGCCTTTCTTGTTTCTCTTCTCTCAGGCTGGAAATCCTAAAATACGGGGTTTTTCCATTAAATTAAATTTTAAATTCGGTTTACAAATCTGTTTTGAAGTGAAGTTGCACATTATCCATTCATATTAACGTTTAGACCTATTTGCCGACTACGAATTTTACTTGTGATTTGGATAGTAGTATTTTTCTCACTATATGTAAGTGTACAGCGAAGGGAGCATTGATATACCCTTCTTGAATCAAATTTCCTCTTGGCCTCAAAGTGAAACTTCAGTTACCCCCATTAAAAACAAATTAATTTGTGTGTTGAACTACAGTAGAACTCCACTTATCCGGATGAATTGATACGACGAGCCATTCGGATATGCAGAAAATCCGGATAATAGTATTTTTCTTTGAAAACAGACTACTTTGGCAATTTGAAGTGGAAAAAAAAAATTCCACAAATGGCTGTTTTAAGCAGCATTTATTTATATACAAATAAAACATTAATACATAATTCCTTTTATGTATTTGACAAATGGGGGAAACATTTAAGCCATAAAAAGATGTAGTACAATTACAGTACGAACACGTTTACACGAAGGGTCAAGCCAGTTCGGATAATTAGCGATCCGGATAACCAGCGTACGTGTAGGTGGAATTCTACTGTCCAAGTTATCGTACATTAAAAACACGAAGTGATACATACAATAGACTCTTTAAATTTTAAACATTCTTATTTATTCCCCATAAAAACAAGATGTAGAAAACAAAATCCATACCATTCGCTCAGCTACCATTGACCAGTGTGACAATACGTGCAATACATATGATGTAGACCTTTACGAAATATCACGAACCGCCCTTTGGTGCATGTAACCCTAATTCAAGGTCGCTGTCCTAATGTCTACATTCGTTAATTGGAGGGAAACCTTTTAGTCGTTTTGAATTTCCTTATTAACAGGTTTTACTATATGTGAAATATCCACACACACACACACACACACACACACACTTAAGCACACACTAACAATAAAATCGTATATCAGTGGGTGAAGAGAGGCCGGTTCGGAATGATAAATCGAGTTTGTGTGCTAGCGCGCATTCTGGTGGAGTAGTCTAGCTGTGCTCTGCCGTCAGTATGCCGACCCTTAATGTATAAGCTCGCTGTATGGCCACGGGGCCAAGGAAACTGGCAGTATAATTTCATTTTTAAAATTTAAAAGGAAAAACCTTTTTGTTCTTAATCTATTAAAATTTTATTGTCTCATCTCCACTATAAATCAATTATTAAGAATAACAAATGGATTGCAGAGTTTCATAGTTGAGGGTAAATCATATAAATTAATTAAAATTACTTCTTAATGAAGTCAGTTGGCATTGCATCCATTGGTGCGATGTACAGCTGGACTGACCTTGGCTGCATCATTGTTGTGTTTACTTTTGACCTGAAGTTATACCATTCTTCCCCGTGACTAAATCAGGAAAAATATTGGTCACATTATTACTTGCCCTTCCACCGAACACATACAAATGTAGACAATAATTCATATATGTAAAGTATATACGACTTTCTGGTCTTATATGTGGTCGCAATTGCATACGCTCCCCCTCATTTCCAATCATGTCACAGTGACGTAATATCGTGTTATTGGCCCACCGAGGCATTTATAGCTTTGTTTATAACTTTGTATCAACAAGTGTGGTGTTATATGTCCAGAAATGGCAAGCGTCAGTCAATACAACATTTAGAGGTTTAGCTATACTCATTAATACATACAAAGGCCCATATTCTTACAAAACATATAAAGTGTTATATTGTGTAAAGCAGTTCTTCTGCTTGTTATTTAGTGGTCTATAGAAATAAAAGAGAATTCTTTATGTGAAAATAATGTCGCTTGGTCTGTGCACCCGAATTATTATCAAAATCTGCAGATTTTCAGCGCTTTAAAGTACATTACTAGAGAGGTCACTTAAATACATTTCTGAAAACTGTAAACTGAACTAAAATTTGTAGCAAGAATCCTATTTTAAACCGTACTGACACATAATAAATATCACTTCACGTAAAGGCATCAATGAACTGTTTGTGTACCTCACTAAGAGTTAATAGTATTCTGCAAAGACTCAGGTAAGTACGCTTATCAAACTACAAACAAGGCTGTTACGAATTCTGTGCCTAATCTCAGAGATAGCGCTGTGTCAAATTGGGGATCTTTGGCTGAACTGTAATAGTACACTTACACTCACCGACGGGCCATGTTAGCACTTCATGCAAATGTTACAGACGGCATGCCTCTATACGCAAAATTGTCAATATTTAATTAATTGTCCCATATGCCCACAGACAGGAAACTAAGCAGAGATACTCATAATTAAGTTGTTTTAAAAAGTTAGAAATGGATGAGACAAAAACTGTTGCAAGAGTTGTCTGATCGTTTATATTATTTAAACCTGAAGATTGTTTACATTGTATTTATTACGTAAGTGGCACATTAAACACGTGGTTCTAATTAGCTCTACTGCAATACTATTATTTTAGAGCGGATCACTTTGAAAGTAATCAGACTTGATGAGTTTCGGATGCCGACTTAACGTCTTCCAATTAGTCAAGACTGACTCATGAAGCTACTGTAAAATAATCTCCTTCCCTGGTGGATTTTATAATAGGAATTTGACATGGATCACAACCTTCTTGTTCCCGATTTTGATTACCTTCCACTTATATTAATTTTCAGATTCCTGACATTTGACTGTAACAAACGGAAACTCTAACCAACTGTCTTCGGGGATATGACGATGCGCAGTTTCGGAGGAACCTAATCTCCAAAGTTGACATTGGAGACAATATTTTTCTCTGAAACTGTGGTTTATTTATCCTAAACCGCACGATGTCGCATCCCAAGGACGGAAATATTTGTTTCAGAAATGTGTTGTCACTATATTTATGTAGCAAACCTGCGTGTGTAATGTCTGTTAAGGAATCAGTCTTATAATCAAAGTTTGCTTACTCTACCAAGAAACCTCCAATATTTTCAAAGAAGTTCTTTCTCAGAACGTTGTGATAGTGTTCCAGAATTTCAGGTGGATCTCTTAGACCTGAAACACTGAAATCTTTTGAGAACAGAGATGTAAAATGCGGCATACACTTAACATGCAATGTAACGCAACACGGTTGAAGCAGTGATAATTATGCCCATGTAAATAAGCACCACGCTATGACTACGAATAAACAAACATTGATACGACGATTTTTAACAATGGCACTAAACGTAACTGAATTTTCAACTGCCTATCCTGAACGCTTTACCAACGGGAAACGCCCGATATCACAACGAAGATATAAAGGACAGTAAATTGAAAGCGTAATAAATTATGAAAAGAAGTGGGAAAGGAAGAGAAATATTTTTATTTAACGACACTGTAAATTGCTAAGATTACTTACCGTTGAAGTTCGAGGAATAGAATGTGAGTATGAAGCACTGGCAGGTTAATTATTAGTATAGAAAAGGTAAGTACTCGGAGAATAACCACCGCCACTTACACTTTTTACGGCAAAAATAAACATAGACTGGCCTGGAATCTAAACTGAGCCTCCTTGGTGAGAACGTGGGATAGGAAAACGTAGGAACGTCAGTAATGAGAAATATATTCTTCGAGGTTGTTCTGACTAAATGAGAAAGAGGATGATCACTGATAAGATGGTAAGACTTGTAACGACACCGAACCATTGGATAATCGGTAGGCCTAGCCGCAGTTTTGAGGCAGCATAATGTCATAAGCTTCAAGTGTACATATTTCCACTGACGAGGCCACTTGTCCCAGAAGAAGAGCATCCAGAGTTACTTCTCTCCGGAAACCTCAAAAGTTGCTTGCAAAGATCAGTTTCCTTAGACCCCTTTTATGTAAAACAGACTAAAACCTCTAACTGAATGTCAAGCATCACGTATTGTTTATATAGACGTAAGTAATCAACCAAGAATGCCGTTAGCACACCTGTGAATTTATTATGTGGTATGAAGCTTCACACTCTGTAATCAACTTCGCAGCTACATATATATATATATATATATACGTTTCGTACTCGGCAGGTCACGCTATAAAATCTCGGTCCGCAGACTGGCTCAATTTGCTAGGGATTTGCAGACTTGCCTGGATTCCTCCAAATGAGTGTAGAGAAACGACTCAAAGTCTTTCCTTTCATATCTTCCGAATTCAGCTATCAACGACGTTATAGGCTTATATTCGAACTTACTCAAGTCTCATTAAATAAACCACGAATATATAAGAGAAAATAGTAAATATAATTAAGTCATTACCTTTTCTATTTCTCCCGGATCAAACAGTATGACAAAGTCGTGCCAAACGATCAAGGTTCCCAGCTTTGCAATAATACCAGATTTTTTGTGCAGGTACTCGTGTAGCTCTGGGACTTCACTTGGAAGGTCTCCTGTGGAACAGCAGAAAAATTATAAAAGCGAATTTATTTTGGTTTATAAGGATATAAGGGATTTTTTTAATATTGGAAAATCAGGTTTTAGACTGAGGCACAGGGTGTGTAACTGTCTTGTTTCCAGGTCTAGACATAAAGGCTGTCAGCAGCGAATAAATCGATGTTAAGCAGTCACAGTTCGACGTAAATAATAAATATTTGATTTGATTTGTTTTTATAACAATGAATTAGTTTTCACTTCTGAAATTTTAAAGGTTCCTTGTGGGTAGAGAAATGAGAGTAGAAGCGGATAAACACTCACCGTACAATTCCAGGGTTTTCTTCAAAAGTAGTTTCCAATGATTAGAGCTCATCCCAAGTACCTGAGTTTTAGACGTGAATAAGAAAATACTTTTACCAAATCCGAATTCTAATAGTTCCATTTATGTCATGTGGACGATTTTACGATGAAGATCTTTATAATTCATGCTCCTTACCAAATAATATTCGCGTGATCAAATCGTAAGATTGAGATGGACGCGGCGTGAGAACGTATATGGGAGAGAAGAGTTGCTTGTTGGGTCTTGGTGGGGAAACCTTAAGGAAGGACGACAGTTTAAAGAAATAGACGTCAGTATAATATTAAAAGTATCTTAAATAACTAGGATGGGAAGACGTGGACTAGATTGACATGGCTCAAGATAGGAACAAGTGGCAGGCTTTTGTGTACACCTGATTCTACAAAATGCGGGAATTGGTACATAGTTGATAATTTATGAACCCTTTAAAGAGGGCTCTTCGCCATGGGTTCAGTTTTTTAGTTGGTTGGTTAGTTATTTATTTGGTTGGTTGGTTGGTTGGTTGGTCGGTCGGTCGGTCGGTTGGTTGGTTGGTCGGTCGGTCAGTCGGTCAGTTGGTCAGCTGGTTAGTTAGTTCTCATGGCGTCATGTAAGGTGGTGGTTAAAAATGTTCAATCTAAACGCAAATATGTCTGCCTCAACTGTGGTCTGTAAAATTAGGCAATGCGAAACATAATGATAAGCCGTTTATCGGATCTCGAGTTGTTACCTGCGTACACGCGAGCGGACAGATTTGGCGCTCTGCAATGGTGGAAATGGGCAAGAAGTTTCATAAACAGCACTTTTAGCCATACTTGAAATGAAATGAGTGTTTCAGCAAACAACAGTTAAATTATGTTTAAAAGTAAACGGCGTTTAATAGTAAGTAATTACTCTGTTAAGTTTCAAGGTAGACAGACAGACAGACAGGCAACTACAAGATGCAAAGGAAAGGAGATCATTATATTTTCTGCTTGCAATAAAAAATTGCTGTTTTCCTTTTGGTGATATATAACAATAATTTATGTACATTTTGCGAAGTGGTATAAATTTCTCTAATAAGATGTTTTATTTTTCTTGTGTTCTAAAGTAAAGCTTGTTTCACCCTTGTCTTGCAAAAATGAATGGTTTCAAAATACGAAACTGTAGCCTCTCGAATCTTATTATTATTTGCATTACTTCTGTTTATCAAGCGGTATATCTGGCTCTAAAATATTGCCCTTCTTCTCTGGATATGTTTAATGTTTCAGAAGAATAACTGAAGAAACTGTCCTTCTCTCTGTAGTATTTAAAGCAAATTCTGTCTCTTACTTCAGTAATAAATATTGTACTTTTCCATGGAGATATATGACAGTAGACGTATCCCCCTCATAAAACAGAACGGAATGAAATCGTGTTCTCCGTAAATTGTTCATAACCAAGTTAGAAAATATATGCATAGCGTCATGATTCTGACTCGTTCGCTGTCATTTCCCTTACATTTCAATTCGTTAATGTGTGTGTTTTTTATGTTCTTTTACAAACAGAGTACAATAGAAAAGGGAGACGAGCAATGAGCTTCAATTTTAAATTTATTCAATAAAATTCCGAATATTCTCGGGCTAAAAAACTGCACTCAGTAAAAATCGTATGTGTCCAGTTGCCTTGAAAACAGCAAGACGTACGGCGAAGTGTGTTTTTCACACAAAACGTACTTTTTTCCCACAAATTTCATTCAAAACATATTTTAATCCCGTAATTCTTATTTAATATTTAATGCGTTGCAAGTCAGTTACGATTCATCCGAGCGCAGAAACGCCTGTGGACTGTCGTAAAAGGAAGTATATATAATCTTTGTCTACTTTTAACCAAAATTATTATGTGACGAAAATTTTTCTACAAATCTCTCTATTTTCAAGTTTTACACAAACACACGCGCACGCACGAAAACAGGTACTTATTTACACAAACTTTCAGCTGTTCTTAAGTACTGAGGAATGCTTTTATGCGAAGGAAATACCGATAATTCGTAGCTAGGGTGTTTGTTTCTAAATTTTCTTTTGTTAAAATGCCAGAATTTACTTTAGCCAATATTAATAATTGTCCAACGAGATGCAACACAAAGCAGTCTATTTATTATTCTGCTAGTTCACTCTACATGTTTCGGATGTGAACCACACCCATCATCAGGAATACGCAAAACTGTAACTACAGCCTCCGGTACTGGTCATATTTTTTGTACAGCTACCTCCCTACGCAGATTCGCTTCTCCACATTTATATCAAGGACTAAAAGAATTCTGAGTAGAAAAAGAACTGATATCATCACACCTATAGGTGTGATGATACCAGAGGCTGTGTAATGCAATTTTGACCTCCTGATGATGAACACATGTGCTCGAAACATGTAGAGACATGAAATAAAACTTATTGTAAAACAAATTTTGTGCATCGAGTTGGTTAAATACTATATAAACAAATTTCTTTTTTATCATACACGTACGTTGTCATCATTACATTAAGGTCAGTACATCTGTGTGCTGATTTCAAAATTTGACTCTGTAGGTGATTATTACTGTTTTATTTTAACGACAGTCTTGTGCAGTTTAGTGGTAAGAGAAAGTGTGTTTTTACGGAAATCCTTTGGTTTTTGGCTTCGAAATTGCACACTAATTTATTTCGCCTAAGATAATCACATTACCATGCATGAAATGCAGTTGGTTTGTAAAATATACATCTTTAGTAAATATGTAACAAGTTAGTTTCAAAAGTACACATTTAAAAAAAAACTCTCTTGAAATCAGTGCTAATAATATTGATTCGTTCTACGTCATGTTCAGAAAGGGCATCACAGCTTCCTGAATAATCAAATAGGTACAAACAGAGAATAAAATGAATTATTTAACTGCCTCAAAATTAGGAGAGTGTTTCAATCTCTGAAGTTTTAATGACGGAGAATCAATATCAATGGAACAAATATGCGTCATGCACGAATATGTTTATGACATTATTTGCTAGGGAAAACGGAAACAAATAAATGTGCGTCTCTTATTCGGTCTGTATGTGCGTGTAACGTATAACTCTTTAAGTGGCAGCGTTTCTTAGCAGCAGCACCACTGAACTGTTATAACCTGGACATCTCAGTATATCCATTAAGAATATCGACAGAAATCCTCATCACTTGAAATCTTGCTTCCTTTACTTTAAGTGTACTCAAGAATAGACCGAAAATAATACAAGAATACGTACGTTCGTGATAAACTCTTTTCCGCGAAACTTTAATTATTTCCTCAGAAATAAAAACCTTTAAATCTTATACTTTTTCCAAAAACGACTGATGGAAAATCTGTAACTTCAGCGCTTTTTAAATTTTCAGTTCTGATAAGTTTCAGCACTTAACAGAGATAACAGGATGTTACTGCTTATTGTCCGCAGGTTTCATATTACCAGCTGTTTGTTTTATGAAATATGTGAATAAAAAATTTTATAATTATTTATCGACCTCAAGATTTCAAGGTCACTCGAATTTGGTCGTCGTCCAGTATCAGAATTTAGAAGACGCTGTAATGGAAATTAAATCTGTTGCGACTGTCACATGGAAACGTCAGCAAAAATAAATTAAATACTTAAATGACATTGTAAATAAATTGAATATTCTCACTCCAAGTAATTTAACATTTGTATAGCATAAAGGTAAAGCTGTCCCGTTACAGGCCTGAACAGGCCCAGAGGGTTTCAGGAAGTTAAGATTCCCAGATTTCGTGACAACGGCACAGGATGGTGGTAAGGTTGTCAGCCTTACGCACCGACCGCCTTTACCCCCAGGAAATACTCCTGGTACTCATTTCTGTAGGAGGCTGAGTCGACCCCCTGGGCCATAGTGCGATCGGAAGAATTTTATGTCAATAAAAAATCCACTGACACCAGCTGGGATTTGCAGCACAGCATCTTAACCACTGTGCCACCGTGGTCCCTATTTGTATAGATAATTCCTACGGTTGGAAGAGCGTTTTTTGAAGCAGCTGTTGGGTTATTTAGTGGGAACTGAACGTAAAGTCGTACTATTAAAATTTTAATTCATGTTAACAATAATATTTTTTTTGTTTTCCCAATATTTGTTGCATTTTGTCAGTAGAAATTCACACTGGTAACTGATGGGGCAGATCAGGCATAGCCAGAAGTTTAATTTGAGAATTATTTTATTTTTAAAATATACTTTTCTTCATAACTATCAGAGACAATTGCAGGAAAAACAGAATATGTGTTATTTAGGGAAGAAACAACGATGATAGAATATCTAGTTTTATATTGAGAATAATATTAAAAAGGATTTATTTTTTTAGGTTAAGGACTAGTGGCAGGCCCTGTAAAAACAGTAATATCCTTTTGATTTTCTTAAAACTCAACAGCTTATTGAACACATTTTCAAGAAGGACGCTGTTCTACCCAATTTGATAGATAAATTTAATCCATAAAGCTTCTATCCTAAATTAAGTAACTAATAAAGATGGATGTTACGTCATCTAAAATAGGAATGAACAATAATCCTGTGCGAAATTTCAGTTGCTCACAGACGTGTTGATGAAGATTCGAGTCTGCCGGGATATGACGCCTTTGTAGGTCGGCATAGAGTTACCGACGTTTCTTAGAAGCGTGATATATCCACTTAATGGTCTAGGAGTCCACGAATTTTACTGCTAGGTACTGAAGATAACAGTAAAAATCTTGTACACCTTATACTGTAAATATGGAGGCAGTAGCTGCTCCGAAATGTCGTTAACAGCCTGTCAATCGAAACAAACTAAAAGCCCAATGGACTTGAGTCTTCAACAGTACCATTCCGTACCCTAGTCACCAATTCACAGAATAAATTGAAACGCCATGTAGCAGGTACACATTAGCACTGTAGGCACACTTTTCTGGTCAGTTCATTTGTTCATAAAAGTTAAGAAGTATGATTTTTTGGAGCAATGATAGACACGTATGACGCTGCCAACTTTAAACGCATTAACCTTTAGACGCCTAACGTCAACTATAGTTGACGTACCGCACCGCAAACTTCTAAAGTTGCATTTTATATATTTATTCAACAAATATAGGTACTGAATATTTTAAACATGATGTATACTCTCCATTTCTTTCTCTTCAAAATGCAGTTTGTTTCATAATTCTAATGTATTTGGTTCCTGTATTATTCACATTTTATATACAGGGTGTGCTAAAATTAAAAAAAATTCCGGCGCCAAAAGATTAATACTGCAGGTCTTCACGTTACAAAGTAGGTGACGGACTTGGTACGAAAGATCTCGCATGAAAGCCTTCTAGATTGTGCCGGCGACACGACAATGCGGAAGATGGGGCTTCGTGTCAGAAGACTCAAGGTCACACAATCGTTCTTTTACAAAGCGCTGTTTCCTGTCGCACACGAAAAAAATAGCGCCCGAAAAGAGAATGAATTTTACTCCGTATTGTTACCAGTATGTACGGTGGCCACGGCTGTTCAGGAGGTGTAATTTAGTCGCTGTTCCGGCCTTCTTTCCCAGTCCTCTTAATAAGCCAGATTAGTAGTATTTAATACATTAATTTTAACGTTTTTCTGTCCTTCAAATTATAGCGATTATTGTGTGATAAGTGACAATGACAGGAAACGTAGCCTGAGCAAAATACAGATGCTTCAGGTTGCTCACATCAATAAATATGTATTATAATATAATTATGAATTATAAATATCATTATCTTTATAATTCACACCTTACATTTCATAAAATCATGAAGTATCGAATTCGAGTTTCTTACGGAGTTTGATATTAAGACTGCCGTATTTTCAGAAGTGACGACGTGTAATGTAGCGAGTGTATCAGCGTTTCGGAGACATATACTGTTTCATTCTACAGGGTTATCTTAAAATATAAATAGTGTTTTTATTCAGAGCCCTTTTAGCCATATACAATACTTAACCACGTTACATCCTGGAAACCTGTAGCCTTGGAACTTCTATGTGGGTCTAACTGCACCTGTACGAATTCTAGAATGTCTTCTTACTTAAAACTTTTTTTAGAGAAGGCATGGCGCATCTCCAGTTGTGAATGAAAGTGACGGCCTCGAGAAATTTGTGGTGTCTGGGAATATACCGAATAAGTAATAGGGGGAAACCGACAAGGGGTAGTCCTCAACTCGCTATTTGTAAAGGCTGACAATTCTCCTCCTTGGGATTTAACGGACATACAGGATATCAAATGGGACCAAGCAGATGTCCGTAAATTTTTCTATGGAAAACGGAAGAGTCTTTTCGATTGTGAGGAAATAGTAGACATGTCTGCGAGATAGGGAATGGGTTATGTTAGCAAAGTGATGACGTGGAGAGTACTAGGAGTTCGCGGGTGTGATAGCACCCTCATTGATTTGCGTGTCCCACCCGAGAATGAAAAGTGCTTATACGACCTGACATTTGAAGTCATAGCAGTTGTGTTGATAACTATTCAAGTTTCCTAACTTTGGACGTCCTGTCGATTCATGAACAGTTACCGACACTTCCCAGGATACTGATGCCTCCATCTTTATGACCCGCGAAGTCAAATAATTCCACTGTACTTGAAAAGTGAAGATCCTGAAGAAGCATGAATCAAGCTGCTTTGAAAAGTTGACAAGTGTGCAGATACACTTGCTTATGATGTGCAAGGTTGTTTGTTGTGTATAAAATGTATTGTTCTTTTTGTGACAACACAAAGAGACTTCCAGGATATTCAGGTATAAAATAAATGAATTATGTATCACGAAAGGAACCTTTCGTTTCTTGTATTCTACTGTCATAAAGCCGAAATATGAAGTCAGTTTCTTTGGAAAGAGACGAAGGAGAAAAAAGACGCCTGCTGATACAGCAGAGAGATATCAGCCCGCTTCTACTAATGGTGTTGCGAAAAGGCACAGTAATTTTCTGCATTATTTGTGTTAATTGGTACGCGTGAAGATTTAATTCTAACATCCCTTAAACATTCAAATAATATAGCATATTAAAGTAATTCATAATATGATTTTTTTCCTTCAGAAATATTTCCTTACAGCGAGGTGTATATATATATATATATATATATATTTATTTATTTATTTATTTATTTATTTATACACACACACACACATATATATATATATATATATATATATATATATATATAATTAAAGTGTGGCGTTTCGAAGAAAGTGGTTCTGACGTACTCTACAAGAAAATGCAGTAGGATGTAAAAAAGTACATGTTTCAAAGTGACAGAAGACTAGAGGACTGTAGCTTTCTGATTTAATATAAGAACAGTGAAAAATTAGTTGCTTGCAGCTCTTTCTAAAATTGAATTCAAGATAGTATGTGTCTTCTATCGCTTTCAATGCTGCTATAACAAAACTCGCCATTAGATATGATGCTAAGTTGACTGAATTAAGTTAACATTTTCAAAACATTCTTCATCGTATCCGCTGTAATGTCATCCGAACACACTCTGCAGCAAAGTTATGTTGAATATGTATGATCGGTACCTTAGCACAAGGATAGCCATATTAGTTGGTTTATTTGTAGATCCGCAGTTTTACAAGAATATTCTGGCATAGAATCCAAAAGCCTGTATCAGCTGCTTATGTCGAAGTCATTTCAGACTCACTCTATAAAGTGCAGTTACACGAACTTGCATCTGCGACGTCGACACTAAATAGGCCTGAAGGAATTAACATCTGTGACATCTGAGGTTACATAATCGGCAAAGAATGGCATGCCGTTACCTTCACTCATATTTTGAAGCAGGCAGTAGCCCGTTCCTCCAAAACACTGGCTACCATCTTTTTTTTTATAGCGCTGCGGCCCAACGCGGGCCATGGCCTCCTCATTCTTGAGGTTTCTTGATCACACACAACGACGCATCACAGTCGGGTGGACTCCTCTTGACGAGTGATCAGCTCATCGCACAGACCTCTACCTGACAATACACAACACTCACAACAGAAAAACATCCATGCCCCGGTGGGATTCGAACCCACGATCTCAGCAGGCTAGCGGCGGCAGACCTACGCCTCAAATCGTGCGGCCACAGGGACCGGCGCTGGCTACCATCTACCCCAATAAATGATGTCATTAACCAGATGTCCCCAATTTACTATTCTTGTGTTATCGACATATTTGATCTTTCAAGTGTCGATATTAATTCTACCACTAGGCGGCAAGGCCAGCAAGATCAAATGACTGTTAAAATAAAGAAATGCTGCCACTTGTGAGCGAAAATATCCATTGCATTCGGCATCACAGAAGACGAATCGGGAAGGATTGCATTCAGAAGCAGCCGTTAGAAACCGTTGCCCGTGACCACAGATACGATTTATTTATTTCATAGCCTTGGTATCCTTCTGGACGATTTATTTATTTCATAGCCTTGGTATCCTTCGAGGAGACAATCTGCACAATACCTGTCACCCATTAATGCGACTTGGAGGTAAAAATGTACGGGGGAAGATCATTAAATTTAAGTGGGTATTTGGTGTGTATGGTGCAGGGTCGAAATAATATATTAATGAAATATATGAAGTATATCGTGGTTTTTATTTTGTATCTATGTGTTAAAACACTCAAAGCACGAGGTGTTATAGTGGCTGAAGACAGGACTGCAAGAAATGCTTTACGGTTGTGTCGGTACTTTTGAAATAATTCTAACAATTTTACTGTTTGCTTTTAAGAGGCTGTATGTTAGATACGCATAAGCAGGACAGTAGCACACATTAGGAAATATAAGCATAACGTAACAACTCACACCCTTCACTGTCCTGTTGCCTCATAATGTAGAACTTTTTAAAAATGAGTCCGTCGTTCCTCGAATCACGAGATGACACGGTGTTAAATTATAGTGCTAACGATCAACAGTATCTGAGGACTTGCTGAAAACATGTACCGGGCATTAGGAGTTCATATCTCTCTTTCTCCTACAGTGCGTGGCGCAGATATGCGTCAAGGCAGGTGCATACTACAACTCTGTTAAACTATTCCAAAACACCCTACACCATCATGAATATTTAGCGAGCTAAACTCAGATGCAAGCAAAACACAAAAACCTTCTTGTGAGGTGTCATTATTTTTTCTGGTCTTAAATAAAGCTGTTGCATGCATCATGTTTCAGGTAGAATCTTCCATACTTCGGGAGAAATTTGGTTAGGTTAAATTTCATCGATATAACCAAATATATTTATATCTTAAGTTGAACGTTTACGAAGATAATGACACAAGAAGTATGTGACCTACTTGCGGTTCCACTTATTGTAGCTCTTTTACATAATGCGTTATCTAAATCCGCGCAGGTTCGTCCTTGATTCGATAGCCAATCCAAGTCATGCGGCGGTGCGTGTGATGTTAAAGTACTGGGAAGCTGAAGGACGATTTTTATGAATCTAGTGTGAGGTTTTCTTACTTAGTCATTGTCTTTATGTCATTCAGATGTTAATTATACGTTAAATACACATGGTAACTTTACAGAAACTATAAATTCCTCTTTTAATATGTTTGATAATCAATAAATGCAGAGCAAACTATGATTATCTAAACTTTTTCTTGCCATTGTATTCGTAACCTTGCAACACCGTATATACTGAGGTTTTTTGGATATATCAATGTAATTCTTTTTTAAGGTACGTTCCCGCGTGGCAGACTCTCCCTGAAACACCCTACGTATTTTGACAAATGTTACTGTAACCAAACATCGTCAAATTTAATGGAAAAATTTTCAGCCGATCCCGAATTCTTAACTGTTAACAGAAGAACAGAAAGTGTTGGATGTACAGACGTAAGTATTATACTTCCATAACACCAAAAGCAGAGAGCGTAAATTCTAAGCGCATTTATTTTGCAGTTTACTCTTTCATTATACAGGGTGGGCCAAAATTAGGTACACAGTGTATAGTTAATTACTGTATACATAGTTTTGCGCAGCATATAATGTTAGTTTGTCACCTATGTTACGGACACCGCATTGGTCCCATCCTCAAGTGTCTAGCAATTCAAGGAAAATTCCGGGAACACTGAAGTAGCCTACGCGTTTATGTAGGGAATGGTAGGGGCGGCGATCGGTTCTCAGAAAACGTGAAGCTAGACCGTAGGGAAGGTGGAGCGTGAAGGAGGTGAAAAAGAGGAAAGAAGAGGAGTTGCCAAGTACACCGTGAGGTTGAACGGCCCCAAAACTGAAGCCACCGCCAGGTGCAGTAAGTGGGACGGGAAGGACAAATGTTTGCTTCGACACCTGTTTACAAACCACAAGTTTTCTTCCCACTGCTTGCTAGACCAATTTATTTACATCCATTTACCAATGGACCTACACTGTGAAATTGGTGGAATTTGTACATCTGTATTTGAAGACAAGGTTACGGTATGTCGTATAGTACTGATTATTAACGCAATACAAAAATGTTTTTAGTTAGCCTTTGGAGAGTAAGGTGCTGGGAAAAGTTAAATTTTATATTTCAGAGAGTCTTTAATTGTTGAATTGTGCAACAAATAGAAATGTTATCTCATTTTATCCCTAAAGGAGAGTCTCTTTCATTACAAGAACAGTAATAGATAAAGTAGTCTGCATACCGTACACATTTACATTAAATATACCTCGACACAATGTATAAAAATGCTTCGCGAACTTATCATTAAGATTTATTTAATTAATACACACACAAATGCACATATGTTCATTGAATGATCTAAAATTCCCATTAAAACACTTAAAAAATTCTTACATATTTCGATCATACGATCATCCTCAGGGAGCATACATTGTTCCTTGCTAAGGTTGTAGTTTAAAAACACTCAGCGTAAGGATGCAAATCACTAAGTGTTTTTAAACTATAACTTTAGCAAGGAACAATGCAACATTCCTGAGGATGATCGTATGATCGAAACATGTAGGAGCGTTTTAAGTGTTTTAATGTGAATTTTAGATCATTAAATGAATATATATGCATTTATTGGTGAATTAATTAAATAAACTACAGAATGCACGGTGCAACGATAAAGATTATCATTAAGAGTTAAAATTGATACAGTTCTTGCTACATGTGTTGCTTTATGTTTGCCATGCACGTTCGGTTTACCGGGGATTATATTAGCATAAATTTTAGTAAAGTAAATGAACACTTGGAATGTGTTATCTGCATCAAGCCTAAACCTCAGTTCTGACTATAAGTGTTTGCATTGTTATGTGCATCGTTGCCTGTGGGATTGATGTAGTACACTTAACAGATGTCACGTCCTTCCTCACCAAAGTTGAATCCCCTGAAACTGATGCAAACAAGTGAAATGCGTTTAAACGGTTTATTGATTACAACAGTGAGCTATATTATGTTCTGTGGAACAATTGTGATCTGATTGCTTATACAAACATATGTGTTGGCACAAGAAGTAGACATGTGGGAAATGGAACATAGCACGTATTCATGATGGGAAATGTATCAATTGTTTGGTAGAAACTATCGCAGTAAAGACAACATGAAAACAATGAAATCAAGCGTAAAAGAATGATGAGTCGTGGGTACTTAAAGTGTGTGGATGTGAAACAGTTGAGTCTGAAGATGGGTTGGAATAACAATATTTTTTTGTACATGATAATGAACGTTGGGTCTGTTACACGTGGGGCTACTGAATTTTTTGACCAGACAAGTTATTAACTGTGAAAGAAACGTCCTGTATTTTAAAGCTGTTAAGTGATAAGCAGGGTTAGTTATTTTTGACTGGACATCCTTGATTTCCCGGTCAGTGTTCCAATATATAATATTAAAGTAACATTCGAACTAATTTATCGTACTGGAAGCATGAAATGTGCAAAATATGAATCTAGACTGGAATAGGATCCAGAAAATATTTCGCAGTTCTTGCTAGCCGATTTAACAGCCGTACTGGAGAATACACGCATTGATTCAGTATGTGGACCTTAAATTTAAGGTCTTATTTCTACAGTCGCTGTGCATTGTACATGTATAAATATAGGTCCGTTTCTCAAGTGACTGACGTTTGTCATAACCTGAGTTTTGAGATATAATAGTGAACGAAGAACTACCTATTGTAGGATGTTATCGCTTAAATACAAAGTGTTCACAGCAATGGCCGTCAGGAATATTATCCATCATGGCACTTCTGGGAATTTGCATTTGTGCCACGCAAGTCCATAATGTTGCTTTGACACGAAATGCGGCATCCAAAATTAAACAAAATAATGTGTCTCGTGTTTCCACATTTTGTAGATACATCAGACTTTCTATTTGTCTGCACAGATACATTTCTAGCGCTTAAGGTTCGGAGACCACGGTGGTTAATGTTGTGAACGACCACAACTGATCCGTCTTACCAGAGAAGTTATGATCGTGATGCGCACCGAACGGATACAATGATAGGGTGCTGTTGCGTATTTCAGAAACAAATGCAGCCTTATTTCATAAGGTCTTACAGATGTGACATTCTTTGCAGCATGTAATGTTGCACCGCTGCAGACAAGTTTATCTTCATAACCTGCGACAATAGGACGTATAGTTGCATTATATTTATGGATGGGATTTGACAAGATGAATGATACACTGAAGTTAACGCATCATGTCGGGCATCACTGGTATATTTACAAGAGTATGCATCTGATTTCATAATATCTTTACGTGTATAATGTAAGACATGAGGATAGATAAGAGAAACACAATAAAGTTATTCTTGTGTTTATTGGACCGTGCGTCATCTTGACGGTTGAATAAAGATAGACCAAATTGATGTCACTTGCTTTATTATTTCATTATTTAATTTTCAACACGTTTCGGATGTTAGTACGTCCATTCTCTGGAGCTTGCGACTTATTTGTTGAGTTATTTCATGGGTTGTATTGCTCTGGTACGATGTATGTTGGTGTTACCTTGTGGTTTGGCTGGGGTGGTGTGGTATCCGGATGCA
>Ga0123353_10003773_pt1 | contig 19300 bp, 14 predicted proteins | sample TergutLab28metaG_3_FD_92763 | JGI IMG/M metagenome (GOLD analysis project Ga0123353, IMG submission 92763) | Labiotermes labralis P3 segment gut microbial communities from Petit-Saut dam, French Guiana - Lab288 P3 | ecosystem: Host-associated > Arthropoda: Insects > Digestive system > Gut ... | reverse complement strand
GGCGGCGCACAGGGTAGCCGGGGGTGAGGTGTACCCACCGAACCCCCGGAAATGTTGTAGCACTACGACAACCTGCACCCCAACGGGGTGCCACAACCTCGCTCCTGTGCGCCACCGTTGGCGGCGGTTTTGTTGTATGGGCAACGTTCACCGGGGGTTCCGCTACGCTACACCCCCGGCTACCTTGTGTGTCGCCGTTGGCGACAAAAATACCCCGCTCCCAAAGGGAGAGGGGACGCTGATTGTGTCGGCTATCGCCGACGTTGCCGCCCGGCGGTCGGTCGGCTACCTATTTTGGAACGTGCAATCGCCCTGTGGATTGCCCGCCCTCGTGTTGACATCTTCCCATCAGTGTGCGAAAATGTGTGCGTATGATCGACCACGAACCCGTTTTTGAACCGAAAGTCATCGCCTTTGTCTGCAACTGGTGTACCTATCTCGGTGCCGACCTTGCAGGCACAAGCCGATTGGAGTATCCGCCGAACCTGCGAATCATTCGGCTCCCCTGCACCGGTCGGATTGACTTCAACTTGATCGTCAAAGCCCTCGAAACCGGTACCGACGCAGTGTTGATCAGCGGTTGTCATCCCGGCGATTGCCATTACACCAGTGGCAATTTTCACGCTCGAAGGCGTTGGATTCTCTTTCGGGAACTGTTGCAAACGCTCGGTTTCGATACTGACCGTATTCATTTTTCGTGGATTTCCGCTGCTGAGGGGGCGAAGTTCCAAAAATTCGTTACCGAAATCATCGAAAAAACCCGAAGTATGGGACCCTACACTGCAATGCGGGAAATCGCGGCGACGGATTAGGTTTGCCGAAGCAACGCCTCACATCACCGCCTTTCCACCTTTGATCACGGGCACGGTACTTTTCCCAACAAGATGTTGGGCATGTAAAAAGGGCACCTCCGCCCAAATCGGCTTCACGTTAATTGGTCGATAGCAGAGCGGACGGATTCCCTGCTCGTCCGCCTCGCCGAGTTCCGGCGGACCACCCGTCGCACTGACCGCGATGTACGTAACCTGCGCCACTGCCGACTCCGCCGTCGAAACAAGGTTCGGAATCAAGTCCAACAGCAGATTGCGTAATATCTGCGAATACTGCTCCACCCGGTCGGCATTGTACACATTCGTCGTTGCTTCCGTCGTTGGCTTCCACGGATTCCGCTCTTGCGGTGCCTTCTTCGCCGGAAATCTGTCCCTACCCAACTGTTGCCACGCATCGTACTTCGACAGCACGACGATCAACGGTATCTTGATTTTTTCGTGCGGTGGCAGAAAATTCAGGTTCCGAATCTGCGTCAGAATGTTGGTGAGCACCGTCTCCTGCCGGGTCGAATGGATGCGACTCTGCGTCTCGCTTCTCATGCCATCCGGTGTCGGATTCATCTGCGGGTCATTCACCGGCTCGGTGCAGGCTGCCCGAAACCGTACATCCTGCGTCGGATCAAAAATGAAGAGCAACGCATCGGACTTCGCCATGTGCCGCGTGACCGGAGCGGTGATGTGATCCATGCCGGGCAAAAAATGTTCACCAGCATTGTCGTAAACGCAGATGATCTGCCGGGTTCGGTTCGCCTGTTGCAACAGCGGATGATTCGGCATCGGTTCCGTCGTGTAGGTGAACGGCTGTGCTAACTGCGTCGCAGTGCCATTGACAATCGTATTGTTGTAAATGTTGCCGGCAACATCGGTCTTGTCGATTCGCACCAACTTGTTCGGATCGTCGCTACCGGTAAAGAGGGTGGTCTCATAATCAAAAATCCGCCGGTTCATCAGCGGGTCGGCATCGGTAAAGTTTGAACAGAAACCTTTTGCCATTGTTTTCCGCAGTTGCCAAATCATTGAAGCGAGGAAATACGATTTTCCCGAGGCGGGAGCACCGGCAATCGATACGAAGAAACTGTTCAGATGCAGCCATGCTCGCGGAATCGGCAGATGGCATTCGGGACATGCCATTTTTTCGCAGGGAATGTGATGCGGATCAAGCGCGGCACCGGCGAGATTGAACCGTTGCGGCAAAAACCGGAGTCGGTCGCTCGGAAGTTTGGGGTCGGGGGGCAAATCGGGCGACTCGGAGATGAACAAGAGTTGATCCGTCGGAAATTCCTGCCAACAGTGTGGACAGGACAATCGGGTCTTGATGCGAAACGAACGGGCAGACGACATGGCAGTTATTTTAGGATAAACATCGCGCTCTTGCAATTCCCTCTCTTTTCGTTTACAATGCGAACATCATAGACATAATAACCCTCATGGAGAACTAACAAATGATGGAAAATCCGATTGGCGTATTCGCAAGCATTGATGCAGGATTCGGTGTCCCCCTCGAAGTCGCTCACGAACTGGGCATCAAAACGATCCAACTTCACACTCCGACCAAGGCGACGCGCACCGCCGAGCATGCCAAAGCGTTCACACAGAAACTTCAGGAATACGGGATCACTGTAACGACCGTCTTCCTCGGATTCGAAGGAGAAACCTACGAGTCCATCGCTCGAACAGCGGAGACCGTCGGTCTCGTTCCCCTAGCAACCCGAGCCGCTCGACTTGCCGAGTCGTATGAAATCGCCGACTTTGCCGCCCTACTCGGCTGTTCCGCCGTTGGTTCGCACATCGGTTTCGTTCCGCATGACCGAACGTCGCCCGAGTACAAATCCGTTGTCGATACGATCCGCTCGCTCTGCGATCACCTGTTGAAGAACAAGCAAACGTTGCACTTGGAAACGGGACAGGAACCGGTCGATCTATTGGTGGCGTTCATGGATGATGTTCAACGTCCGAACATTTTTATCAATTTTGACCCGGCAAACCTGATTCTCTACGGCATTGGCGATCCGTTGGGAGCGTTGAGAGCGGTTGGTAGCCGGGTTCGCGGCGTGCACTGCAAAGACGGGACGGCAACGACCGGCACTCCCGGCGTGGATTGGGGTTGCGAAGTCGCTTTCGGTATGGGAGAAGTCGATGCAGAACAGTTCTTGCGAATCCTGCACGAAATCGGCTACACAGGACCGCTGACGATTGAGCGGGAACTCTCCTCCGAACCAGCGCGTCAAAAGGCGGAAATCAAGCAAGCCGTCGAGTTCATCACGGCGGTGAAAGCGAAGATTTGATGATGACTTTCACCGGAAAGTTCAATGGCGGTTTGAGTCGTTTGCTCACCTGACTCTACCGTTTGATCAAGGGTGTCGGGGGCTGGCAACAATGTCCCGCACCTGCACCCGCAAATGCTCAACGTCACCGGTATTATCGAGGACAATGTCCGCCCGACGCATCTTTTCCTCCACCGAAAGTTGCGCCGATTCTCGTTGTTGCCACTCCGTTTCCGACCAACCTCGACTCTTGACTCGTTGCCAACGTTCCTCTGCCGGTGCCGATACGAAAATGATCTGATCGACCATGTGATCCCAACCCGACTCTAAGAGCAACGGTGCATCGAGCAAGCAAAGTTGTATGCCATTTCGCTCGTGTTCTTTTCGTTGTCGTTGCACTTCATCGGCGATCAACGGATGTGTGAGCGATTTCAGATACGCAAGTTCTTTTTCATCGGCAAAGACAACCGCCGCTAACTTTCGACGGTCGATTTCATTGTCGTTGCCGAAGACTTCCGAACCCCAACGTTCGCGCACGGCATTTTTGATCTCAGACAAGAGCAACACTTGATGTCCGATGTTATCCGCACAGATGACTGCCGCCCCGCTCCGTCGAAACAGTTCTGAGGCGGTGCTCTTACCGCTACCGATTCCGCCGATGATGCCTAGAAGTTTCATGTTGTTCATTATTGTCTGAACTGGGGGATTGTCTGAACCGTGATTTTAATAAGAATATCAAGATTAGCAAGATTAAAAATCCTAGTTCAAACAATCTCCGGTCAGACAAACCTCTAATTCACACACCATACTTTTTATTAAACAACCTTTTGAATTGTAAACTTTCGCGGCTCGTTACTCGGCGGAGCGGCTGATTATCCGGTTACTTTGTTTGCCTGCGTTCGCAAAGATACCAAAAAACGGTATAATACTTCCGAATGATAGCCATCTTACAACACAAATTGCATAGCATGTCAAAACCCCCCAAGCGTTTTTCCCTCGGCGTGGACTACGGTACAAACAGTGTGCGCGCCATTATCGTCGATATTACCGACGGCACCGAGATTGCATCTTCGGTCTATCAATATCCCAGCGGCGATGCCGGGGTCATCATCGACCCGAAAGACCCACTGCTCGCGAGGCAGAATCCGGCGGATTACATCACCGGTTTCTACGAGTCGGTCTCGCAAGCCGTCAAAAAGGCAAAACGACACGGTTTCAAGCCGGAACTCGTTGCCGGAATCGGAATCGATACGACCGGTTCGACACCGATCCCTGTGGATCGCACTGGTACGCCATTAGCATGGTTGAAAGAATTCAAGAATGTCCCGGCAGCGCAAGCGTGGCTGTGGAAAGACCACACATCGTTTGCCGAAGCGGAGAAAATCACGGCGGCGGCACAGCAGTACGCCCTGAAAATGAACACGAGTAACTACCTCGACAAATGCGGCGGTCGGTACAGTAGCGAATGGTACTGGTCGAAAATCCTGCATTGCAAAAAGGAAAACCCGCAGGTCTTCAAAGCCGCCTATTCGTGGGTTGAACTTGCCGACTTCGTGCCGGCATTTCTGGTGGAAAATCTTGATCCGCACACGCTCATTCGCGGTATCTGTGCGACGGGACACAAGGCGATGTTCCACGAACAATGGGGCGGACTGCCGAGCGAAGCGTTTCTGCGGTCACTTGATCCCGACCTCGTACCGTTGCGTTCGCGGTTCAATCAAGCAACGCAAACGGCGGATCAATCGGTCGGCGGGATTTGCAAGATGGTCGCCGTCAAGACGGGTCTTGTGCCGGGAACACCAGTTGCCGTCGGTGCGTTCGATTGCCACATGGGAGCCGTCGGTGCCGGAATCAAGCCGGGAACGCTCGTCAAAATTATCGGCACGAGTACCTGCGACATTATGATTCACCCGCTTGACCAACCACTTGCCGACATCCCAGGACTATGCGGCATCGTGCCGGGGAGCGTGATGCCGGGAATGTATGGGCTCGAAGCGGGACAGTCGGCGGTCGGCGATATTTTCAACTGGTTCGTGAAAAATCTTGCACCGGCGGAGTACACCAGCAAAGGGGACGCACATGTCAACATTGAACGGGTGGCGGCAAAGTTGCAGCCCGGCGAAAGTGGATTGCTTGCCCTCGATTGGAACAACGGCAACCGCACGGTGCTCGTTGACCAGCAGTTGACGGGGCAGATGATTGGGATGACATTGCACACCAGCGCGGCGGAAATGTACCGCACGCTCATTGAAGCGACGGCATTCGGGGCACTGACGATTATCAAACGGTTCGAGGAGTATGGTGTTTCGGTGGAAGAGGTGGTCAACTGCGGCGGGATTGCGGAGAAGAGTCCGCTCACGATGCAGATTTACGCCGATGTCTGCAACAAGCCGATGAAGATCAGCCGCTCTCCGCAGACATGTGCCTTGGGTGCCGCCATTTTCGGTGCCGTGGCAGGCGGAGCATTCAAATCGGTGCAAGCGGCACAGAAGAAAATGACCGGGATGAAACCGACAGTCTATAAACCAACTCGAAAAGCGGTGCCGGTCTATGCTAAATTGTACGCACTCTACCGCGAGTTGCACGACAGTTTCGGCGTGGCGAAGCATCCGCAGCCGTTGTATCATGTGATGAAAGAATTGATTGCCGTGCGGGAGGCGGCAAGGAAGTGAGGTTTTAACGTAGGGGTACCTCTAAAAACTCCACGTTTTGACACTCGACAGTTTTTTGGATTTCGGTACACTATTGCTTCAAACGCTTGCCAATCAAGTTTTTGCATGCCGCCAAAACCGGACAAAGACCGGAATTCTTTTCCGCCAGTTTTTGTTCTTATGAATCAACGAAACAAGGGGAATTTGTTCAAAATCGAGCACTTTTTGACCGGATAGAAACCAGAATTCTGCTTTCTGCTATCACAAGGGACTTGCTTTTCCATTTTTGAGGCGTAAAATGGAAGGAAATCTGGCGCTGTGCCGGCTTGACAATCAGATAATCGCAAGTATTTAGTTATCGAATCCATCGATGTTGATGGGGACTGTCTTCCTACGCTACCCGGTTCGCCGGTTGGAAGATAAGAGATTTGCCATCCGAGAACATGCGACTCCCTGCCGGGAGCGTCGTGCGGATGGCTTGCGAAGCGTTCCGTGCGGCGTGAAACAATCCGTCGTATTGGTGTGCGTTTGTACGCATACTACCTTATGTAGCGTGAGGGGTCGCCTTCGTGTTCGATAACTCATGGCGTTCCCTCTTCTTACGAAGACGGTTTTGTCGCCTACTTGTTAACTCTCGTGCGTCTAACCGGACAGAGAACTATCACACTTTTTATAGGAGACAAACATCATGAACCGAATTTTTACCATTTGTGTCGCTTTGATAGCGACGTTGTATTTATTGGTTGCTGCTTTTCCGCTTCTTGCGGAAGCCCAGAACCGCACACTCACCAACCCACAGGTGGCAAACACACCGCCGCCGCCCGATGCCAAGGACGTTGCACCGAACCACACAATCGTTCTTCCATCGGTGCCATCTCGTATAATGGGGGACGAGAATGCCGCAATAGTCGAACATGCACCAATAGTTCGCTTGTGGCTGGACATTCTTGACGTGCGCCCTGAGCCAACATTGTTTTTTGCACTCTGGCGTGATGGCACCATCATTTGGCTTAGGTCAGATGATGGTAGAAACTTGTGGCGCAATGGCAGAAATCCAGAATACTTCCAGTCAAAAATTTCAGAAAAACAAGTCGAAGACTTTTTATCGGCATTTGATAAAGTCGGTTTGCTTGAGCATTCAGGAACACGTTTAATCCACCAAGCCCTACTTGGCTTACGTCCACCCACGAATTACTTTTTCTTGGAAACAGAAAATGTACAATGCCGAGTTTCATTGACGGTTACTTCAATTTTTTGGCCGGATGGCGATGCCAATCCAGTGCTTCAGAGACCGGAAATGCGTCAAAAGGCAGACAGATGGCGGTCTGTGGTGGGATTGTTGCTAGAACTCATTCCTGAAAAAGGCGAACAAATTAGCCTTTCCATAGAAAGGAAAAACGTTGACGAACGACAATGGGTCTGGGCAATTACGCCTGTTCCCTTGCGTGATATGCCTATTTTCCCATCGCGTCCCGGCAACCGTTTGCGAGTCGAAGAGAACGTGCGAGACACAGGGGTTGTTCCTTTGGAACAACCTATTTTTCCTCCGCGAAACACTGTGGTGCCTCCTGTGCGACCAAGATAATGCGCGGCGGATTTGACCAACCGAGGAAATAGCCGGTTTCTCTCTAAAACTCACAGTTCCCCGGCGTTCGCGGGAAGGGCAATACGTCTCGAATGTTCGCAATGCCGGTGATGAACATCAGTGCGACGCTAGGGATGAGATCGCATGCATTGACAAGGAGATAAAATCATATAAAATACTCTTCCGTTGCTGGCTCCTCTAGCTCAGTTGGTAGAGCAACGGACTCTTAATCCGTAGGTCCTGGGATCGTGGCCCAGGGGGAGCAGTGGTTTGGAACCCAGAAAACAAGCATTGCCTGCGTTTGTTTTTCGGGAATTTTGGTTGGACGTATCGCTAGACCCTTACAATAAGGGTTTGCTACAATAACATTCATGACAAAGACCGCTCTCATCACCGGCATCACAGGACAGGATGGTGCCTATCTCGCACGACTCTTGCTGAGCAAAGGATATATCGTTCACGGCATCCAACGGCGAAGTTCGTCAAGCAATACCGTGCGAATCGACGGGATCAACAATGCTGATCGCTTGCACTTGCATTACGGCGATCTGACTGATGCTGCCGGACTCACTAAAATCATTCACGAAACGCAGCCGGACGAAGTTTACAACCTTGCAGCGATGTCGCATGTCAAGGTTTCCTTTGACACCCCGGTCTATACCGGTGATGTCAATGCCCTCGGTGTAATGCGGTTGCTCGAAGCCCTTCGGGAACTCGGATTAGACAAAACGGTGCGGTTCTATCAGGCTTCGACTTCGGAACTCTACGGCGGACTGTCGTCGGAACCTTACAATGAAACCACGCCATTTCATCCGCGAAGTCCCTACGGCGTTGCCAAACTGTACGGCTACTGGGCGACCGTCCATTATCGGGAGGCGTACAATATGTTTGCCTGCAATGGGATTTTATTCAATCACGAAAGTCCGTTGCGAGGGGAAACATTCGTCACCCGCAAGATCACAAAGGCGGTCTGTCGGATCAAACAGGGGTTGCAGGAAAAATTGTCCATCGGCAACTTGGATGCCAAGCGGGACTGGGGGCACGCCGCCGACTATGTCGAGGGAATGTGGTTGATGTTACAGCAATCAGAACCGGATGATTACGTCTTGGCAACGGGAGAAACCCGAAGCGTTCGGGAGTTTATCGAACACGCCTTTGCGGTGGTGGATGTTACGATTGAATGGCGCGGCACCGGTTTGGATGAACAGGGCTACGACACGGCATCGGGTAAAGTTTTAGTGGATGTCAACCCGCAGTTGTGCCGACCGGCAGAGGTGCATGTGTTGCTCGGCGATTCGAGTAAAGCCCGACAGAAACTCGGTTGGACTCCGAAACATTCCTTTGCCGATCTTGTGCGGGATATGATTCAAGGGGACAGTTGAACCGAAACGCAGCGAAGATCTACTCCACGGTGATCGTCTGTTCCCTATCGGGTCCCACCGAGACCAACTCGACGGGCTTGCCGACGAGTTCGCCGATCCGCCTGACATAAGTTTGCGCGTTGATGGGTAAATCGCTGAACTTCCGCACGCCGGTAATCTCTTCCGACCAGCCGGGCAAAGTTTCATAGACGGGCTTCACTTGCGCTAAATCTTCGGATGAACTCGGAAAAGAGTACGTTCGCTGACCATCCAATTCATAACTCGTACAAATTTGGATCGTTTCAAAGGTACTCAACACGTCTAGGAGCATCAGGGACAATGCATCAACCCCGCCAAGCCGAGCCGTGTACCGAACGGCAACAGCATCGAACCAACCGCAACGTCGGGGGCGACCTGTTACCGTGCCGAACTCGTTGCCGCGTTCCCGAAGTTTTTGACCGATTTCATTGGACTGCTCCGTCGGACAAGGACCGCCACCAACGCGGGTCGTGTAGGCTTTGACGACACCAAGTATTTTAGTGATGAATCGAGAAGGGACACCGCTACCGCTGGGAATCCCGACACCACTACTGTTGCTACTCGTTACGTACGGGAATGTTCCGTGATCGATGTCCAACAGTGAACCCTGGGCACCTTCAAAAAGAATTCGTCGGTCTCCATCAACGGCATTGAGTAGGTAATCGGTCGTGTCTGCAACATAAGGTTGCAAGCGTTCCGCATACTTGTGGTATTCTTCGTAGATACAGTTGGCATTAAAATCTGCATCAAGTCCATGGATTCCCAGTGAGTTATCAACGTGGTTGACCAACCCGCCGAGCATTCGGTTTTTTGCTTCGGCAATGTTTTCGACAATTTTCTTGAAATGGGGGTGGTAGAGATCGCCGCACCGGATGGCAAGGGAACGTCCGACTTTGTCCCGATAACAGGGACCAATTCCCCGCATAGTGGTACCGATGGGCTCGTTGTTGGCGATTTTGTCGAAAAACGCATCTTCGATGCGGTGCCAAGGAAAAATGACGTGCGCGCGGTCGCTGATCATCAAATTTTTCCCGATGGCAACTCCTTGCGAGGTGAGCGTATTGATTTCCTTCAAAAGGGCGGCGGGATCAAGAACGACTCCTCCGGCAATGACGCACTGCACATGCGGACGAAAAATACCACTGGGGACTAGAGAAAGTTTGTACTTTTTTCCTCCCGAAACGATGGTATGTCCGGCATTGGAGCCTCCTTGATAGCGGACGACGATGTCGTTTTGGCTCGTCAGCAGATCGACAATTTTCCCTTTGGCTTCGTCTCCCCACTGGAGACCGATGATAGCAGTTCCCGGCACAGTTCATCTCCTTTTGCACACAACCGAGGCGATTGTACACGATTGGGCAGTATTATCAAGATGGCACCCATTGGGATGCGGGTCGACTTGTTTACGCGGCGGACTGTGTAATTCACTCTTTGACATCCGCGGCTCGTTATACGGTCACTCCACCACGCTACGTCCCCGGCTTGCATTTGTTTTGGTATAATACCTCCCCATGCCGAGCACCGAAGTCGCGGAGACAATTTTTCGATGGGGACGAATCCAAAGCAATAGCGATTGGCTCTTGCCGCTCATCGTCTTTGCTCTGCTCCTCTTCTACTTCGTTCGCCGATACAAAATCGATGCCGTCGAACTCAAACGATGGCAACGTACCATCCTGCTCACTCTGCGGATTGCCGCCCTGGGCGGGCTACTCCTCTACTACTTGCACCCCCAATGGGAACATCTCGTCGGCAGTTCCCGCGTCGTCATTCTGATCGACACCAGTGCAAGCATGGGCAATCGAGATGTCAAAGTCGATAGTGGGGGCGATGGCGATAAACCCCGACTCGATGCCGCAATGGATTGGCTTGAACAAAGCCAACTCGCCGAACGATTTTCCGAACGACACGAAGTCATTACTCTTTCGTTCAGCGAAACGTTGCAGGAGCTGCCTGCGGAAAACATTGTTGCTGACGGCAGTGCCACCGCGCTCGGCGATGTCTTGTTCGACACCCTGCAACGGGAACGGGCACAACCGCTTGCCGGAATCATCATGATTACCGACGGCGGACACAACACCGGACGAAGTCTCGACTCCCCCTTGGAAACGGCGGAGCGACTGCGGATACCGATTTATCCCATCGGCGTAGGACAAACGCATCCGCCGCTCAACTATCGGGTCGGAGTGATCAATCTGCCAGACCGCGTTGTTCCGAACGATCCTTTTATTGTGAAAGTTCCCATCGAGATGACTGGCGGAACCACCCCTACCCCTCCACGGGAGGGGAATAATAACGTTGTTACCGTCGAATTGTCGCTGGACGATGCCACAATCGAGAGCAAAGAAATTGCCTTTGCCGCCGATGGTACGATTGAAACGTCCTTCAATGTTCGCATCACAGACCCTGGTACGTACCGATTGACTGTCGAAGTCATTCCGCCGCTGGAAGATCATATTCCCGAGGACAATCGGCAACAGATCGAAGTCAATGTCGTGGATCGTAAAGACCGAATTTTGCTCTTCGCCTCCGCACCGACTCGGGATTATCAGTTTATCTGTGCGCAAATCCACCGCGATCAAACGATGTCGGTCGATGTGTTTCTCCCCTGGGCACAATCGGGCATTTCACAGAGTGCCGACAAGATACTCGACAAATTTCCCTCTTCCCGGAATGAAATGGCGGAGTACGATGTTGTCATTGCGTTTGATCCGAATTGGCGAGACTTGTCGCCGGAGCAGATTGACATCCTCGAATTCTGGATCGCGCGTCAAGGCGGCGGATTGGTGCTCATGGCGGGTCCGATCCATCAAGGGGATGTCATTACCGGCTGGGTGGCGGATCACATGATGGACAAAATCCGTGCGTTGTATCCCGTCGAGTTCACGGCAAGGACATCGGCGTTTGAGCATCGCTATCACGGCGGACCGGTAGCGTATCCATTGCGATTCAGCCGGGCGGGGGAGAGTGCCGAGTTTCTGCAAATCACCGACGAGCAAGGCACCAACACGAACTTTTGGAGTCGCTTTTCCGGTTACTTCGGTTATTTTGCTGTCAAAGAAGTCAAGCCGGCGGCAACGCTTTTGGCTTCGTCCGGCTCTCCCGACGCAATGAGCAACGAACGGGGTGCGCTCATCGTCGAGCAATTTTACGGAGCGGGTCGGACACTCTATTTCGGTAGTAGCGAATTGTGGCGGCTCCGACGGGTGGACGACAGAATTTTCGAGCAGATTGTTACAAAGGTGATTCGCTATATCGGACAGGGACGCTTGCAACGGGAATCGGATCGCGGCACGTTGGCAACGGATAAACAGCGGTATTCGATGGGGTCGATGGCACAAATTCGGATAACGGCAAGCGATCCGCAACTCAATCCGCTGACGGTACCAATGTTGCCGGTGGAAGTCTTGTCGCCGATGGGAACGCTCCGTATGATGGATGCGGTGCTTGACCCCAATGTACTGGGCACCTATCTTGCCTATTTGCCGCTCGACAGTGAAGGAACGTGGACGATTCAGTGGGCAATTCCCGACTCGGAGCAGAAATTGGTACGAACGATACAAGTTCAGATGAGCGATTTGGAGCGGGAAAATCCGAATCGGAATGAGCCGTTGCTTCAAGAGATTGCCAAGCGAAGCGGCGGAGGCTATTTTGCTGAATTTGCTTCGGCGGAGTCTTTGCCGGAGAAGATCGACGTGAGAACACAACGTGCAGTGGTGGATGAAGAATCGCAAGAAAATTTGCTCTACTATCTTTTGCTGACGGTGTGTGCGTTGCTCTTTTCGGAGTGGACGCTACGACGATTGATGCGCTTGGCGTGAGAGAACTGAGAGCCTTCGCAACAACATGAAACGACCGGATAACATCTTGCCGTCGCAGACAAACCGGTCAAAGGTATACCCTGCAAAGGTCTTGTCAATCAATTTGCCTCTCATCAAACAACCATACTGCAACGCGGGACGGTACAGGGGGCACAAGCACAAACTCGGACGGCACCACTTGGGCACGAACGGCATGTCTAGTTTTTCACTGTCGCGGAACAACACTCTGTCGATGACTACTCCTCATCTGCTTCTTCTTCGTCGACTTCTTCCCAGTCGCCGTCCTCGTCCTCCTCATCACCTTCTTCCTCTTCTTCCCAGTCCTCTTCGTCCTCTTCCCACTCCTCTTCTTCGTCCCAATCTTCGTCCCAGTCCTCTTCGTCCTCGTCCCAATCTTCTTCTTCGTCTTCGTCCCAGTCGTCGTCTTCGTCCTCATCCCAGTCGTCGTCTTCGTCCTCCTCGTCGTCATCGGTGGCTACGAGGGTCGCACACTGGCACTGAGCACAACGGCTCGGACCGGAAAAGGGGGAAAAATAAGAATCCATGTTGATAGCAGATCTTCGGGCAAAATTTAACGTCTTGGTCACTGTTAATACTCCTCAAATAAGGGGCAAAATTTACTTCGACTTCTGGGGCGAAACTCCCATTCGGAACCATTGTACGTAATTTCCACGAAAATCAAGCAGTACAGGGTTCACTTTTTCCTTTTTCGTCAGTTTTTCTTCACGTCTTGACGCGGAAGATGGGTAGGATACATATTTTTGGAAAAAAATCAACCCCCATACTACGACTTCACCGCCGGTGCCGGTAGCCCCCGGGCAATCGAGCCGCGCATTTCTGTGTCCGATTGGATATTCTTCAAACGGTAGTAGTCCATAATACCCAGTTTTTCCGTCTGTATCGCTTCTGCAATCGCTTTCGGAACTTCCGCTTCGGCGGCAACGACCTTTGCCCGGCTCTCTTCGATTTTGGCAATGTTTTCCTGTTCCGCCGCCACCGCCAATGCCCGCCGTCCCTCCGCCCTTGCCTGGGCAACCCGCGTGTCCGCTTCTGCTTGATCCGCTTGAAGTCGCGCACCGATATTCTCGCCGACATCGATGTCCGCAATGTCAATCGACACAATTTCAAACGCAGTCTCAGAATCCAACCGGCGATCCAATACGGTCTTGGAAATCCGGTCGGGGTTTTGCAACACGTCCCCGTGCGTTGCTGCCGTACCGATGGCACTGATAATCCCTTCGCCGACCCGCGCAATGATCGTCTCTTCGGTTGCCCCACCAATCAACTGCTGCAAGTTGGTACGAACCGTTACTCTGGCTTTGACCCTTAATTGAATTCCGTTCTTTGCCACGCCATCTAACGTCGTCCGGTTTTTGGCGACCGCTGGACAGTCGATCACTTTCGGATAAACGCTCGTTTGGACGGCTTCCAGCACATTTCGTCCTGCCAGGTCAATAGCCGTTGCAAGCCGATAGTCGAGATCGGAGATTTTTGCTTTGCTGGCGGCGATCATTGCTTTTACAACGGCAAGCACGCTTCCGCCGGCGAGATAATGGGCTTCGAGCGACTTGGTGGTAATCACTCGGTCATCGAGTCCCGCCTGCACCACCATAATTTTGCTCCGGATGATAACATCCGGGTTGACTTTCCGAAACGTCATTCCGACGAGATCGAGGATTCCGACCCCGGCACCCGCCATTTTGGACTGAATCCAGAGCGGAAAAAACCGGAGAAAAACACCGATACAGATGAGCAGGAAGAGGCTGATGATGCCAATTCCAATAATAGCAATTACTTGGGACAGGTCCATGATAACGGAACGTAAGGAAGGGCGTAACACTTCAAGTCCCCCATAGTGTAGCAGATGCGGGGGAGTGTTGCAAGAGAGGTGCAACCTTCCACTTCATCTTGCAGAAAATTGGGAAAATCTGTAGACTCCACACAGAACAGAGCCGCAACCGTCAGATTGCACGGGGTTACATACGAATGATAACATCCAGTTACCGTTCCTGATAAAAAATGTTTGGTCGCAAGAAGAAGCCTCCGAAAGAGCCGGACTACTCGAAAATGCCGGTGTTGCCGAACAAATTCGCCGAATTTGTGCAGGCAAAGTACGGACTTACACCGGACGAACTGCACAAATTGTTCGAATCTCTCGGACGTGTTGACGCGAACATCCACGTTGTCCGGCGACGCAAAATCGAAGGAAAAGAACATTCTAAGATATTCGGCAAACGCTTGCCCATTGAGGATGCCGTCAAGTACGAAAAAGAGCGTGCCGAAGGCAGACACGCAAAAGATCAAAAGATACGGGAAGAACTTCTCGAAGACGTTGACTTCGACGAACTGATGGTTCGGTTAGAAGTAAATGACTCGTATTATCCACAGCGGCTTGCCCCAACAGACATTGTAAAATGCGTCGATTCGGCTGGCGAGAGAATCGATGCGTTGGATCGTGAGCGGGCAAGACCCCCGAAAATATACTTGCCGCGTGAAGAAACGATACTGGATGTCATCACGCTGATCAAGAAGCAGGAACCTATTCGGCTTGCAAAGCACATAGCAAATCGGCAAAAGGCATACATTGTTACGCATTCGTTGGAGGAACTCGAAGCCGAGTATGCCGAGTGGATGCGGATTCTCCGTGGCGACCCGCCGCCTGAAACGCCGGAAGAAATGATGGCTCGCTTGGCGCAGGAGGAAGAGCAACGGATTGAAGAGGAGCGCATTGCCGCCGAAGAGGCAGCGCGTAACTTCGACGACTTGGCGGATGTTCATACATTGTTGGACGATGCCGCCCAACTGATACGGGAAAATCCTGAAGCCGCCGCCGCGATAGTGCGACAATGGATCGGCAGTGCGGTGTTGGCGGAGCAGCGCTAAGTGAAGTGTTTGTGGTGATTGCCGCGCGGCGGCGTTAAAAAGCAAGAGCAGTGTGGCGTTTTGATGGACAACCGTCAGCAAATTTCCTGACAAAACCTTTTTTACGCTTAAAAACAAGCGGTTTCTAACAAGCGAGAAACTTGGTTGCCTCGAATGTTGCATAATCTAGTGCATCATTTCTCAAATGCTTTTTCCTATTTTTTGCGTAATCATTATTCTTCAGTTCACGAGGTCATTTTTTTATGGATTCCCGATGTCCCGTACGGCAGTAATCATTGCTTTGGATGCTATCGAACAAGCCCTTTTACAGAAAATCATCCGTCATGGAACGACGAATCTGTTTGGCAATTTGAATGTGGCAACGGGCAACCGGACTAACGCCACGTTGCTCTTTTTGCAGTTTTCCGGTGGGCTAACGTCCTCCGCTCTTGTCCCAGCCGTCAGTTCCGTTTGTGCCGATTCTAAAACTTATGTCGAATGTTATATCGCACACCCCTATAAATCAAGGCTCAAAGGCAAAAACACTGATAGCGGCAATCCAAAATATTCGATACCCCGAAAGACGTAGGCTAGTTCCAGAGCACGAAGCCGTTTTTTTACAGGTTGAAAGGAGTCGAAAACGATGTCCAAGTCAAGTCAGGACTATACAAGTTTTGCTACCCAGTTCCCGTCCGATCAAGGGATGATATTGCAGAACGTCCGACTCATCCCCACGTGGGTATTCCCTCTGATTCTCGTCTGTTTATGCCTGTCCGTTACTTCGGCGGTTGTGCATGCGCAACCTTCGGGATTTGATTACTGGCAGCAAGGAACCCCTCCTCCGGCAACGGGAAACCCCACGATTCTCATCACTTCGCGCGATAACTACATGGGCGGCGACGCGAGGTGGACCGATGGGCTATTCCTCGTAGACGCCGGTGGTATCAATGGCGGTGGCTCCGTAACCAATACCACCAGAGCAGGACACCTGTGGATTGTCGGCAACTTGAACAACAGTGGGGCGAGCGGAATTCGTTATTTGGACAGTTTGACCGTTGAGGGGGACCTCGGCAATGGCGACATCAATTTCGGCAACTGGGGAATCATCCATGATGTCTCCCATCTCGGTGTCTTAGGAAGTCTCACGAACTACGGCGACATCCTAGATGGCAACGGTACGGTCTCAGCGTTGCCGGGGGCAGACCGCGTGTTTGGAACTCTTACCACCGGTGGGGATTTGGCGAATTATGGAGAGATATCCAATTTCACGTCAATTTTTACCGTAGGGGAATTGTTAAACGAAGGTGTAATCTCCGATATCGATACCATCGTCGTCGTGTCGAACCTTGTCGCAGATACGCCGGGGTCGGGCAGCATCTTTATCGGCGAAGAACCACCCGGCTTCAACAGTTCGGGAAGTTTCCGAAACGCTGGCGAATTAACTAATGTTAAAAGCGTCGTTGTGGCACGAGATGTTTTCATCGACAGGGACAGCATTTTCGGCAATATCGGCACGATTTCGGCGGGAAGGAATATCGTGGTGAACGGAAAAGTCGAAGGAGGGTTCCGAATTTTAGATGCGGCGGATAAGTTGTCTATCAACGGACATTTGACCATCGACCGAAATTCGATTGCCAGCGGAAATGCCGTGTTCATCAACGGCGGTAGTGTTGTACATGATGCCCCTTTCGATGTCGTCAATAATGGCATTCTGAGTTCAAATACTGTCATCAGGAACGAGGGAAGTATTCTCAACAACGGCTTGATCAGTGCGTTCGAGAATTTCGACAACTACGGAAGCATTACAGGTGTCGGAACGGTCTCCCTTGGTAGACAAACCATATTGGTCAATGGCAGAGAAACCACCGTTTCCGGTCGCTTTAACAATAAATCCGGCGGAGAGATTAGAGGCGAACTGACCATTGTTGGGGATTTCGTCAACGAGAACGGCAGTAATATCGTTCTCGAAACCCGGGGAACCGTTGGAAAGGAAGTCATCGACGTGATCCGGGTTGCCAATGGAACGGCAACCATTAACGGCGGGACGCTCGACACCAGCGGGTTTTTCGGAGTTGCCGGTCAGCAATATATCTTCATGTCGACGGACAAGCCCGGCGACCTTGATGTACGGACCCCCTTGAGCGTCGAGGGAAATTATCTGCCCGGTTCGGTGCTAAATTTTGCTCCGCTCTTTGGATATTGGGATGGCAAAAAGTACGTTTCTGGTCGGCTTTGGGGACAGAACAATCAGTATTACTGGCTCGAAATGCAACGGGCGTACAGTTACGCTCCATACGCGCGAACAGCGAACCAGCGTGCCATTGGGAAATACCTCGACACGATTGGCTCTGCTCCCAAACAAAACAGTTCATTTTGGAATATGCTTGTTCAGTTGGATGCGATCAGTGATAATCCGGCGAATAATCCGTACTACAAGAAGGAATACGCTACTCACCACGGAGAATTCAATCCAGCGGCACTCCGAGCATTAGACGAAATGAGCGGGATGATTTACGCGAACTTGGGAGCCGCAAGCGTTCACAATACCGGCGTGGTCAATCGAACCCTTGCCGATGCTCTACGAAGCGATGTGTTCAAATTTTCGTTCATCGGCAACCCGAACAATGCGATCCGCGGTCAAGCGATTGCTCCGTTGCGGTACACCCGCTGGGGGACGCTGTTCGGTATCGGTGGTAATTCCAAACACGACGGCAATGCGGATGGATACGAGGTGTCGTTTGGTGGGGTCTTGGCGGGTGTTGATCGGGCACTGTGGACGGGAACACGAGTGGGAGCGTATCTTGCCGTAGCAAAGGGGGACGTGACCATGAAAACTTTGCACGAAAAGAGCGATGTAACGAGTGCCTCGGTGGGATTGTATCTCCGGCAGGAAATGTACTACGGTTACGGGCTGGTCACCGCAGGATTTGGAACGGACTGGTACAAAACGGACAGAAATCTGAAAATGATCAATCACCGGGCTCAAAGCAAAACGGACGCAATGATCGGAACGATTTATCTGGAACGAGGGATCGACATACCGGTCTATTACGCCACAATCCAACCGTACACGAGTTTCCAAGCGGTTTCGGTCAAGCAGGACAAGTTTACTGAAAGAATGTGGAACCAGTCGGGACAGTACGCGAATGTCGGTTTGGAAGGTGTTACGGGCAAGACGAGCAGTTTCAAATTAGCACTTGGTGCGCGAGCCTCTTCGCAGCCGGTTCCGTTGCCTTGGGGACAGTTAGCAATCACCGGAAATATGGCATGGTTCCATGATTTCCAGGGGAAGAACGACAGGGATTATATTGCCCGCTTTGCCAATCCTGGCAACGGCAATTTCGGATCGCAGTTTTCGGATCTCACGTTCAGGATCGACGGCAACGATCCGAAGCGGGACTGGTTCAATTTGGGAATAGGTTTGAACATGGATCGCAACAGTACTCGGGTTTTTGTGAGTGCCGACTTGTTTTCGAATGAACGGCAATCCTTTTTCAGTGGAGTGGGCGGAGTCTGTACCAGTTGGTAGGGGTTTTGTAGTCCTCTTGACGAAAGAGGAAATCGGGCTAGAATTTGGGGACTACCTGGTGGTGTAATTGGCAACACAAGGGATTTTGGTTCCCTCGTTCAAGGTTCGAGTCCTTGCCGGGTAATTGTGGACGTTTTCGGAACCCCCTTGAATCTGCTGTAAGGTGGGTGATAAAAACACAAGAATGATACCATTTCCGCCCGCTTCTTGATATGAAACTATCCAAATAGCCAACCAGCCTGTGGGCGGAAGGAAAAAATTGTGGGTACTGTTGACTTTTCCGATTAGATAAGATAGAATAGCGGGGTAGTTTAAGCGGGGCTGTTCCCGCCTCAAATATCCACCCCATTTTTTAGGAGGT
>Ga0123353_10003772_pt1 | contig 19302 bp, 16 predicted proteins | sample TergutLab28metaG_3_FD_92763 | JGI IMG/M metagenome (GOLD analysis project Ga0123353, IMG submission 92763) | Labiotermes labralis P3 segment gut microbial communities from Petit-Saut dam, French Guiana - Lab288 P3 | ecosystem: Host-associated > Arthropoda: Insects > Digestive system > Gut ... | reverse complement strand
TTAGATGTTACCATATTGAGTAACTTGGTGTTAGACGAAATATTGGGAATAGAAGACCTGAGAAGAAGCGACCGTATTGATTTCATCGGCGGCATTCGCGGCTTGGGAGAGTTGAAACACAGAGTTGATAACGGCGGCATGGCAGTCGCTTTTGCCCTTTACCCCGTTTCCATGAAACAACTCATTGACATTGCCGATACCGGTAATATCATGCCCCCCAAAACGACATGGTTTGAACCCAAACTCCGTAGCGGACTTGTAATTCACGATTTGAACGAATAAAACTAAATATTGAATGAGCGGTTTTTTTGGATGTACATTACACAGAGCATCCGTTTTTGATGTTTTTTATGGTACCGACTACCATTCCCATTTGGGAACAAAAAAGGCGGGTATGGTCTTTTTCAATGGGACAAACTTTGTCCGTTCTATCCATAGCATTGAAAATGCCTATTTTCGTAATAAATTTGAGCCCGAATTACACGAGTTTGGAAGTTCCGAAATAGGGATAGGCGTTATCAGCGATATGGAGTCGCAGCCGCTGATTATCACTTCGCACTTGGGACGCTATGCAGTGGCTACCGTAGGACGCATTGACAATATCGCGGAACTGTCGAACCAAATGCTGGAAGAGAAGATTCATTTTGCTGAACTGTCCGATTCAGCCATCAACCCTACGGAGGTAATCTGTATCTTAATTAACAAAGGAAATACCTTTGAGGAAGGCATTGAAAATGTGTACAATAGCGTTAAAGGCTCCTGCTCTTTTTTGATTCTGACCGAAGACAGTATCTATGCTTGTCGCGACAAATTCGGACGCACGCCCATCGTCATCGGAAAAAATGAAGACGGCTATGCCGTTGCCAGCGAAAGTTCCTCGTTTTCCAATTTGGGATATTCCATCGAACGGGACATTGCGCAGGGCGAAACCGTCAAAATCACGAAAAACGGATATACGACCGTCATTCAACCCTCGAAAAGATGCCAAATATGCTCTTTCCTGTGGGTTTACTATGGCTATCCCTCTTCCTACTACGAAGGCATCAACGTTGAAGAAGTCAGATACCGCTGCGGCGCGGCATTGTCGAAAGACGATGACCTGCAAGCCGACTTCGTGGCAGGCATTCCCGACTCCGGCATCGGACACGCCGTAGGCTATTCCAACGGAAAACAAATCCCCTACAAACGCCCCTTTGTGAAATATACACCGACGTGGCCCCGTAGTTTTATGCCGCAAAACCAAAGTATGCGCAATCTGGTCGCCAAAATGAAACTAATCCCCAACGAAGCCTTTACCAGAGACTCGAAGATCATCTTCATGGACGACTCGATTGTGAGAGGTACTCAGTTGAAAGACAACGTGATAAAGTTACGGGAATTTGGCGTAAAAGAGATTCACATACGCATCGCCTGTCCGCCGATTATATTTCCCTGTTGCTTCCTGAACTTCTCCACCTCGCGCTCATCGCTCGACCTCATCGCCCGTAGAGTCATCAAAGAACTGGAAGGCGTCGAAGAACTGACGGACGACATTTTGTTGTCGTACACCACCCCCGACACAGAAAAATATAACGCCATGATCGAGGTGATGTGCCAACAACTTCAAATAGATTCGCTCAAATTTCAACGTCTCAACGACCTTGTAGAATCCATTGGACTGCCCAAAGAACACCTGTGTACGCACTGCTGGGATAATTCGAGTTATGTGGAGTAGAGGGGAAAACAGTAAGATAAAATATTGTATCTTTGCAAAAAGTTAAACAGACGAGAGATGTATATAGATAATTATAAAAGTACGTTGACACAATTATGCACCCAAAATAGAGTGAAGTCGCTGTATGCGTTTGGCTCTGTCTTGACGGGTAATTTCGATAATGATAGTGATATTGACTTGATTGTTGATATTGACTCTGCAAATCCTTTGGAATATGCCGATTGTTATTTTAATTTGAAATTTGCATTGCAAGACTTGTTTAACCGTCCAATTGATTTGCTTGAAAGTAAAGCCATAAGAAACAACTATTTGCGTCAGGAAATAGATAACTCCAAAAAACTGATTTATGCCAATTAACCAAGAGATAAAAATTTATTTGTCAGATATTGAAAGGTCAATCGGCGAAATATTTGATTTTCTGCCCGAAAAACGGAATTTCTTTGAATTTCAAAAAGACCTGAAAACCCGCAAAGCAGTTGAACGGAATATTGAAATCATCGGCGAAGCAATGAGCAGAATTTTAAAAATTGACCCACAATTTCCAATTGATGCCTCCCGCAAAATTGTTGATACAAGAAACCGTATTATACATGGCTATGACAGCGTTTCTGAAGATGTTTTGTGGTTGATTGTTGTCAATTATTTGCCCAATCTTGAGAGGCAAGTAAAAGAATTGCTGGGATAATTCGAGTTATGTAGAGTAGAAAAATAAGTAATAATAAATTTTATGATATGAAAGCATTTAAGATAATGTCTATAGCAGGACTCGCTTTGTTCTGGTGGTTATTGATTATTTTGATATTGCTGCTCGATGATGAAGGAGTACGTTTGGTCGATGATGAAGGAGTTCGTTTTGCAACAGCGCTTGGGCTTGGAGCACTTGCGGTGTTGTATGCTGTTCCCTATTCGATTGTGGGTTTAGTGAAATCAGGCAAAAACGCAACGCTGAAAGTGATGTCCATAATAGGCGTTTCTTGGTTTGGCTTGTTGCTGCTGATGTTATTATCCTCCATCAATGATGTTAATGATATAGACGAAATGCTTGGATTGGGACTTTTTGTGTTGTTATACGCCGTTCCTTATTCGATAGTTGGGCTGGTACAGTCAATACAGGCAACAAAAAAACCACTATCAACACATATTTAATATTTTTCAACATTAACCAAACCAGCGCGTAGATAGATTACTTTTGCCGCATGGAAAAAGAGATCATTCAAAGTCAGGCGGGAGTTCCCAATACTATTAGAAATCAACGAGGTAGAACGCAATTTGCCAAATCGAGTTCTTACTTGGAATTTGAGATGGGGCGCATTCCGCCGCAGGCGTTAGACATCGAAGAGGCGGTGTTGGGTTCGTTGCTACTCGAAAAGAACGCATTGAGTTCTGTTATTGACTTGCTGCGTCCGGAGGTGTTTTATAAAGAGACCCATCAATACATATACGAAGCCATTGCCAACCTGTTTGCCGGTTCGGAACCGGTTGATTTAATTACCGTTATGAGCAAATTGCGCTCTACCGGAATGCTGGACATCGTTGGCGGACCGTACTATCTGACGCAACTTACACACAAGGTAGCCTCTGCTGCCAACATTGAGTTTTACGCCAAAATTATCATCGAAAAATATGTGCAACGCCAACTCATCAGCACCTCTACGGAGATTGTCCGCGATGCCTACGAAGACACGACCGACGTGTTTGAGTTGTTGGATAAAGCCGAGTCGAAACTCTTTTCCATCAGCGAAAACAACTTCCGCAGGGAGTTTGAACCGTTGCCCGGACTGATAAAACGGTCGCTGGCGGAGATAGAAGCGAGTAAGAATGCCGATGGACACCTGCGCGGCGTGCCTTCCGGCTATACCGAGTTGGACAGAGTTACCGGCGGGTGGCAAAAAACCGATTTGATTATCGTTGCGGCGCGTCCCAGTATGGGAAAAACGGCGTTTGCTCTCTCTATGGCAAGGAATATGGCGGTGGAATTTAAAAAACCCGTTGCCGTTTTCTCGCTCGAAATGGACGCTAATCAGGTGGCTATCAGGCTTATGTCGGCGCAAACCAACATCGAAATGTCGAAACTCCGCAAAGGCTCGTTGTCGGAATATGAATGGCGTATCTTCCACGAACGGCTGTCGGGATTGTCGGAAGCCCCCATCTACATTGACGACACCCCCGCCTTGTCCATTTTTGAACTGCGAGCCAAATGTCGCCGTATGAAAGAACAATATCGCGTTGAAGCCATAATGATTGATTATCTGCAACTTATGACGGGAAGTGCGGAGGTGAAAGGAAACCGCGAACAGGAAATCAGCGGAATATCGCGCAGTTTGAAAAGTCTGGCAAAAGAGTTGGAAGTGCCGGTGATTGTGTTATCACAGTTGAATCGTGGCGTTGAAACAAGGGGCGGCACGAAACGTCCCATGCTTTCCGACTTGCGGGAATCGGGCGCCATTGAACAAGACGCCGACTTGGTGTTGTTTGTCTATCGCCCTGAATATTACCAGATTGATGAAGACGAAAAGGGACCTACGACAGGCATGGCAGACATCATCATCTCTAAACACCGTAACGGCGCGACGGTGCCGGAAGGTCTTCGATTGCGTTTTCAAAAAGAATGTGCCAAATTCATTGACCCCGAAACCGGAGGTGCGTCGCTCCCTGCTATACACGGGAACGAACAGTTTGATAATGAAAGTAATACGGGCTTCGTTTTAATGAAATCCAAAATGGACGAGCCGCGCAACGATAACTTCAACCCCGACTATCTCCCCGAAGACGACGGAACATTAGATTTCTAACCACATTAAATTGCACACAATTTAATGTGGTTAGAAACGTTACATATTTTATGTTAAGAAAACTTATATTCTTTTGTTCTGTATTGCTGCTCGCGCTGTCGGCGAGGGGGGCGTACATTCTTATCCCGATGGATGACACCCAAACGAATCATCTAAAATCTTACGGCATCGCCTATTGGGCGCTTCAACGTGAGGTAGAGGTGGATTGGCTTTTAAATTATCGCGGTGGCAGTTTTATGTGTAAATATGCGCAAGCAATTGAAGATGAATGTCTTGTACGCAATATTCGTTATCAAGTTATTGCCGATGTACAGTCGTCAGCCATTTTACGGGAAATTGCCGACCCCAACACCAACATGGACGTGGCAAAGTTGCATAAGGCACCGAAGATAGCCGTGTATGCGCCACCCAATAACCTCCCTTGGGACGATGCGGTAACGTTGGCGCTCACATACGCCGAAATCCCATACGATGTTATATATGACGAAGAAGTGCTGTCGGGCGTTCTTCCGACGTATGATTGGCTGCACATGCACCACGAAGATTTTACCGGACAATACGGCAAATTTTGGGGACGCTATCAGAATGCGCCATGGTATAAAGAAGAGGTGCGCCTGTCGGAAACGCGTGCCGCGAAATTAGGCTTCTCGAAGGTCTCTCAAATGAAGTTGGCGGTAGCAAAGGAGATTAAAAATTTTGTCTTGGGCGGGGGATTTTTGTTTGCCATGTGTAGTGCGCCCGAAAGTTTTGATGTGGCGTTGGCAGCCGAAGGCGTTGATATTTGTGAAACGATGTTTGATGGCGACCCCATGGATCCCAATGCGCAAAGCAAGTTGGATTTCAGCAAATGTTTTGCATTTCAGAACTTTAAACTCGTTAAAAATCCCTACGAGTATGCCATCTCTTCCATTGATGTGAAAGAGGCTGAAAGACCGGTCAAAAAAGAGAACGACCTCTTTGTACTCTTTGAATTTTCTGCCAAATGGGACCCCGTTCCCACGATGTTGTGCCAAAATCATGAGCAAATTATACAAGCATTTTATGGACAAACAACGGCATTCCGTAAAGAACATATCAAACCCGGAGTGCTGATAATGGGTGAAAATAAAGGCTTGGGCGAAGCCCGTTATATTCACGGTGAATTTGGAAAAGGGACTTGGACGTTTTTTAGCGGACATGACCCCGCCGACTATAAACATTTTGTGGGCGACCCGCCAACAGATTTAAACCTGCACCCCAACAATGCAGGATACCGATTGATTCTCAACAATGTATTATTTCCCGCCGCTAAAAAGAAAAAGCAAAAGACGTAAAATTAAGAAAGAACGCAGATGACGCGGATGACACGGATTTACGCGGATAATAAATGTATTGGTACTCAATATATTATTGCCTTTTGCCTGTTGCTGTTTAGTTTAGCCTGTACGGAGCCTCTTGTGCGCCAACAGGTTGAGACCTTTATTCAGGAAGACGATGAGACACCGCCGCTTGTTGTTATTGTTGAACCGGAAGAAAAATCGCCAACCGTTGCGTTGCTCGATTCGTTGGGTTTCGTTGATATTCAACAACTTGAACCGTCAATCTTGGTAGATTTAAAATATGCCACCGACGACAATTTTATGGAAAAAGCAGTTTATGCCGACCTTCGTCGGGCGTATCTGCACCCCGATGCCGCTGCTAAATTGGTGAAGGCGCAACATCTTTTACAGGAACAATATCCCGATTTTTCCCTCTTGGTTTACGACGCCGCACGTCCGCTACACATACAACAACTGCTGTGGGAAGCGGTAAAAGACACACCGTTAAGCCGTTACGTTGCTCACCCCGAAACAACAGGCTTGCACAACTACGGCATGGCAGTTGATGTAACCATCGCCGACAGTCTGCAAATGCCGTTAGATATGGGAACGCCCTTCGACTACTTCGGGAAAAAAGCCGGCATCAACCACGAAGACGCCCTGCTCGCACAAGGACTATTAACCCAACAACATATCAACAACCGCCATCTCCTGCGCAGCATCATGCGACAAGCCGGATTCTACGCCATCGAAGGCGAATGGTGGCACTTTAACGCCTGCGCATTAAGCGTGGCGCGGGAACGGTACCTGCTTATTGAATGAGCGCGAAACTTCGACTACGCTCAGTTTCCGAAAGGCGCGAAAATGCCGATAAAAACAAATACAGATAAAAAGATAAAAAAAACCGTTCGGCGTAGCGTCCCGCTACGTCGTATTACCCCCCGCCTCCGGCGGATACGATGGAAATGCGCGAATGAAAAAAAACCATCGGGATGACCATTGATATTAATTTGGTCGCAAACCTACGGTATGCGAGGTGTTGTAATAATCGTGTTTCTACCGAGCGACACATTCATAGTGGAATGTCGCCGTTATTCGTGCCTAAACACTAACCGCTACTAAAGCCAACTGACACCTTTTCCGCAACAGAACACAGGACAAAATCACAAAATGGTCATTTTTTTGTTTTTTTGAATAAAAAAAACAAAAAAAAAGTTGTTTGCTTGAAAATAATATCTACCTTCGCACCCATGAATTTAAAAAAAACACAAGATTATGACAACAAAAAAATGTTTTATTTATATGATTATCTGCATATTATCATGCAGTTTTATGTATGCACAGGGGATATGTGAACAAATGAATACCCAGCAATATTCTTCATCCTTTCCCATAGAAGCATTAAAAATGGACATAAATAAATCGCCCGTTGTATCCGCTCCAAACAGATACCTCCACCGACAGACAAACAACGGATTTTATCCTATGAAAGGAGAGATGTATTACAATTCAGACACAGAAAAAGTCGGTGATATTTATTTTGAAATTGGACAAAACGGATTGTTGGATAAACGAATCTCAATATGTAATCACCCCAGTTTATACGATTCAACAGTTAGTGTGATGAACCGTACATCTTACACCAAAGGGAAAAATCTGGTAGATACCGTTCACAATTATTGGAAAAAATCGGATGGTTCATATCAATTAGACCGTCGATTAACTTATTCCTACCACTATTTAGACCATTTCGAAGGGGATTCTTTATTTTTTGAGTATATTTCTCAATTTTGGGATGACAACAATAAACAGTGGATTAATCATTACAGAGAAAAAATGGGTTACCATGATACCTCGGTTTTATTTTACAATCGTAACACAAAACAGATCGGCGATTCGGAAAATACATGGAAGATAATACAGTATATGTACGACTCCATAACATACAATCAGCAAGGATTTGTGGATACTCTGTATATGATACGCGATAATCAGATGACAAGCAAAGCTGCTTTTATCTGTAACGAACAAGGACATTATACACAGATAGATTATTTCATAAAAAAAGGTAATAATTGGGTGGAAGGTGATGTTTTTTCAAACATTACATGGGTAGAATGGAACGGTTTTATGTATCCTCCTCAGGAACAATACTTTGGAGGCGAACCGGCTACTCCATATAAGCGGACTAAAGTCAACTCTTTTGACATTAAAGTTGCGACAGGCGACGAATTAACATATTTTATTCAAAAACGGTGGGACATAGATGGTACACGAACTAACCGTGATACTTCATGGTCTATGATGAATGGGGAAAAAAATCAGGTTGTTACTAATGAACACATTTACAATGAATATGGCGATTATGAAGAATGGCGTAATACAGCATTAAAGTATTTTGATGAAAATGAAGACCCTGAAATGACATTTTATTCAGGATATTGGTATAAACATGAATATGATGAATTATACGGTATGACGGAAGAGATGATTTATCAAATCAGTTTAAATAAAGGAAAATTGGATACTGTTTTTTTAAATGGTTTCAAATATACCGACTTTGCCCCTGTTTCTATTGTTGAACATCCACAAACCAAGCAAACCTTGCATATCTTCCCCAATCCCGCTTCGGGCGCGGTAATCATTTCTGCTACCGCCGAGATAGAGCAACTTCGTGTTTTCGATATCACGGGCAGACTGGTAAGCGATCAATCGCCAGAGAGTCGGCAGGTTGTTTTCGATACCGGCGTTTTACCCCAAGGCATCTATCTTGTACAAGCGCGGCTGAGAGACGGCAGGGTGCAGATGGGGAAGTTAGTGGTTAGATGATGAGACCGTAAGACCGTAAGACGTGTAAGACCGTAAGAGGCGCGGAGTGCGAACCCCATTCTTCTGTGTAAATCAGCGCAAATCTGCGGACAAAAGAGACCGTAAGACGTGTAAGACCGTAAGACCGTAAGAGGCGCAGAGCGCGAACCCCATTCTTCTGTGTAAATCAGCGCAAATCTGCGGACAAAAAAGACCGTAAGACGTGTAAGACCGTAGGAACTATTCGATGCCGACGATGTTAAATTTTTTCCATACGTGGGCGTTCGTGTAGGCGTAAATGGCGTTTTTGGGGACAGACAAGGTGCATTCGTCTTGTGCTATTCCGTCGAAGGCGTTGAAGTTTATGCTGATTGGCACGGGGTTAAGGTTGGTGATTGACACCAAGTTGTAGCAGAAGGCAAAAGCCCAACTTCCGATTTTTGCGACGCTGCCGGAGAGGGTTACCGAAGTCAGATTTTTGCAGTAGGAGAAGGCACCGTCTTCGATGTTTTTCACGTTGTTGGAGATGACAACGGAAATCAGACCTTCGCAGGTGGAAAAAGCATATTGTCCGATGGTTGTTACGCTGTTGGGGACGGTGTACGTGCCTTTTTTACCTGCGGGGCAGTAAATCAGGGTGGTTTTATCTTTGTTAAACAAAACGCCATCTTCCGAAGCGTAGTTATTATTTCCGCTTTCAACAACAAACGCGGCAAGGCTTGTGCAGTCGGAAAAAGCCTCATCGCCCATGATCGTTACGCTGTTGGGAATGGCAACCGAATAGAGGCTTTTGCAACCATAAAAGGCTAATCCGCCGATACTTGTAACGCCGTTTTTGATGACAACGCTGTCAATAGAGCCTTGATATTCAAACCATGGCATTTCACCCAAAGCATAATCCGGCATCGCCCCGTTGCCGCTGATGGTCAGCGTTCCGTTGTCTAAATCCCATGTGAGCGGTCCCGTTGTCCCGCTTTGTGCAAACACATTTACCACGCTTAACAAAGTGGCAATCAATAAAATAGATATGTTTTTTTTCATTTTAAAGAAAATTTAAAGTTCGGCGACAAAGGTACGAAAAGAATTGAAAATTGAAAATTGAAAATTGAAAATCAGGTCAATTATTTTTCGTATCTTTGTCATGCTAAATTAATACGAACATGATGTTTTTAAAGAGAGGATGTTTTTTTCTGATTATCAGCGTGTTGCTGTGCGGATGCAGCGTAAATACGCACCTTACTATTGATGTGTTGAAGTTTGCAGAGCGTCCTGTGTTGCACAAAATGGCTGATGTAGCCCTTATTACTGATGTTTTTAATCCCGAAAAATGCAGGCAGGTTTATGTTTACGACAACAGAAATGTCCACGATACCACTTGTCGTGCGCGTTTGCAAGCGGAGATTTTTATGGGCGGGCTGCAAGATGTTATCGCTGAATCTCAATATTTTATAGATGTTGCCAATATCGGGTTACGTGAAAAAAATCTTCCTTTGTCCGAAATATTGTCGCTGTCGCAGGACGCAAATCCCGATATTTTATTGATTTTGAACGCTTTCGATATGAAAGACGAGACCTATTTTGTACCATCTATTTATGGCGGATATGCGGTGATGCGGGGCATTGTTTCTACGTCGTTGATGTTTTACGACGTGGCGTCGCGGTCGCTAATCGAACAAAAAACGCTGTTGGACACCGTCTATTGGGTTTCGTCGGAGATGTCGCGTTATCAGTTTGTGAATTTGGAGCGCGACAGAGCGGTCATATTGGAAGACCTTGCTTATGACGCCGGTAGAAAGGTGGCGTCGTATTTTTTTCCGGAGTGGGTAAGCGTTACCCGCGTGTTGATTGTGCCGTCGGGAAAGGAGTGGCAACGCGCTTCGGAGGCGGCTCTGGCGGGTTCGTGGGAACGTGCGGATTATTTTTGGGAATCGCTGGCGAAGGAGAAAAATAAAAAGAAACAGTCGGCGGCGTGGTTCAATAGGGCTGTTTATCAGGAAATTAACGGAAACTTCCATGAGGCGATGGATTTTATAAAACGTGCCGACGCTATCCACAATCGCGGAGTACATCACCGATATTTGGAAGTTTTGGAACAGCGTATCCTTACACAACAGCAATTTGACGCCTTGATGTCCAACGAATAAGAATAACACATTCATTATGAAGAAATTACTTGCCCTCATCTTACTCATTCTCAATATACCCGTTTTACTATTATTGATAATGGCAATGCTGTCGCCGTACATTCCGCCCGACAAGATTGCGTTTCCAGCCTTCGCGGGGTTGGCGTTTTTTTGGATTTTCTTGGCAAACTTGCTCATTGTCATTCTGTTACTGTTTACCAAAGCGAAATGGGCGATGCCCGGTGTCGTGATTTTGCTGTTCAGCCTCTACGACGTTTCCCTGCATTATCGCTTTCCACACGCGACGCCGCCCGCCGGAAACGAAATCAAATTGCTCTCCTACAACTGTCAGGGACTATACAGCAATTACGAAAAAATGCACGGAAAAACACTCTCCGATTCCATCGCGCAGTTCATCGCCAACCATCAACCCGACATCGTTTGTTTGCAAGAGTTTAGAGGCGTGAAAGAGGCGGAGATAAAAACATTTATGGACGACTTTTCCAAAGGAATCAACGCGCATGACTTTCATTATCAACGCTATTTCATTGACCATACACAAAATTCTTCACTGTGTTTGATTACGCTGTCGCGGTTTCCCGTTGTCAATCGAAACGCTATTCAGTTGGGAAAACGCCGGATAGGAATGTACACCGATTTGCTGATATGGGGTGATACGGTGCGGGTGTTTAATATCCATCTGCAATCAACCCGTTTGGCGCAGAAAGACATTGATTTTGTGATGAATACCGCCCCCGACATTCAAAATGCGGACAATTACAAAAATATTTATCGTAAACTTGCCAACGCTTACAGCACACGGGCGCAACAGGCACGCCTTATTGCGTTGGAAATCAACAAGTCGCCCCATCCGGTAATCGTTTGTGGAGATTTCAACGACACCCCCACCTCGTTTGCCTACCATCGAGTTGCCAAAAGCCTTGAAGATGCGTTCATTAACTCGGGAAAAGGAATGGGCAACACCTACAACAACGCGCTTTTGCCACCCATACGAATTGATTATATACTGTACTCTAACATATTCAAAAGCAACGACTTCACCGTCATTGATGCCCCCTATTCCGACCATTTTCCGATTATGGCGGTTGTAGGAAAAAAGTGATTATACTAAACTTATCCGATGTCCGTTATCTAAACAAAGAATATATTAATGTTGAATACAAGACAGACATATAAACTAATAATTGTAGTATTTTTATTGCTTTCGGTAAGTAGCGGCTACGCCCAAACCGGAGGCAATCACGATTTTAAGTTTTTGGCATTGACCAATTCGGCGCGTTCGGCGGCTTTGGGAACGCATTGGCTCCCCGTGAAAGATGGCGATGTGAACAGCGTACTGTTCAACCCGTCGTTGATTGGCACGGACACACACCGTTCTTTTGCGTTGAATTATATCAGCGACGTTGGAGATATTAACTACGGCTACGCGATGTATTCGCACACGTTTCAAAATGTTGGAAGTTTTGCGGCGTCCATGCAATTTCTCAACTATGGCATGATGAAAGAAGCCGACGAGTCGGGCAATGTTTACGGTGATTTTTCGGCTAACGAGTTGGCTGCCAACATAGGGTGGGGGAGAGCGCTCACTCCGCACTGGTCTATCGGGGCGAATGTAAAAATGGCGCATTCTTCCATGTATGCCGGTTATAGCGCGTTTGGATTGGGTGTTGATGTTGCCGGAACCTATTTCAACCCCGAAAAAGAGATGACCGTATCTTTGGTTGCCAATAATATCGGCTATGTGATTTCTCCCTATTCGGACTATGTTTCCAATTCGTCGCAAGAAAATACGCGGTGGTTTCCGTTTTGTATGTCGGTGGGTGTTTCTAAAAAGTTAGAACATATTCCATTGCGTTATGTGTTGATATACAATAATATTGAAAAATGGGATTTGCGTGGAAACAGTAAACCCACCACCACCATTGATCAAATTACCGGCGATACCATTACAAAAAAAGGCATTGACAGGTTTGGCGATAACTTGATGCGCCATATCACTTTTGGTGCCGAATTTACCATCGCGAAAGTCATCAATCTGCGCGGCGGATACGACTACGGACGTCGTCAAGAACTGAAAACGGAGATGAAAAAGGGCATGATGGGGTTTAGTTGGGGTTTGGGCTTAAACCTCAAACGCTTCTCCATTGACTACGGACGCTCGATGCACCATCTGGCAGGCTCACCCAATTATTTCACCTTTTCCACCAACATAGACCGTTTGGTTGCCAAACGCAGCAGCCGCCCCCCCAAGTCGTACAATGATGAAAAAGATTGACATTGACCACGACGCCGGTTTTTGTTTCGGCGTAGTCCGCGCCATTCAACAAGCAGAAGAAGTCCTTGCACAAGAGTCACTCTTGTATTGTTTGGGCGACATCGTCCACAACGAAGAAGAGATTTTGCGGTTACAACAAAAAGGACTGAAAACCATCAGCCGTGAACAATTTTTTACGGAAGAATTTCATAAAATATTAATTCGAGCGCACGGCGAACCACCTGAGTATTACGACTTTGCAAAAAAAAAAGCCATCACTTTAATTGATACCACGTGTCCGATTGTGATACGGTTGCAACAGAAAATCCGTCAGGCGTGGGACGAGGTGAAAGAGAAAGCGGGACAGGTGTTGATTTTCGGAGAAAAAAATCACGCCGAAGTCATCGGGTTGAACGGACAGATAGACAACCGCGCCGTCATCATTGAAAATCCGCAACAGATTGAATGTATTGACTATACGAAACCCATTCGTCTGTTTTCACAAACCACCAAAAGCGTCGAAGAGTTTCAACTGTTGTCTCAAACGCTTCTCGAAAAAACCAACTCGTGCGGTAACGACGATTTTATTGCGTATAATACGATATGTCATTCCGTATCAACACGTTCTGAAAAATTATCTGACTTCGCCAAAAGATACGACGTGATTATTTTTGTGAGCGGACATCGAAGTTCAAATGGAAAATACCTCTTTGATATTTGTCGCCAAAACAACCCCCGCACATACCGCATCGCCAACCCCGAAGAGTTAAACGCATCATGGTTTCGGAAAGAAGACGCCATCGGCATCACCGGCGCCACCTCCACGCCCCAATGGTTGATGGAAAAAACTGCACAGGCAATTGAGAATATATTATAAATTGTTATATTTGCAGTAGGTAAATAACTAAAATTTTTTAAGCCATGAGAACGCTTTTTATAATCAGCATTTTCCTGATAGTCAATGTATTGCAAGCGCAACAAACTATCAGCAATAAAGGAAATCGGAATCAAACTTATCCGAATGTAACCGCCGTCAATCCCGAAATAGCGGATTTGGTGGAGCAGGTTAGTATGGAAAATTTGGAAAACAGTATCCGTTGGATGCAAAATTACATCCGTAATGCTTGTCTTCCGGCGGCATTGGAAACGCAGGATTGGTTGATTGACCAATTTGAAAGTTATCCGAATTTGGAGGTTTTTATTCATCAATTTCCTGCCATATATAATGGCGGTTTGTGTAAAGTGGGCGAGATGCTTGAAGCCGGTAATGTGGTGGCAATTCAATGGGGAGCGGAGTTTCCCGATGAATATATCATCATTTCATCGCATTACGACCACCCGGACGGACCCGGTGCCGATGACAACGCTTCGGGAACGGCAGGCGTTTTGGAGATTGCCCGCATTTTAAGTCCGCATTCATTTAAACGAACCATTGTCTATCTCCCGTTCAATGCGGAAGAGCAATGGATGGTGGGCAGTTTGCCGTTCGCGGAGAAGTGCGCACAAGAAGATTGGAATATTTTGGGCGTTTTCAATTTGGATATGATCGGATTTTTCCCCGAAGGTGTCGGCGAATTAACCATGCACTCCGGCGCGTCCGAAATTTCCGAGCGTTTATGGGAATATTATCAAGGTGTTGCCAACAAGTATGTTGCTATTCCTACGCTCCGATTTAGCGATGGCGATAGTTATGGTGGCGACCACATGCCGTTTAATATTTACGAATATCCGGCTCTGTACATTGGAGATATTGAGTATCATTATGGTTACAACCATTGCTACCACCGCCCCTGTGATACGCTTGGAGAAGGTGTAAACAGTTTACCGTTGGCGCAAGGATTTGTTAGGGCAACGCTCGCCGCCGTAGTTGAATTAGCCGATGGCTGGCTACCGCCTCAAAATCTGAGTGCTGTTCCTTCCGATTCGGAAATTACCGTCTCTTGGGACGCCGCACCGGAGACTGCAAGTTATAAACTGTTTAAAAACAACGTTTTACTTACCGAAACAACGGAAACTTCCTACGTTGATACCGATGTGGTAAACGGAACGGAATATGTCTATTATGTTAAAGGTATCCGCACCGGAAGCGGCGAAGAGAGCGCGGAATCGAACCGAGACAGTATCGCAATTTCATCACCGTTAACGCTACCTTATTTTGCTGATTTTGAAGCAAATACAAATGGATGGCGAATGAGTTCCGAATGGGAACAAACAACATCGGAGCATTATTCGGGAAGTAATAGTTTGACGACCGGCAACATTTTTCAAAACTATTTTTCCACTGCCGAATTGTGTTGGTTTTCCATTCCCGATACCGTTACCAATATTTCGATAAGTTTCTTTCTTAAAGGAAATTTATCTGGCGCTTGGCATGCCTCAAATGCCTTTATAGAGGCTTCCACCGATAGAAAAAGGTGGGATAAGTTGATGAGAATATCAAGAGGGAATATTAACGATTGGGTATTTTGTCAAGGTCATTTAAATCAATATATTGGCGAGCCGTTTGTTCAGGTTAGAATTCGGGTGGAATCGTCGGGAGAGCATTACGCTAATTCCATTGGCAGGCTGTTTTTCGATGATGTTTGTATTGATTTTACCGCTTCGCTTGCTCCCATTCCCGAAAATTTGAGAATTACCGAGTATTCCGAAAGTTCAAAAAAAGCCAAATTGGAATGGGACGAAGTTACAGTACCTGCAAAGGGTTACAATGTTTATCGAAATGGGGATAAAATCAACAACAACCCTGTTCTGTCGCTCTTTTTTAATGATTCGCCTGTATTACCTCATTATTGCTACCATGTAACCTCCGTTTACCCTGGTGCTGAAAGCGATTTTTCCAACGAAGTTTGCATTCAAGACGTCAGCATCAAAGAAAACTTGCCTTTTTCCGCTGTGAAAATCATACCCAATCCTTCCACCGGAAACATCAACGTTGAAACCGGATTGCCAACCACCTATCATTTGGCGATTTATACCATGCAAGGGATAAAAGTCTTTGAAAAAGAATCGTTTACCGATGGCGCGTTGGATATTTCAACCCTGCCGAAAGGACTGTACATTTTAAAAATCACCACACGCGACGACAGTGTGGCAAAGAAAATCGTAATACAATAACATTTGAAAATATATGAACGTGCGAACCTTTTTTGCAATTAGTATCTTTCTGATAACGAATATATTACAAGCGCAACACATTATCAGCAACAAGGGAAACCGTAATCAAACCTACCCGAATGTAACCGCCGTCAATCCCCAAATAGCGGATTTGGTGGAGCAGGTTTCGATGGGACACTTGGAAAGCAGTATCCGTTGGATGCAGGAGTTAGGCAACCGTAATGCCTGCTCCGATGGGGCGTTGCAAACGCAAAATTGGCTGATGGACAAATTTGAAAGTTATGGGTTGGAGGTTTTTGTACATTATTTTCCTGCTATTGCCACCGGCAACAATTGCACAGTCGGCGACACCATCGCCGCCGGAAATGTGGTGGCAATTCAATGGGGAACGGAATTTGACGATGAATATATCATGATAGTGTCTCATTATGACCATCCCGGACCCGGCGCCGATGACAACGCTTCGGGAACGGCAGGCGTTTTGGAGATTGCCCGCATTTTGAGCCAACATTCATTTAAACGCACTATTGTCTATGTTCCGTTCAATGCGGAAGAGTATTGGATGTGGGGGAGTACCCCGTTTGTAGAAAAGTGCGCACAGGAAGAGTTGAACATTTTGGGGGTTTTCAATTTGGATATGATAGGGTATTTTCCCGAAGATGTCGGCGCATTAGCCATGTATTTTGGCACGTCGAAAATTTCCGACCGCTTAGGGGAATATTATAAAGTCGTTGCTAATAAGTATGTTAGCATCCCCACGAACCGTTTCACGGTAGGCGACTGTTATGGCGGCGATCACATGCCGTTCAACATTTACGAATATCCGGCTCTATTTATAGGCGATATTGAATATATGAGCGTCCACCCATGTTACCACAGACCTTGCGATACCTTAGGCGGCGGTGTAAATAGTTTGCCGTTGGCGCAAGGGTTTGTCAGGGCAACGCTCGCCGCCGTAGTTGAATTAGCCGATGGCTGGCTGCCGCCTCAAAACCTGAGTGCCGTTCCTTCCGATTCGGAAATTACTGTCAGTTGGGACGCCGCGCCGGAAACAGCAAGTTATAAACTGTTTAAAAACAACATTTTACTCACCGAAACAACGGAAACTTTTTACGTTGATACCAAAGTAGTACTCGGAACGGAATATATGTATTACGTTAAGGGCGTCCGCACCGGAAGTGGCGAAGAAAGTTCCGAATCGAACCGAGATAAAATTGCAATTTCACCGCCGTTGTCATTACCCTATTTCAATGATTTTGAAGCAAATACAGATGGTTGGAAAACCGACCCTGAATGGGAACGGATAACATCGGAACATTACTCGGGGAGTAGTTGTTTGACGACCGGCAGTATTCTCCAAAATCACTTTTCCATCGCCGAATTGCGCCGGTTTTCCATTCCCGACACCGCCACCAATGTCGCGTTAAGTTTTTATTTTAAAGGAGCGGTAAGAGGTCATTATTACGCCGAATATGAATCCAATGTCTTTATTGAGGTTTCCACCGATAGAAAAAGATGGGATAAGTTGGTGAAAATATCAGGAACATTTAACAATTGGACTTTTTGTCAAGTCCCTTTAAATCAATATATTGGCGAGCCTTTCGTTCAAGTCAGAATCCGTGCGGAATCGTCGGGCGAAGAAAAAGGTAAGGTAGTTGGCAAGTTGTATTTCGATGATATTGGCATTAATTTTACCGCTATCACCAAGCCCATCCCCGAAAATTTGAAGGTCATTTCATATTCCGAAAATCCCCCGAAAACCGTATTGGAATGGGACAAAGTTACGGTACCGGTCAGAGGATATAACATCTACCGCAACAACATAAAAATCAACGTCAACCTCATTTCGGGGGCAACCTACACTGATGTAAATTCCGCATCGCCCAACAACTGTTACCGTGCAACCGCCGTTTACTTTGGGGCTGAAAGCGATTTTTCCAACGAAATTTGCATTAAAGATGTCGGCATCAAAGAAAATCTGCCCTTTTCCGCCGTAAAAATCATTCCCAACCCTTCCACCGGCAACATCAACATTGAAACCGGATTGTCGGTCGTTTATCATTTGGCGATTTATACCATGCAAGGGATAAAAGTCTTTGAAAGAGAATCGTTTACAGACGGGGCATTGGATGTTTCAACCCTGCCGAAAGGAATGTATATTTTAAAAATCACCACACGCGACGACAGCGTAGCAAAGAAAATCGTAATACAATAACATTTGAAAATATATGGACGTGTTTAAATTTAAAAAGAACCCCTATTTACTACCCGCTATCATCATTTTTACCGTTTTATTGGCTGACCAGATTTTGAAATTTTGGATAAAAACCAATATGTATATAGGCGAAAGCATTCCTGTTTTCGGCGATTGGTTTCTCCTTCGTTTTATAGAAAACAACGGCATGGCTTTTGGAATGGAATTTTTTGGCAGCGCGGGAAAATTGTTTCTCAGCATATTTCGTGTCGGCGCCGTAGTGCTTATCACCTTCTATATGAGGAGTTTAATTCGGAAAAAGACCGCGCCCGTGCTTATCGCTTGTTTTGCCTTAATCGTTGCCGGTGCGTTGGGAAATATCCTCGACAGTGCTTTCTACGGACGGATTTTCAGCGAAAGTCCCGAAACAGGACGGATTGTAGCAGTTCTCTTTCCCGAAGGGGGCGGATACGCGCCGTTCCTTCATGGAAAAGTGGTTGATATGCTCTATTTCCCCGTTATTGACGTGGCAAGAGAGACCGCACCATCGTGGCTTCCCGATTTTCTATTTGGCAACGACGGGCGTTTTACCTTCTTCCGTCCGATTTTTAATATCGCCGACGCCGCCATCACCATTGGTGTTGCGCTGTTTATCGTTTTTTGCAGGAAAATGAAGTAGGCGAGGGGTGAATGTCGAATAACAGCCCATAAATAACGGGATTCCCTTCGCGCAGAAAAACGGAGTAATCTTTCACCGTGAAATTCCGATTTCCCTTGTTCCAGATATAGGTTTTGAATGTTATGTTCTTCTCTTTCAAGCGAATATCGGAAAGTTTTACCGAATGATGAACGGTAATCCATTGTCCGATATCTTCATCGGTAACGTATTTGTCAAACGGCGTGCCACCCCAGTAGATGCTCCCTTTTTCATTCTCCAAAGAGGCGACTAAGATAATATCGTCATAATTTTCGGGAACAAAAAAC
>Ga0123353_10003770_pt1 | contig 19303 bp, 17 predicted proteins | sample TergutLab28metaG_3_FD_92763 | JGI IMG/M metagenome (GOLD analysis project Ga0123353, IMG submission 92763) | Labiotermes labralis P3 segment gut microbial communities from Petit-Saut dam, French Guiana - Lab288 P3 | ecosystem: Host-associated > Arthropoda: Insects > Digestive system > Gut ... | reverse complement strand
GAATTTCTTCGAAAGAATCAATGTAATCGCTGCTGTCAGCGTTGTTTTGCCGTGGTCCACGTGACCAATCGTGCCTACGTTCACGTGCGGCTTTGTACGTTCAAATTTTGACTTGGCCATATCGACACCCTCTAACAAGAACCAAAAGAACCAGAAACCAGAAAACGCGAGTCGGCGCACAATGCGCCGCCACCCCCACGACAAGAACAACTGGTGCCCATGACGTGGATTGAACACGTGGCCTCTCCCTTACCAAGGGAGTGCTCTACCACTGAGCTACATGGGCAACGCAAAACCTGCAACCACTGGAGCGGGTGAAGGGAATCGAACCCTCGTCATAAGCTTGGAAGGCTTCTGCTCTACCATTGAGCTACACCCGCCCACGCCCAGCGCCCCTTAGTTACCCAAGCCGCCCCACCTATGCCTGGTGGAGGGGGAAGGATTCGAACCTTCGAAGGCTGTGCCGCCGGATTTACAGTCCGGACCCGTTGACCGCTTGGGTAACCCCTCCAAACGCGAAGCCTCGCATTATGGCCGGAAAAAAGGGGGCTGTCAAATCGTTTATCTTTCAATTGGCTACTGTAGTTGCCTCCCGCTTCGCCAGCCACAAACACCCGCCCTCTGCCTTGTCTGCAATCTCCGCCAACACCGCATCGTGCGCGGCCAGTTCTTCGTCCGATGCGGGGAGGACTTTCAATGGTTGGCGTTCCGCGTCCAGGGCAAGGCTTGTGCCGGAATGGGATCCCGGCCCCTCTTCCAACGCCATCACCAGGCTTTCCTGCCCGCGCGTCATCGCCAGATAGACTTCGGCAAGCAGTTCTGCATCGAGCAGGGCACCGTGCAGGGTACGGTGGGCGTTGCTGATCCCGAAGCGTTCGCACAGGGCGTCGAGCGAGGCTTTTTTGCCAGGGTTCTGTTCGCGCGCCAACGCCAGGGTATCGATGACGTTGGCGCTCTCCAGTTCCCTGATGGCGGGCCGCCCGGCCAATTTCAATTCATTGGCGAGAAAGCCGATGTCGAATGGGGCATTGTGAATCACCAACTCCGCGTCGCGCACGAATTCCTCAAACTCCTGCGCGATTGCGGCGAATACGTTCTTATCGGCCAGAAAATCGTTATCAATGCCATGCACCGCTTGCGCTTCGGCGGAAATGGCGCATTGCGGGTTGATGTAGGTGTGGTAACGCCGCCCGGTAAGCATGCGGTTGCACAGTTCGACGCAACCGATTTCAATGACGCGGTCACCGTTTTTCCAGTCGAGTCCGGTGGTCTCGGTATCGAGGACGACTTGTCTCATCAAAAACAAACCACGGTTAGAAACCTCCCTCTTTAGGGGGATAATCTCGCTTGGGAGAGGCGTAACCTCTTTCAAGCGCTTTTGTCGCCCGGGCACGGGCGTGGATTGAAATGTTCAGGTTCAGGGCGGGCAAGGCGGGCGGCTTCGACGCCGCGGCGGGCCAGGGCATCGGCACGTTCATTGCCGGGATGCCCGGCGTGCCCCTTGACCCAGCGCCATTCGATGGTGTGATGCGCGGCGATTTCGTCGAGCATGCGCCAGAGATCGGCGTTTTTTACGGGTTCCTTGCCTGACGTCAGCCAACCGCGCGCTTTCCAGCCGTGTATCCACTCGGAGATGCCTTTCTGCACGTATTGGCTGTCGGTATGCACCTTCACCGCCATCCCCTTGCGCTTGAGCTGTTCGAGGGCGCGGATGACGGCGATGATTTCCATGCGGTTGTTGGTGGTTTGCGGCTCCCCTCCCCAGATTTCCTTTTCGTGCGGGCCGCTTTTCAAGATTGCGCCCCAACCACCGGGGCCGGGATTGCCGCTGCATGCGCCGTCGGTATAAATGTCTATGACTTCCATGTTTCCCTGTTGATCAAAAACAACCCACGGTTAGAAACCTCCCCCTTTAGGGGGATAATCTCGCTTGGGAGAGGCGTAACCTCTTTCAAGCGCTTTTGTCGCCCGGGCACGGGCGTGGATTGAAACATCTTGTCCGGTAAGCTGCCGGATCCTCACTGCTTGCGCGCCACGGCGGAAAGGTTCCTGGCGCGCGCGCTTTTCTCGCGCCAGTTCGGCTGGATCAGGCGCGCGCCATGAACGCGCTTGATTCCGTGCAGGATCCATACCGCCCCACACACAGGCCAGCAACGTCGGCCAACATGGTCGAGCCATTTCCAGCGTCCCAGCCACTCTGGAGATTCTACCGGCGGCATGTAGCAGCCGAACTGGCTGGACTTTACCTCAAAGCCGAGCACAGTCAGCCAATCGCGCACCCTGGCCGCAGAAAGATAGCGCCCGCACCACGGCCACTGGCCTTGCGTGAAACGGCGGAAACCCCACAGGCTATACGGGTTGAAGCCACAGATTACGACACTGCCTTCAGCCACCAGTACACGTCCGGCTTCGCGCAGGAGTTGATGCGGGGTTGCGGAAAATTCGAGTTCATGGGCAAGCACTACCAGGTCGAGGCTGGCGCCTGCAAACGGCAGCGCCTCTGCGTCGCACACCACCGTGAGGCGGGCATTTGCGCCAGTCTTGCCGTTTTGCGCCACTCTGGCAATACAGACATGCAGCGGCATGCGGCTGGCCCGCAGCAGGTCGGCCTCTGCAAACCCGACCTGGAGCGCGTTGTAACCGAAAATATCGGCAAGCATGGCATCGAGCCGCGCCTGCTCCCAGGCGAGCAGATATTCGCCGAGCGGCGTTCGCAACCATGACGGTACGGCAGGATGAAAATCAGTTTCAACATTCACGGCAATAACAGGATAATGTTGGTTCTTCCCTTCCAGCAACTATTCAGAACCGGCTTGTCCGCCCTGAAGGGTGGAGTTTCAAACCGAAACCGGTTTTACGATGATAACGGGTATGCGACATCATTCCGTTTCCGTCCAAACGCATCTGCTTTTCCAGTCCGCCATGCTCACTTTCAAAGTCACCCCGCTGCCCTTCGCCCACGATAACTACATCTGGCTCATCGACAATGGCCGCCACGCGGCACTGGTCGATCCAGGTGAGGCCATGCCAGCGCTCGTAGCGCTGAAGAAAAACAGCCTCACCCCCGCCGCCATTGTGCTGACCCATCACCACGGCGACCACACCGGCGGCGTCAGGGAGATTGTCGCCCATTATCCGGATACCCCGGTATACGGCCCCGCCAAAGACAATATTGCCAGCGTTGATCATCCGGTGGGAGACGGCGACAAAATATTCATCGACCCTCTGGGGCTTGAATTGCAGCTCATTGGCGTGGCAGCCCATACGCGCGGCCATGTCGCCTATCTCGGCCACGGCATGCTGTTTTGCGGCGATGCGCTTTTTTCGGCAGGCTGCGGACGCATCTTCGAAGGCACGCCGTCCGACCTCGAACTCGCGCTCAATCGCCTGGCACGGCTCAACGATGCAACAAAGGTGTATTGCGCCCATGAATACACGCTTGCCAATCTCGCCTTTGCCCGCGCGGCCGAACCGGAAAACGCCGCGCGCGACCGTTATGCTGCACATTGTGAGGCCCTGCGCAGACAGGATGAACCGACGCTGCCAAGTACGATTGCCATTGAACGTGCAATCAACCCGTTCCTGCGTACCGACGTAGAAAACGTCATCGATTCGGTAACTGCCCATTGCGGCATACGTCCGGCCAACATGCTGGCCTGTCTGGCCGCGTTACGTGCCTGGAAAGACGTGTTTCAGGGATGTTTCAATCCACGCCCGTGCCCGGGCGACAAAAGCGCTTGAAAGAGGTTACGCCTCTCCCAAGCGAGATTATCCCCCTAACAGGATGCTCAAAAAGCCTGAAGCACTGGAGAAACCTATGCCTACAAGGCCAAAAATGACCGAAAACTCCCTTGTAAAGCTGCTTTTCGGACTGATTTTGACCCGTTTTGTGGACTCTGGCATCTGAAAAAATAGTTTTTGAACACCCTGCTAAGGAACCCCTGCATAACCCCAACACTGAATTGCTTCGCTTCGCTTGCAATGACGGTATTGGTTGAATCCATTGACTTTCCTGCTCAGTCATTGCGAGGATCAAAGCGACGAAGCAATCCAGAAAAAGGGTTGTGCAGAGTTTCCCTAAAGGGGGAGGTTTCTAACCGTGGTTTGTTTTTGATGAGTTCATTCTCGTTTCGTAGCCAGCCGCCTGTTGAATCCCACACCGGGGCCGACCACCCGGATGACGCCCTTGACCTGTTTGACCTGGTTTCGCCCGGATTCTTTGGCGCGGTAAAGGGCATCGTCGGCTGCCTTGATCAGCGCGGGAATGCCCGCTTCGCTGTCTTTGGGCGGAATGATGCTGGCCACGCCGATACTGATGGTGACAACCGGGGAGACCGTGGAAAAAGCATGGTCGACACCCAATGCGGCAATACCCGCGCGCATGTCCTCAGCGACCGCCAGCGCCCCTTCGGGGTCGGTTTCGGGCAGGATCACGGCGAATTCCTCGCCACCGTAACGCGCCACCAAATCGTCCTGACGCCGCGTCCTTTCCTGTAGCGTTTGAGCCACAACCTTGAGGCATTCGTCGCCCATCTGATGGCCGTAATGGTCGTTGAACAGTTTGAAAAGATCGACATCGGCTACCAACAGCGAAAGCGGCAAGGTCGAACGTGAACAGCGCCGCCACTCACGCAACAGGGTTCCGTCGAAACGCCTGCGGTTGGCAATGCCGGTCAAGCTGTCAATCGCGGACAGGCGTTGCAACTGGTCGTTGGCTTTCCGAAGCTTGTCCTGGGTCTTGCGTAGCGAGTCGCGCATCTGCGCCATCCGGCGCATGGCGTTGATCTTGGCCTTGAGCACAACTTCGGAGACCGGCTTGATCAGGTAATCGTCACCGCCGGCATCGATCGCGCATTGCAGATCGTTTTCATCGGCGCGGGCCGTCAGGAAGATGATGGGCGTCCACCAGCCGTGGTACTTCTCGAAACGACGGATGCAGCGTGCGACTTCAAAACCATCGATTCCCGGCATGATGATGTCGAGCAATACTATATCCGGTCGTTCCCGCCTGAATACTTCCAGTCCTTCCTCACCCGTCTTCGCATGCATGGCTGATAATCCCATATTAGTCAGCCAATTGCATACCACGGTCGCGCTGGTGATGGTGTCTTCGATAATCAGGACTTTTATGGACATGGTTGTGGAAATCGAGACAGCTCTGGTTTCAGATCAGCGCCCTGCCAAGATAAACGGGTTGCGAATTTTTTTACCATTCGACTCTGCGCAAGCTTGATCGCCATGATGCAGACAATAGCCCTAAGATCAGGCTGTCGCCAAGTGACAGCGCACGGCATGCCCGTGACCGAATTCCCGCGCAACCGGAAATATTGTGCGGCAAGTGTCATCGGCGCGTGTGCAGCGCGGGTGGAAATGACACCCCGCTGGCGGCGATAACGGTGACGGCGGCTCCGCCACTACGCCGGGTTTTTCTTTCACCGCGCCTGTGCCTGCCCCAGCATCGACACGGGGTACGGCAGCCAGGAGCATCCGGGTATAGGGATGAGCAGGCGCTTCCAGCACCCGCGCCGCCGGGCCTTGCTCAACGATGCGGCCCAGATACATCACTGCCACTTCATCGGCCATATAGCGCACGACCGCCAAGTTATGCGTAATGAACAGGTAGGCCAATCCCCGCTCCCGTTGCAGCTCACACATCAGATTGAGTAACTGCGCCTGCACAGAAACATCGAGCGCGCTCGTGGGTTCGTCACAGACGATGACCCTGGGGGAAACCGCCAGCGCGCGCGCAATGGCGATTCGCTGGCGCTGCCCGCCGGAAAATTCGTGCGGATAGCGCCAGCGCATTTCCGGCAGCAGGCCGACCCGCTTGAGTAGTTCATCCACAACATGCTGCCGCTCCTGCGCGCAGCCGCCAACGTTCAAGCTCACCATGCCTTCTTCGAGAATGTCGCCGATGCAAAACCTCGGGTTGAGCGATGCGAACGGATCCTGGAATACCATCTGCACCGCGCGCCGCATGCCGCGCACTGCCGCACGGTCGTGGAAGCGCAGTGGCGCACCGTCGAACGTCATCTCCCCTTGTGTCGGTGGCATCAGTTGCAGGATGGCTCGTCCGACTGTCGTTTTTCCGCAACCGGACTCACCCACCAGCGCAAGCGTTCGCCCCGCCTCCAGGCACAGGCTGACACCGTCCACGGCCCGCACCCATCCCACCGTGCGCTGCAACAGCCCTTTTTTCACCGGGAAATGTACGGCCAGCCTGCTGACTTCGAGCACCGGCAAACGCGAAGCAGGGGTGGAAGAGATCGTTGTATCCGCCGTCCCGCCAGCAATCTGCTTTCGCAGGGGCGCCTCGTCACCGTCCCCATAGAGATGGCAGCGCACGCTACGCCCCTTCACCACGCGCCAATTGGGCGTATCGCTCCGGCAGCGTTCAAACACGCGCGGGCAGCGGGACGCGAAACGGCAACCCGTAAAACCCTGGTCGAGCAAAGGCACGCCCCCTGGCAGGGCATCGAGCATCCTGCCGCGTGCCGAGCTGTCCGGCAGGGCGGCAAAGAGCCGTTGCGCGTAAGGATGCAGCGGCGCGGCGAAAAAATCTTCCCGTGACCCCGTTTCGATCAATTCCCCAGCATAGAGCAGGCCGACGCGATGCGCCATGCGCGCCACCACACCAAGATCATGCGTAATCAGCAACATCGCCATGCCGCGTTCGGCCTGGAGGCGGGCGAGCAAATCCAGCACCTGCGCCTGGATGGTGACATCGAGCGCCGTCGTGGGTTCGTCGGCAATCAGCAGTTCGGGTTCGCCGGCCAGCGCCATCGCAATCATCACCCGCTGCTTCATTCCACCCGAAAATTGGAATGGATAGTCATCGAGCCGCTCCTGCGCAGCGGGAATACCCACTTCTTCGAGCAGGCGGCGCGTCTCGATCCTGGCCGTTTCACCCCTGAGGCTGCGATGCAGCGCCAGGACTTCGCCAATCTGCGCCCCTATCGTCATCACCGGGTTGAGGCTGGTTGCAGGTTCCTGAAAGATCATGCCGATCCGACCGCCGCGTACCCGTCGCATGTGCGATTCGGGCAAGGCCAACAATTCTTCGCCACTCAGGCTGACCCGCCCGCCGGCAATCGTTGCCGCTTCGGGCAACAGGCGCGCAATGGCAAGCGCTGCCATCGATTTGCCGCAACCCGATTCACCGAGCAGCGCAAACGTCTCCCCCGCTTCGATTGATAGCCCGACGCCCTCGACCGGGCGCACGGTGCGTTGCGCGCCGTGTATCGTTACCGTAAGTCCCTCGACTTCGAGCAGACGTGCCTCCACGCGTGCTGAATCACTCATGGCTCGGCCCGCTTCCCTATCCGCCCGGATCGGCTTTCAGGCCAGATCGTCAGGTTCTAGCAAGCGTTCGAGTGCAGTGATGCGGTCTTTAAGGGCAAGTTTGCGTTTTTTCATTCGTCGGACAAGCAATTCATCTCTGTTGGATGTGTCGTCCAAGCGTGCGATGGCCTCATCCAGATCATGGTGTTCATCATGCAGGCGGACAAGACGCTCTCGCAGGGTTGCCGCCGTATCAAATATATCGTCGTTCATTTATGACCTCTGCCGCATCAACGGACATTTCTCCTGAACGCTATGGTATGTGTCTGTAGCCGGGAAAACAATCGCAACCTTGTAAAGAAGCGTTTATGATTGCCCGAGAACATGTGTCAAGCTTTGATTCTCGCCCATAATGAGCGGCGGATGAAGCAAAACAGGTAGCAATGATAGCCCGAATGCCCCTGGATGCCCCCTTCAACCGTTGTGAAATCTCCGGCCGGAAAACCGGGGCAATACAGCGTTTTCTCCTGTTCTCTATGAAACAGACCATGAACAAAGTTTTCCTCAAGGAAACCGGGAACGACAACGATGAAGAATCGCTCCCGCCCTCACTACGATTGCCCCCGAACAGTAAGAACTACATGACGCCGCGCGGCTATCAGACTCTGCGCGTCGAGCTTGACGCGCTTTTACGCGTCGAGCGCCCAAAAATCGTGGAAACCGTGGCCTGGGCCGCCAGTAACGGCGACCGTTCGGAAAATGGCGATTACATCTACGGCAAAAAACGCCTGCGCGAAATCGACCGCCGTGTTCGTTTTTTGACGAAACGCATTGATGAGGCCGAAATTATCGACCCGAGTGCGCGTCAAAAAAGCGACCAGATTTTTTTCGGCGCAACGGTGACGATCCGTGATACAAACGATGGCGATGCTGCCGGGCAGATCTGGCAGATCGTCGGTATAGACGAAGCTGATGCTTCCGCCGGCAGGATCAGTTGGATTTCACCGCTCGCCCGCGCGCTGCTCAAAGCGTACGAAGGCGACGTGGTGCGTTTCATGAGTCCGTCGGGCTTGCGGGAAGTAGAAATCGTGGCCGTGCGTTACGAGTAACGAGTAGTTGCTGATAACGGGGGATAAACTGATTGCACATTTCGCCCTGGAGTTGAGGATCGGACTGTGCTGTGTTCAAACATTTACTAAAGGATGAACATTCCGCCATGCAAAACGAAATCGTTAAAAATTGTGTCGTTACGCTTGATTACACAGTGACAGATCCCGACGGAGCTGTGATCGATAATGGCAGCCGGCCTCTTGTCTATTTGCATGGCGGCTATGACGGCATTTTCCCTAAACTGGAAGAAGCCCTGCACGGCAAGAAAGTCGGCGAAAAACTCAGAATCAAGTTGCTGCCGGAGGAAGCCTTCGGCGATTACGACGATAAACTGGTAGCAGTCGAAGATGCCGAGATGTTCCCGGAGGATGCCGCAGTCGGCATGGCTTTCGAGCGTGTCAGTGATGCCGGTGAGATTCTTTATCGGATCACGGATATCGCCGATGGCAAGATTGTGGTCGATGGCAATCATCCGCTTGCCGGCATAGCGCTGATTTTCGATATGATCGTGGCCGCAGTGCGCGCCGCAACAGAAGAAGAACTCGCCCATGGTCACATTCACGGTGAAGATCCAGATGAAGATGACGAGCTTTACGAACATGGCGAGCATCTCATTCACTGACACCGGACAAGCTATCGGGCATACTGTTTGAGCTACCCTGGTCTCCTGGCCGAGGATTCCCCGTGTTTCCCGCCAAAAACAACGCTATCCGGGAGGAATACCCTTCCCAACCGGCGCAATGCGCTAGAATTACCGTCCGTGTCTATCCTGGATGCTGCCGCCCGCTTTCGATATGAATCTCCCTTCTCCTTCGTCCGCTCGCCGCCGCGGCATATACATCCTGCCCAATCTCCTTACGACCGCGGCACTTTTCTGCGGCTACTTCGCCATCGTTCAGGCGATGAATCAGAATTTCGAAACGGCGGCTATCGCTATTTTTGTGGCAATGCTGTTTGATGGCCTTGACGGTCGCGTCGCGCGGTTGACTGGTACGCAGAGCGAGTTCGGCGTTCAATACGATTCCCTTTCCGACATGGTGAGCTTCGGGGTTGCGCCTGCGCTGTTGGCCTATGAATGGGCACTCATGAGCCTGGGCAAACTTGGCTGGATCGTTTCCTTCATTTACTGCTCCGGCACAGCGCTGCGGTTGGCCCGTTTTAATACAAACGTGGGCATCGTCGACAAGCGTTTTTTTCAGGGCTTGCCCAGCCCTGCGGCTGCAGCGCTGATTGCCGGGATGGTGTGGGTCAGTATCGACAACGGTCTCTCTCCCAATGAGGATACCTGGCTGAAATCCGTGGCCTGCCTGTTCACATTCGTCAGCGGCATTTCGATGGTCAGCAATTTTCCGTTCTGGAGCGGCAAGAACATCAACCTGCGCAAGAGCGTGCCTTTCATCTCCGTTATCGCGCTGGCGCTGGCGTTCTCCCTTGGCGCGCTGTATCCGCCGGGCGTTTTCTTCGTGTTGTTCGTCTGCTATGCCCTCTCCGGTTACGTGCTCTACTTCTGGCGCTGGCGCAAGCGCAGGATGGCCGCCGCAGCAATTGCGGCACAGGCAGCCGGATCGGTGCCGTCCTCACAGGAAGTGGAGACCGATCTCCTTGATGTTCCCCTCCAACCCCCCTCTTCCAGGAAAAGCGCACCTGCTGAACCCGCCGACGAGAACGGGGATGAAGAAGATGAGGATGGGGATGGGGATGAGGACGAGGACGAGGATGGGGATGATGATGGGGACGAGGACGAGGATGGGGACGAGGAAAATGCTTCTGACGGCCCGCCCCCAAATCCGCTCAACGAATAACGAAACGCCCCGCTTCGTGGGCTAGCTTTTCCGCTTCTGTCTTCAGGTCAACCGCATGTTGTGACACATCGTGGGTGACGCGATCGGTTTCTTCGGTCGTTCGCGCCGAGGTGGTTATCTGCTGCGTTATTGCCTGCGCTGCCGTAGCCTGTCGCCGCGTTATATCGGCGATGGAAGTGACTGCGTCGGCGATGTTGTGGGTAATGTTTTCGATTTCTTCCAGGGCGCTACCTGCGGTATCGGAAAATTCCGTGCTTTTCCGGGTTTCATCGACGACTTCGCTAATCGAAGCCTGAACGGCGACAACGCCGGATGTGACGTGGCTGAGGATTTCGTCGATTTCGTTGGCCGAACGCGCTGACTGTTCGGCAAGCTTACGCACTTCGTCCGCAACAACCGCGAAACCGCGCCCAGTTTCGCCGGCACGTGCGGCTTCGATTGCAGCATTGAGCGCAAGAAGATTAGTTTGTCCGGCAATTGCGCCGATCGTGGCAACCACTTCTTCGATCTTGTGTGAATGAGCGCTTAGCGTTTCGACTTCGGTGAGCGAGGATTGCACCCGGTTTTCGATTACCTGAATCGAATCGATCACACCATGTACAACCTGCTTCCCACGCTCGACTTTGGTTACGGCGTCTTCGACACGGCCATGTGCGGTGTCCGCCGCCTCAGCGATGTGGTCGATCGAGGTAGACAGCTCCTCGACGTTACCGCTGATTTCGGAAGAAGACGTGGAAAGGCCCTCGATGCCGACAGACAATTGCTGCATCGACCCGGAAACATCGGAGGCCGAATTAGCAACCTTGTCTGCCGAATTGCGTATGGTGCTGACCAGGGTCTTGATTGCGCCCTGCGTTTCATTGACACACTTGGCCAGGATGTCGATTTCGTTGCGCGAATCGTCGCAGGCTTCCACATGGTAGGCCAGGTTCCCTTGTCCCATCTGAACCAACCCCTGTACGACGCGGTCAAGCGGGCGTAGTTGCGCACGAATAAGCAGCGCCAGGCATATAACAAGAAGCACAACCGTACTTGCGAGGCCGATCAGGAACAGGTGGCGGATCTTGTCAAACGGGGCGGTGAACTCTTCTTCCGAGACAGAAGCAACGATGATCCAATTGAGCGCCGGAATTTCGTCGAATAACGCGATTTTCTGATGCGACCTTCCATTCGGATCGACCCAGGCATAAGAAAGGAAACCATTCTTCTTTTCTATAATCGTGCCGATAATCGATCGCGATATTTCGTCGACTGCATCAACCGGTTTGTCCTGCATCGTCGGGTGCATGACGAAACGTGCTTCCTTGTTGTCCCCGGAAGGCTCTTGGATGATATACGGATATCCCGACTTGCCGATGATGATCGAACCCAGCTTTTCCCGTAACAGGTCGATGCTGCTGCTGATATCAATACGCATAGAAAGTGCGCCAATTACCCGCCCTTGTGGATCCTTGAGCGGTTTAGCCGCAAGCGTATATACTTTTCCGGAGCGTTGCACGGTGCCGGTATGGGTTTTCCCGTCCAGCAGCGTTTTCACATAGTCATCGGAAGCATGTTCACCGTCACGGTACTGGCCATTACTGCCTTTGAGCAGCGTTGAGGCGCGATACATTTTTCCTCCATCCTGCAACAGGAAAGCAGCATCGTTCATTGGGTGTGTTTTTTTATAGGCGAGCAGATAATCCTGATTGTTTGTCCCGCGGATGTGGTCGCCAAACATCAGTTCCGGTCGCGCCACGCCACCGATATTTACGGTTGTCCCTGTCAGGCGGGGCGGCGGCAATTCTTTTTCGAACCGTTCCAGTGCCTCCAAAGCGGACTGTTTCATGGTTTCCTCGGCATATTCGAGGGTGCGAATGATCAAGTTGGTCTGGGTACTCAATGTGCTCTGGCTTTCCTTGATCGCCACATCATGTGTGTAGGAAGACAGGGCAATGGAGAGTCCTGTTGCAGCAAAAACACAAATCAGAACGACCCCGAGTAAGGTTTGCTGAACCAAAGAGAGACGTCGTATCGCGGATAGCATATGACCTCCAAACGAATGATTTTCAATTACTCGCCCGGCAATATTTTCTGTCGATGACTATCTCGTTTCGCGCCATCATTTCACGGCTTGCCATTTATTTATTTGTGCTACATCTGCCATGTAGCGTTATTTGGCGCGCAGTGGCCGCAACCAATATAGATGGAAGAACAACAATTTTGTTATTGCACCTGACTTTCGTAGCCCCAGACGATGGGCCAATCGTAGGGCGGCAGATGGGGCAGGTCGTCCTGGGCGTAAGCAAGGATGCGAAAATCGCGTAACCCCACGCGATTGATGCGGCGGACGCACGGAGCAGGATGAGGTTTCCCGTTGACATCGAGGAACGACCAGACTTCACGCGGAGTGCGCGTTCCGGCATGCACGAAGTCGCGGGCGCGGCGGCTGACGATAGCCATTTCGCCGTTGGACAGGCGCACGATGCTACCCGGCGGGAACAGGCCAAGCCGTCCCATCAAGAGGCGCACCAGACTGGTGTCAAGCAAATCGAGGTCAGCCCTGAAAATATGCTCGGTCAATCCGGGCAGGTTGCGCGCACGGGACATGCTCCAATGCAGGGGTCCGCGTCCCCGGCGCACGCGTTGACGGGCAGCGAAAATGTCGACCAGCCGTAACATCCGCGCTTCCAGGATGATATTGCTCCTTGAAAGTCCATTGGGATAGCCGCTGCCGTTCAGGTTCTCATGATGTTGCAGCACCGCACGCGACCAGGTTTCGGGAGCGCCTATGTCAAGCAGGATTTCGGCTGCCTGATTCGGATGCTTCATAACAAGCGGCTGGAACGAACGGGGCAATATCCCCGCAAATTCCGCCATTTTGTCGTGCAACGCCATGCTTCCCAGGTTCATCGTCAGTGCCGAACCGATCAGGTCGATAACTTCATGGCGGGTAAATGCGTGTGCGACCCCTAATTCGGCAACGAACAGCGCTGCCAGAATTGCCTGACATGCGCTTGGCGTGCCGGGGCTGGCCACGCGCATGAAACCGATACAGGCATCGGGATCGAATTGCCAGTTTGAATAAACAGATTTAGCGAGACCCTCACATGCTTCGACGTCGAAACTGCCATTTACGCTCAGTTCCGCATCGGCCACGGAGAGTTTCTTGCTGACAACGGCCAACGCATGCAAAGGATCGTCGGTCAGGATTGCCGTAGCCTGTTGGGCATTGCAGAACAAGCGGCGGTTGTACAATTTTTTATGGATGTTTTCACTGATCAGCGCACCTTCGCACAGCAACAGGTTCCCGTTCCCATCAAAGAAATCACAGGGAGCAACGATGCCGATATGCATAGGAGACAACATGACTGCCCGCAGGACGAATGTGGTCGGTTCAGACATCAACGGCCTCGCTTCAAGGAAACACTGATTTATTCCATCCAGGCATCGTAGGTGCGGGTTTCAAACACGTCCATGTCCGTTCGTCGGCTTGCAGACCATGTATCAGGCTATGTTTTGGGCGGGTTTGAAACCCGCACCTACGATGCCAGAACGCTCAGGAATTGTTCAGCGCTCCCTTAAATTACCTGTTCAACCCCCGATCCTTCATCCCCGCTTTTCTCAGGGTACCGCACCGAGATCGACACGCAAACGATATAGAAGCTGTCCCGAATCGCGGTATTTGCGTTCGAACGGCGTCAGGGGACGCATAGCCTCGAACGTTTCCCACGCCACCGGGTAACCGTGCGCCAATTCCAGGGCCAGCGCGAACTCGGCCACATAAACCGCCCAGTTGCTACGGCATTCGAGCACGCCGCCGAGGCGAAGAATGAACGGAAACACCGGATGCGCGTGCCAGCGCCGTCCTGAATGACCGATTTTCGGCCAGGGGTTTGGATAAAGAATGTAGTGCTGCGCCAATTGCAAGCCGTCATCAGCAAGCAGGCGCCAAAAATCGACCAGGTTGGCGCGCACGAAGACCATGTTCGCCGGCATCAATGCTTCGGGATACGGTTTCCGCCGTTGCAGGCGCTCTTCCGACTGATCGACACCGATCACCCAATGGTCAGGAAACGCTCGCGCCAGTTCAATCGTGCTGTGCCCCACCCCACAACCGGCATCAAGGATCAAAGATGCACGGCCATCCCATCCGGCCAACGCATGATCACGGGCCGTACGGTTGACATCGGCAACCGGCTTACAGAACGGTTTGGCAAGATGCGTGTGCACCCGCTCCGCCAGATGTTCGTGTATGCCCTGCTGGGCACTTACCGGAATGCGTGAATTGGCATAGCTCACGGTTTCTTCGTTTTCTTGTTGCCAGAAAGCGCCTGTTTTAGGATAATAAGAGGTTTATAGTTAGCCGGACATGTGCCCACAATTTCATGTAGGTTCACGTCGGAGGCCAAGCCAGGATTCAAGTATGAAAGCAGATATTCATCCCAAGTACAAGGAAGTTACCATCACCTGCTCCTGCGGCAATACGTTGGTAACCCGCTCAACGCTCAGCAAGCCCACAATGCATGTCGAAGTGTGCTCTTCCTGCCACCCGTTCTATACCGGCAAGCAGAAGATCGTCGACACCGCGGGCCGCGTCGAACGTTTCCGCCAGAAGTACGGCAACCTCGCACTTGCACGCCCGGCCAAATAAGGCTCACAAACGGCGTCCGTAAAATATGTGTTGAGGAGTGCCCGCCGGGCAGTGCCGCACGCATCGGTTATCGTGCCCATCGACATTTACCCCATCGTGCCGGACGATGTTCCCGCCATTGCCCGCCTTGCCAGGGCGACATGGCGCGATGCCTATATTGAGATCATTTCACCCGAGCAAATCGAATACATGTTGGCGCAGCGCTATGACCACGAGCGCCTGCGCATCGATACCCAGGATCCACAGAAATGGCTGCACCAGGCTTGCCTGGACGGTGCACTCGCCGGATTCGCCGCCTGCGAAATTTACAAGGGTGAATTCAAACTCGACAAGCTCTATGTCCACCCGGACATGCAGCGCAAAGGCATTGGCGCGGCATTGGTCGGCCATGCCGCCTCGCTTGCCCATGAACAAGGCTTCCCCTCCATAATCCTGGCCGTCAACAAAAAGAACGGACAGGCCATCCACGCCTACATGCGCTATGGTTTCCATGTACGCGACAAAACCATTACCGACATCGGAAATGGTTTTATGATGGATGATTATATTATGGAAAAACTGCTCTGAAAGCGCACATCAGGGCGTTTTCGATTTAAATTTTTGCATCTGTTGCCGTCATCCCTTTGCCCCTGCACGTTGGGGTTTGCTTCGCGCACCCCAACCTATAACTCCGCTTCCCCATAAGCGTGCGAGCGAACCAACCTCCCGTAGGAGCGAATAATTATTCGCCCCTACAACGGTCAACCCAACTTTCCGAAGTCATCTCACTACACGTGGTAATAGCCTTATAAAGTAAATACAACTTTTAACTCCACCTTTTTGTTTTTTAATATTTATTAATATATAAAAAGAAATCTATGTATACAACCAGCACCTTTCTGTGGACAAACCTTACCCCCATTGTTTTCATGCTGTTTTTGAGCCTTGAAAACCTGTTGATAAGCGTCCTTGACCGGTGTGTGGGAAATGTCAGTCTTTTTTACACTTCGGCGGAAAAAACCTGTTATCCACATCGTTTCTTCCGTCCGTTCACTGAGTTATACAGATGTTTCAATCCACGCCCGTGCCCGGGCGACAAAAGCGCTTGAAAGAGGTTACGCCTCTCCCAAGCGAGATTATCCCCCAAAAGGGGAGGTTTCTAACCGTGGGTTGTTTTTGATGAAGCCCATGCCTGCCGTTCAACCTGGATGGGAAATTTTTTGCCGGGTCGTCGATAACTACGGGGATGCGGGTGTGTGCTGGCGGCTTGCGCGTGCGCTGGCGGCTGAATATGGGGTCAACGTCCGGCTTTGGGTCGATGACTGGAAAGCCCTCTTCAAACTATGTCCTCTGGCAACCCGTGATGGGGTGCGGGTTGCCGGGGTCGAGTTGCGGCGCTGGACGGATCCCTTCCCGGTGGAAGGGCCTGCCGATGTGGTGATTGAAGCGTTCGGCTGTAACCTGCCGGAAGGGTACGTAATGGCGGCAAAGGAAAGGCCGCCGATATGGATCAATCTCGAATACCTGTCCGCAGAGGGCTGGGTGGCTGGGTGTCACAAACTGTCCTCGCCGCATCCTGAATTGCCGCTTGTGAAAACCTTTATTTTTCCGGGATTTACGGAAGGTACAGGCGGTTTAATTTTGGAGAGAGGGCTTCTGGATCGGCGCGACCGGCTATTGAGAACACAGAGCCGTGCCGATTGGCTGCGCTCATTCCTGAAAGGGCCGCTTCGTGAAGATGCCCTGGTGGTGTCACTTTTCGGCTATGAGCCTTTTGGGCTTGCAGAGTTACTGCACCGTTGGGAAAAAGAAGGGCGCCCCGTACTGCTATTGGTGCCCGAAGGGCGCTCGCTGGCCAAGGTAGAAGCAGCGCTTGGGGCAAACTTGCCGGTCGGTGAGGAGATGCAACGTGGTGCGTTACATGTCGCTTCTTTGCCGTTTACGGATCAGGACGGCTATGACGCGCTGTTGTGGCATTGTGACCTCAACCTGGTGCGAGGCGAAGATTCTTTTGCGCGCGCGCAATGGGCGGCGCGGCCTTTCGTATGGAACATCTACCCACAAAAGGACGACGCGCACTTCGTCAAGCTCGATGCCTTTCTTGCGCTGTATTGCGCCGGTTTGCAGGAAGCCGCCGCCGATGCGCTCACCGCGTTCTGGCGGGCTTGGAACGGGCGTGGAGACACGGCAAAGTACTGGCCTGCCTTTGCACGCGCCTTGCCTGAGCTGGAAAGCCACGCACAGAGTTGGTGTGCCACTCTGGCCACACGGGAAAACCTTGTCACAACACTTTGGCAGTTTGTCGACAAACTAGGATAAAATCCCGCCTCTTTAAATTTTTCTATTAAAATTTTGACGAATTGGGCAACCGGTTCGGTCAAGGACACGCAGCATGAAAACCGCACAAGAACTTCGCTCTGGTAACGTCATCATGGTTGGCAATGACCCGCTGATCGTGCAGAAAACCGAATACAACAAATCCGGCCGCAATGCTGCTGTCGTGAAAATGAAACTCAAGAACCTGCTCACCGGCACACCGACGGAATCGGTGTACAAAGCCGACGACAAGTTCGAGATCGTCGTCCTCGACCGTAAGGAAGTGAGCTACTCCTACTTTGCCGATCCGATGTACGTGTTCATGGATGCCGAATACAACCAGTACGAGGTCGAAACGGAAAATATGACCGATGCCCTCAAGTACCTCGAAGACGGGCTGACCTGCGAAGTAGTGTTCTACAACGGCAAGGCCATTTCGGTAGAACTGCCCAATAGCGTCGTGCGCGAAGTCACTTATACCGAACCGGCGGTCAAGGGCGACACTTCCGGCAAAGTCATGAAACCGGCGCGGATCAGCACCGGCTTTGAATTGCAGGTTCCCGCCTTCGTCGAAATCGGCGACAAAATCGAAATCGACACCCGCACCGACGAGTATCGCAACCGCGTGAAGTAAGTCTGGGTTAAGCTGGACAGACCCGTGTTCTCCGGGAGCCGAAAGGCTCCTGTTTGGCCCGCCATGTCCGACGACACCCCCCGCGCCACCCACATCTGCATCCACGGCGCGTGCCAGAACAACCTGCGCAACCTGTCGCTGGACTTACCCCTGAACCGCCTTCTGGTCGTTACCGGCGTGTCCGGTTCCGGGAAATCCTCGCTGGTGTTCGATACCCTCTATGCCGAGGGGCAGCGGCGGTATGTCGAAACCTTTTCCCCCTACGCGCGGCAGTTCCTGGAGCGCATGGACAAACCCCGCGTTGGGCGCATCGAAGGCGTGCCGCCTGCCATTGCCATCGACCAGTCTGGGCAGGTGCGTACCTCGCGTTCCACCGTGGGAACGATGACCGAGCTGGCCGACTACTTCAAGCTGCTCTATGCCCGCGCCGCTCATTTGCATTGTCGGGGTTGCGGCAGGCCGGTATGGCGTGATACCCCGGTAAGCATCGCCGCTAGCCTTGCCGGGCGCGCGGCAGGCGACCCCCGGCTGGCAATCTGCTTTCCCATGACCATACCCGGAAATTTCACCGCAGAAGAGGTGACCGCGCTGCTTGCCGCCCAGGGCTACACCCGCGTCCACGCGCGCGGGACGGGTTCGGATGGGGACGTGCTGCAAGTGGTGCAGGATCGTTTCCGGCTGGCTGCCGCCGATCCGGGCCGCGTTGCCGAGGCACTGGAAGCCGCCCTGCAACATGGTCAAGGCCGCCTCACGGTCTTTGCCGGGGAGGGCGACAGTGGCGAGGTGTGGCGCTATTCCACCGGGTTACACTGTGCCGAATGCAACATCGGCTACAGTGACCCGACACCGGGCCTTTTCTCGTTCAACTCTCCCATCGGCGCGTGTGAAACCTGCCGTGGCTTCGGACGGGTGATCGGGGTGGATTTCAGCCTTGTCGTGCCCGATGAATCCAAAACGCTGGCCGAAGGCGCGGTCAAACCCTGGCAGACGCAAAGCTTCCGCGAGTGCCAGGACGACATGATGCGCATGGCGCCAAAATACGGCATCAAAACCGACGCGCCATTCCGCGACCTGCTGCCCGAACACCGCCGCTGGGTACTCGAAGGCGACGAGAAATGGAAAAACTGGGCTTCTTCCTGGCCAAGCCGCTGGTATGGGGTACGGCATTTTTTCGACTGGCTGGAAAGCAAGTCCTACAAGATGCACATCCGCGTGCTGCTGTCGCGCTACCGCAGTTACACCGAATGCCCTGCCTGCCACGGCGCACGCCTCAAACCAGATGCCCTGTTGTGGCGGTTGCCGCTGGACGGCACGGACGGACTGGCAATTCACGAACTGATGGCATTGCCGGTATCGAAACTGCGCGAACGGTTCTCCGGGCTGGCGCTGCCCGCGCTATCCGATGAGGCCGGCTCGCTGGTGCTTGATGAAATCCGCTGCCGGCTCGATTACCTCGCCGATGTCGGCCTCGGCTACCTGACCCTGGATCGTCAGTCGCGCACGCTCTCCGGCGGCGAAGTCCAGCGGATCAACCTTACCGGCGCGTTG
>Ga0123353_10003768_pt1 | contig 19306 bp, 21 predicted proteins | sample TergutLab28metaG_3_FD_92763 | JGI IMG/M metagenome (GOLD analysis project Ga0123353, IMG submission 92763) | Labiotermes labralis P3 segment gut microbial communities from Petit-Saut dam, French Guiana - Lab288 P3 | ecosystem: Host-associated > Arthropoda: Insects > Digestive system > Gut ... | reverse complement strand
GTACGGCACTGCAGATTGGACAACACTGCATTGTCGTGCTAGCTATACGGCACTGCAGAATGGACAACACTGCAGTGTCGTGTTAGCGGTACGGCACTGCAGATTGGACAACACCGCACTGTCGTGCTAGCGGTACGGCACTGCAGATTGGGCAACACTGCATTGTCGTGTCAGCGGTACGGCACTGCAGATTGGACAACACTGCACTCAAGCCAGCGGTAAGATACTGCAGAGTCGAACACCGCACTGTCGAGCCGACGGTAGTCAGGAGATGCGGTACAAACTACGTGAAGAGTCAATCTGTATTTCCTGATTTGGCCGAAGTTCCTGTAGTTTGAAAAGACATTTAGCAAGTAATGTTGTGTAATTTAGCGCAGATCATTAGCTAAGGTCGAGCTACGGACGCAGTGCAAGAGTGTTGCTTAGAGGTTAACGGGGTAGACGGTGCATAGCGGGAATGCAACTTTAACCAACAACAAGAAACTTATCCACGCGGTCGCACTGGCCACGGATAGCTTAGAGGAAGGGAAGTGGTCAGGCCGCCTGGATAAGTTTCTTTTTGTTAGCTAAAATTGCATTCCCGCTCTACACATGATACTCGCTATCCTAAATGCAACATTCTTTCAGTGCTTCTGTGCCCTCACACAGTTCAAAGAGTGTACAGGCAATACCCACTTACGAGAATGCTCAAGCCTGAAGTAAAGATGGTTATTTAAGCAGTGGTTCTTAAAACTTCTCTGATCCCAGAAACAATAAAACAGCAATGAGATTCTGAAGATCGGAAAACATTCTGTCTCACAGTACAACCTACACTACAGACGTTAGTTTAAAAATCTACTTATTACAGACACGTCAAAGTACATTCAAGCGCGGTGTAAAAATTAACGTCTTTACAAAACACTGAAATTCAAGATACCTCCTACCACCAATAGTGAATGTTTCTGATTACAATCACGACCTCTCCACAAAGTCCTATCGAGTAATATGATTTTGCTGTTTCGGCACGTGCTACCATGCACTCTTGTACACAGGTAGGTCTACCCATCTACCAGACTACATGGTGTTACATCCTACAAAAACGTCTTTTAGATCTACTATTCATCGCCCTGTAGAAACTCAAATCTCACATACACAAACGTTAAAATTCTCATGACAAATTAACTTAACGATGACTTCGTACTTGAAAGTACCTCCAGCCTCGACACTTCTGAGGGGTTGACAGAATGTTATGTGTTCCACATTAAGATACCTTTCTTGTCACTTGTACCAGAGAACTAAACAGTTTCTTTAACAAACGAATGGTTTTCTGGTAACTCGACGTACTCGTCACAGTGTTGCTACTTTAAGTTGCCTGAGTTCTCCGCTTCATTAAATTTTCTTCCTTCGAAAAGCTGTGGATTATCCGATCGACATCGGGAGCGTAGCGACGGCACGTAATTGTCAGGTGACGTAATGTATTCGCTATCACGTTTCGTTTACGTACGAAGGGAAAAACGTCGACGACGAACTTCCCTTGGCACGCTCTTGCCATGCTGTGCACTAGGAAACACGCTGTCCGACCGGAGGCTGTCATGTTTCTCTTCAGTTGCCACTGGCGAGCGCTGTGATACACGTAAGGCTGCCCTGTGTTAATTACGCACTACTCCGCGCAGGTACGTAGCAGGGAAGAAACGGTTACCCAGCATTCTTAATCTCGCCACCAGATGGAAGTGAGAGGCTACCTACATGTCCCCGTCGTTTAGCCGTCAGGAAATGATAGGTGCACTGTACAGAAAGGGGTTCAGGAATGGGTGTACCTCAGAGCAAGTCTCGACGCGACGACTAAGAAAGAAGCCCGTATTCCTGCTGGGAAGTGAGAGTTTGTCATTTAGAATCCATCCCAGTTACTATACTTACTGAGCTATCGGCATAGTACCCTATATATATATATACACATATATATATAACAAGTAACATCGGGTTATACGGGACTGAGGGTTTATAGAACATAAATGGATACTGACTTGGGAGATGCATGGAAGGAAATATTCATGACATTTGTAAGGTACTGCAACCTACCAGTTCGTATTTATATACGTGGATTACAAACGATAAACTTCAGGGCAGGAAACTCTAGTGAGAGTTAAACCACGCATCTTCAGGACTCAAGCCACAGGTTTTACTGCAGTGTCATGCGTCCGTTTCATGCTGCTGTACAGACTGTTATGTTTCGTATTTTACAAAATCCTTTCATCTACAGATGATATTTAACGTCGAAACAGACCGTAAAATTAAACGAGTAACGAGTAAGTTAGGTGTGGTAGGCAGAAAGTCACAGACGCCCAGCAGTCATCCTGATGTCCAGCAGGTGTCGAGTTTGGACCACCAGTAACTCGAACCGCTTGGCTTCTGAAAACCAGTTTCAAATTTTACTGCTGCACTAGTCAGTTGGGTTAGAAGTCTGAATACCAAATTGATATGGGGAAACAAATCCGAACCACCCTATACGAAAACCCATTTTGAATGTAGACCGAGTTTCAAGTACGTTGCTCAGAAGACAAGAAGCAATAGAGGGATGTCCGGCCGATGCATGTCGACAGCAAAATACAAGCTTCTGTCTTTACAATTTTCTTTCTACCAACGATACATTCTTGTGTTTCCTTTTAGCCCAAAAGTGTTCTTCCTTCTTTACATTGGTCTCTGCTTGTTCTAACATCGTCAAGTCGTCTGTTCCCTAAAGCCTGATACACAATGGTGCGTGACGGAACACAATGGAACTTCAGAAAATTGATTCTTGCGATTCAAAGCGATCCGTTCTGTGGTCACACCTTCAACACTCAGTTGATAACACTTTGGACAATTTTAAAAATATATGAGATTTTTACACACGACGATGTAAAAGAAAGAGTAGTTTATAAGTTAAAATTTTAGAAAGCTGTCAGATTTTTTACCCTGCTTCACATTCGTTGGTTTTTTTAAAATGGAAAGACACCTAAATTAAAATTTATGGATTTGGTGCAAAAATTATGAAACCAAAGTTTATAAACTTATGGGAGAGAATCAAGTAACATCTTCAGGGGAGCTGAGCGTTCGCAGTATTTACTGATTGCTTTACCTCCCTGACACAACACAACATACGGATATACGGAAACAATCTTGCAAAGACTATACTTACAATTGCATGATTGCTCAAAACGAAAGCACAGGCAGAAATATTTCAAGTATAGGTTATGTTTGTCAAAAACCTTACGTTATATTCCCAGAACAGATTGAGGAATGGACAAACACAGAATCGTAATTCTATTCAAGACCCTTTCAGCTTCCCAAAGCCCACAGAGCCTGGCATTCAATGGCTAACGAGAGCTATCTCTTCGGGAGTAAAGCAACCGTCTATAAGCCGACTACTTACTTCCACGTACTGCCCACGTTAAGAATGAGTAGACGTGTGGACATGTACCTTCAGTCCCACACGATGCCGTTGCATGTACACAAATTCACCTTTACCTGACTCCAAAAACAGCAATTATTCATCTGCGAATTGTTAACCGACTGGCCTTTTGTAGTGAGACACTAGACCTACATGACGACGAAGTAACATAATGTTTAAATACGTTTTAGGCGCGTTCGCAAAATTGCGAAATTTGACTATTAGCTTCGTCATGTCTGTCTCTCCTCTTGCATGTCCTCATGCAACAACTCAGTTCCAAACTGGATGGATTTTTATGAAATTTGATATTTGAGTATATTTTCCAAAATCTGTCAAGAAAATATTCAAGTTTCAATAAAATCTGACAAGCGTAAAGGTTACTTTAAATGACCACCAATATGCATTTTTATATATCTCGTTAAGTTCTTCTAAGAAAAAGAAATATTTTACACAAAACTTGTACAGAAAATCAAAACATTTTACGTTCAACAACTTCTTTCGAAAATCATGCCGTTTCGAGATAATGTGGAAACATGTGTGATTTCAGGCTTCCGCCGCGAAGTAATTGAGAACCCCGCTCTTCTGGGTTATTATGCACCGAGTGATGGTAATATCTTACCTATTGGAAGAACGATAGGGTGTCCCGAAACATGTTGGTGAAAATATTAAAAATGAAAACACATCATAAAATTAAAATACATTTGTTGGTTGTCTATACATTGTACATTTCTTTATATACTTTGTCTTCTCCCTATCGTGTTGTTAGTTTTATTATTTTACTTTACTGTACAAGTTTCTGTGTTTACATCGCGTACCGTGAGGTAGACATACCGCAACGCGTTGGTGAGTGATAAAGGAAGGTATACAGAAGGACTGACGGAAATTACTATAAAAATGGCTATGGAATTCCAACGGGCTTGAACCCAAATTAGGGATGACAGAAGAATAAGTAATGTTAACAGCTAATGTGATCATGTTGTCTCGGAAATTGTAGGGAGATACAGAAGACGTGAACAAGATAATTCAGGATATTCAGTAGCCTGACCGAGATCCGAAGGGGCTCACTCCCAGATATAAATCTCGAACACCATAGAGTGAGATCTGAAGTCTTCATGGCAGTGGACGATAAAGTACCCTCTCTTCTGAGATTTGAGACCCAGTATTCTGTTGCAGTGTACCGACACTTCTGAAAATCCTGCTGCCTCTATTATGATGGCAGATATAAATTACAGGACTTGACAAAGATCACAATAACGTAAAAACGGACCCAACGCACATTATCGGGAACATATAGGCATTACAGTTTTATCCAGAGACTTCAGCATGCACCATTAATAGAGCTGCGTTTTGGAGTGGTACGATCATGTATACTTCAAAGTTTTCACAAGGCAGACCACATATAACGTGAAGATCCTTGGTTTTAATATGCAAAAATATCAAGTTTACAAACATCTCTAATAGTTATAATTTTAACCAAATATTTTAACATTAGGTAAGAATAAACTGAACGAATTCTCTTAGAACTGAAATGCATATGTTTAGCACCGTGTGCAGCAGTATTGTAGAAGGTTTACTCTCAGAGACGTGGTAGCCTACATCGAAGTTAACCAACTCGTTCTTTACTTCCTGAACATCATTTACGCCCTTAAGTCAAGTATTACTTTCACTCCTCCGATTTTCAGTTAAACTCATAACTGCCCAACAGAAGCGCATGTAGATTGGTTTTCAGTAACTTCAATTCAAATTAGAAGAAAAATGCGTAGAGTAGGCAATATTTCTTTCACGTCCTGAAGAAAGGAATGACTCTCACTTGACTGATTCTCACAAAATTCACAACTACAAAGTGCTATTAGATGCAGATAGACTATATCGAATTCGATTCAAACTTATACAGAATATGTACATTACGGATAGAATTTCATTTAACCCTCTAATAAAGTATGATAGTCATAGGACGGATTTTCACGCAACTCATGCATGCTCGAGAATTTCTCTTTCGAAAGAACTATATCGAATTTCATGAAAATCTGACACACGATTTAGTCGCTGCTATGACGTCACAGACAGAGATACACGTGGTCCTCACATAAGGCCTTTTGTATTTCTGCATAAATAACGCCTAAAAGTGAAGCAGCACAGTGTGACAAGCGCTGTATATTCATAATATTAATGTAATATGTGTCGAATATGAGATTCGAACCCTGAACATGTCAACGTGTTACCGCTTATCTGACCTTCCTAGCAATATATTTTGTGCCCCGAGGCAGAGTAGCAAGTGTTGGGATCTGATTGATTGCTGCCTCAGGCAGCGAGTTACGATATTGCCGCCGATCCCCTTGTGCAGAAGAGATTGCTCGTTTTCTCTCAAAAGAAGCTGTCGCTACATCCATTCAAGAAGAGAGGGAAACACCGTGTAGGGAGAAAAGGAATGACTCTAGATCCATCGTAGACGCTTGAGACCTCTGAAGTATTGGATGCCTTGACGTTTCTGCAGATTTCCACTTTCGTATAAATCTTGGTTATTGTCAATTCATGCTTCATTTCTTTGTTTACCAGAGTCACACATCGTACGTGTCTAGCTTTTAAGGATTTAGTTTTGTGTGTATGTGTTGAATATTTAATGATGTTCTCACTACTACATAATTCCATACGATTATTATTTTATGTCAACTGTCACTAGTCACCGACCGTTAGATCGCTTACAGTATAAAATTTCCGTGTGCGATAAACAACTTGCTTGTTAGATATGGCGCGAGTCTGCCAGTTGAAGTGAAACATGCCCAACAGCTCCTACAAATATGGTGAGTAAAATCTTAATATCCACACGCATTCCAAAGTTAATGTATGAATACACTCCGATCTACAGAAGATATATAGATCGACCAATGAAAATATGGAGACACGAACACCCATAAAAGCGGAATAAGCCCGGATGGCTTATACCGTGTTGCTGCTGATGACGAAAATCCTAAGATTAATTGCCATACATTAAATGGAAAAGCTGGGGTTCTGAAATATATCAAATCTGAACAGAGGCGAGTACAGCGACGTCTGTCGTCACGCGAGTCTGTCCGAAAATGTAGTGATGCCAACTGCCAAATAAACAAAGTTACTTGTATGTAGCGCTGGATAACTGTCAATAAAATACTGGGTAGGATGTGGAAAGAAGCGGTCGTGGCTGGATAGTGGGGTATTTACTCCGGAGTTTTCTCGGTTGGGTAGAGAATAAACGTGAAAAACATCAGTCAAAATATTCGATGCATCAACCGCGGCTGCGAACCGGTCACCTCCGACGTTACAGCTCAAGGCAGCTAGTTTCACAAGTTTGTGTTTTGGCAATGCAAAAAACGTTAAATATCCACGCAGTGTCATCATACTGATTAAGTAACAAGGACCATACAGGTGAGCCGTATAACATGCGTGAGGGTAAACAATGTACAAAAACATGACATGCCTTTTTATGTAAGTTTTCCGTTTCGAGGCAAACAGGAATTGTTGCTGTGCTACACTTCATAAACTGTATACTCAACAACCAAAAATGGTCTTCCGAAAACAAGCGAAAATTACCGAAGTATCTCGATTAACCCTTTAAACGCCGAGTTAAATCCCATCTGCCATCTGCTGGCATTATTATGAGCTCACCATATTCTCCACGTTAACAGGGTAAGGGTTAAATTTCATGGAAGGTGCCTCTCATACGAATTTATGATTCCACACAATTATATAACAGTTTACATAACAGATCCGCAAACACAAATTGAAGAAACGTCTCAGAAAACATAGGCGGAACTGGGTGGATAATTTTGGAATAAGACAGGTGGTTGTGGTGGCTCAGGATACGGTCACATACCAAACAACCTTTAGTTGTAGTCCTGACTGTAATTGTGTTTCTCGGATTTCATTCAGAAATATCTCCCGGTGGAATCGTTGGATCACATTTTGTAACTATTGTCTGGAGTGGGTTGCTTTGAAAAGTTGTTTCTACTTCTCGGCAGGTTACTGTAGCACTTTTACGTTCATCCTATTCGGATCCGAGAGGTACATGGATCGCGAGCAGGATCACGAGCCTACTGCACTGACTGGAAATGTTTTAGGTTTGTTCCGTCCGTTCATGCAGCGAATGAAATTATTACTTATGTAAAACTAAGTGACAACTCTCATGAATTTGAAATTATAGTATTAATTTAAAAAAACAAGAAATATGTACATTTGAAATTTAAGAAAAAATATTATTAGGTGTGTTGTGATTGACGGTTTATATATTACCTTATTTATAAGTGTGAAAACGGGATGCCTACTAGAATAAAGTTTAACAAGAACTCTGACAAATTTCAAATACAACATTCTTGTGTCTGGAAGCGCAAGACTCATATTACAGACCAGGTTACTGCGATTAGACCCTACACGCAATCGGTTAAGGTATTTTCAGAAATGGTTATTAAAATAACTCTTCTGAAAAAGAGTTATGTTGTGCGTAAATCTTCACCGGTCCAGTCAGCAAAGTGTCAAGAAGAAAAAATGATGAATGTGATGAATTACTTTTATGGGCAGTAGAAAGTTAGATAAATACGGCATAATAAACTATTACAAAGATTCCCAAGTACAATGTATGGGTCCCATTTACTGTGAGAAGAAGAAAATTTCAGACTCAGGACAATATTTTTTTTTATTTTGGGGGGAGGGGGGCGTAAAGAAAACAGGAACACAAGCTGTCATAGCTTCTCATGATAATATGGCCCAATATTAGTGGGTTTCTAGATTTTCTACATCGTCAAGGATTCTGAACAGAACACAAGGTTTCGGTAACTGGCCCTTCTCCCGTCCTCACGAGAAAAGTTTGGGGGGGGGGGGACTTTCTCACTTGGGTTCCTTGAAAGAGTTAAGGTCCGCCGTGGACATTCAACTGAACACTGCAAGTAATGTCCTGTTGGGATCGATACTAGACGATGGACAAATCCTGAAATCCATTAAAACTAAGTTTAAAGAAATGGTCCAATAACCACGAGATGGTTCAACCACCTTTTCCATTAAGTTCATCTTTTTGCCTTTACTCCGCTAATCATTCCTCCCTGTGCTCTCCGGAAGGCAACCGGAATGTGTTCTACAGCGCAAAGTCGATCAGGCCTTCCGCTGTTTCACTGTTTTGCAATCGTTTTATTACGCGCGTTCGCAACAATATGAAAAACAACTATTTGATTCGTCATATCTGTCTGTCCGTCCGTCCGTCCGCCCGCAAGGCACAGCTCGGCTCCTCCTGGACAGATTTTCACTAAATATGATATTTGACAGTTTTCAGAAATATCTCGAGAAATGTCAAGCTTCATTACCGGCTGCTTTCCGTGAAAACCATCGTATATTTATGAAAATGTTCTTCTTATAATGAGTTTTTTCAGACAAAAGTTGCAGTTAAAATCACACACATTTTATGTTCAATAACTTCTTTCCTACAATCGTGTCCTATATGACAATGTGGAAAAATACGGTACAGCCGACAAGCCACAGATAACAATAAAATGCCGCGCAGACAAGATGCTGCTCGCATACCGGATAACTAAGGAAAGTATACAGAAACGTACTCAGAATACCTACTAACTTATTGCTTTTCCAAAGCAACAGTGGTTTTACCAACGCGCCTCAATGTTACATTATAGGTACATTGCCCTCTGGTTCCTTAATGTACTGTGGTAAGTACGTGTACCGCCCCCTCTAACACTCGAAATCATTGCACTACCTAACCTTGTTTGTATATGTTTTGTATCATGCTAAGCAAGAAAATCGATTCTTTACCAACAAATACAGTTACCCTATCCACCGAAACAGGAAGCAATAACACATCTGAGTAGCAGGAGCTACATTTTTAACACTATTGATATGAACTTCATAATTCAAAGGGCTAATGCATGGTGTGAAATATTTCCACTGTTGCATAATTTAATTACATTCGTACAGTTTATTTACGAAAAACTCAGACGAAAAAGAGGACAGTGCTGTCGATAGCAGCTAATATATTTTCGCATTCCTAGTACATCGTGCCGTAACTTGGAAGTCGATGGTTTGTGTGAATGGTCCGGTTCAAGTGGTTCTGAGTTTGGCAAAAATTGTGTTATTGGACTGAAGAGATAGAGATGACTGGAGCATAGAAACGTTCTGGAACACAAAGAGCAGGGCGAGATGCTGAAGTGTTGAAATAATAAAAGATGACAGTCCGCAAGAGTCCGCTGAGAAATTAAGGTAGACGTTCTGAGAGGCGCCACGACATATAAAGGGGTTACATGGATACTGCAGCAACAACTCCTGCGTTTTTTGTACAGATTCGTGGAAATAATTAAAACAAATTGTTCGTTTTTCATCGTCACGTGTTTGATCCCCAGACGTGTCCTGCTTTCAAGTTCATGTAAGTCTTTGTCGTCGAAGTTTAATCCGACTTCTTTGATGCTTATTACCGTTTCAGGTTTCGGGGTGGGGGTTTCGCACATGTTTTGGACACCACGTTTAACAAAAAGCGTCAATAAACACCTTCGCTCGTGTGGGAAGCTTTTAAATGTTTTTTTTTTTGCGATTAATATCAGTTGCACCTTCCTTCGTCGCTCAGTTTTTTTTACAACACCAATGAACATTTCTTTCAGATGATTATATGAAAATTATGGATAAAAGTAAACTGCCTAGAGGACTGATGTAATACAGTGCGTTATTATCCTTCTTTACGTTTTTTAAACATCTGGAGCTTACATTTAAAAAGGTTTATGTTAACCTCCCTCGCAGGTTTATACCCTACATAAACAGACGGTATATTTTATTAGTCTTACAGGACTTTCAGGGTTTTCTGCTATGTGTATGAAGATAGTGCCATATTTTGGGTAGAAACTACAGCCTACGATTCCAGGGTAGACGTTCCTTGTTGAAGACAGAGACAACACAAAGCTACATGGTACACTACACGGTATCACATTCCAGAAATTCGAATTCTTGACACCCACAACCGCAGCAACATCAAATTTCAGATACATTTTTCATTAAGAGCGTCCTTAATTATTACTAAAAATTTACGTTTTTAGAGTGAGGATCTTTCAATTTTATATCTCTTTTTAATACTGTTAGACGCACTAAAGGCAGAAGCATTAACCGGACAGGGCATGTAGCACGCATGGGGAAGGTGAGATATGGAGAATTAGTTGAAAAGCTGCAAAGAAAGAGACCACTTAGGAGATCGCCAAGAATGGGGTGATAACAAAACTGGTCTCAGAGGAACTCGGCGTAAAAAAAGTGGATTAGAATAATCTGGCTTCCGATAGTGCCCAGTGGTGTGCTGTTGTGAATAAAGTAATGAAATGTAATGCTACATAAAACACGGTATCTTTTCAACCAGCTGAGTGATTATTAGCTTCTGAAGGATGATTAAGTTCACGCTGCATGGAAGGAATTATCTATTATTAAATATTAAGTTTGTGAGATGCCTTTCAAAGAAATGTTACGAAATTAAGAAATCTATTATTTTATCCAAAGCAGAGCTTCAGAAGCTGAAAAACATTATTTTATAAGCAATTCCCTTTTAAGAAACAAACATCAAACGATACAGTTCTTTGCTACTAATCCTACATGAAAGGCCGTAAAGAATTCGCCATAGGGAGTCTCTTGCTGTGAACACTTTTATCGGTCTCACCCTCCTGGTGCGGTGTTTCCTCAATTACATTGATTACACTTCGTAATTTATTGAACGCTATATCACGGCAAGCGTTTTCACACTACGTATCATGCAACAAACTACGTGAACGTCATTTCCCTGTTTGTGGCAGCGGGTGAGGGGGGGGGGTGGGGGAGGTGTTGAGTGGTTGAGTCGACAATGTTTCACGCTCTGCCTACAAAGACCACAGTACAGATTTGCTGCACGAAGTGACGCGTCCGCAGACGGCACCTGTAATTCGAGTGCTGCCTTATTGTTGGTATCCGTGTCCAGTGAATTTTATAGTAGTGTTGTGCCGTTAAAGCCAAAACAACGAATTACCACAAGGTGAGCAGTTTCATTACGCACGCAGATTGGTGTGTGTCGAGGAAATCAAGGTAAAGAAAGTCCGAAATCAGCGTGGGACTAGAGACACAGCAGTGTAGAAATTTTGTGGCTTTGAAAATTTCCATGAACGTAAAGACTAATGCTACGGTGACGCCGTACATTTTGGTAGATACTGTATGTGAAAATATTTCGGGAAAAAAAACTACAACGTCCACGTTAAGACAGAATATTAACCTACCCTGAAAATGGAGGCATAACGTTCCCCCGAAACCTTTGATCCTATCTACCATCCACAGGACGTTACATCCCAATTCGTAATCTTTTTGTAGTTGCGTGCGTTAGGTCTAGAAGTGTCACAATATTTAAAGTAGTTTCGAACATAATTTTATATTCTTTTCGGGAATACGTTACCTGTTTACAACGGATAGTCCTCAAATTAATTATTCAGGTTTCGGACAATGCGGGATATTTCTTATTCAACCGACAAGCTGTAAGCTGCCACGTTCTATACAGTCTGTCATTTATGCATTTGTGTAAAGTGTTCAAGTTTACTTAAACGGTAAGCTATTGCGAAATTTGTCCATATATATTTTAGAAAGAGTAAGTGCTGCAATAGCTAGAATTTCTTACGTCACGGACATGGATCATTACATTATGGCCTTATGGTTTATACCTCTATGGAGTTTCATAGATAGCTACCAATACTTGGGAAGCAACTGCCGCCTCCAGCTTCTGGACACAAGTTTTAAGAATTATAAGTACCCTCATAAAACCAAAGAGAAACCAACAAGAAGGCCACAATCCATGTACGGTACCGGCCGTTTCCCATCTCCAACTATTACAGTCGCGTATAAAAATGTCATTTATGCAAGACATCCTCTTGTAATGAGTAACAAAATAATAAGTCTGGAGTTACTTCCTTGGAATAATAACAAAGATTAAGATCCAAGAAGTTATATGGTCTTCTTTATTCAGATGAACTTGCAAATTACTGTGTACGTAATACTGCCATAGGCAGAACTTTTTGGATTACTTTCTATTGTCCCAAGCAGATAAACTGTGTACTATGTACTAGGCCTACTTAATAAGCAGAACCTGTTCGAAGTTTTCGAGCAGAAACTGTTCCAGTTACCATGGAATATTGTTTTAAAGCACAACCTGTCCAATTTACGTCACATTGCCTCCAGAAAACACTGTTCCAAGTGCTATACAAGTATCGTCTAGAGCAGAACCTGTTGCACGCAACATAAAATGCAGCCTAGAGCAGAAACCGTTCCAAGTACCATGGAATACTGCCTCAAGCAGAACCTGTTCAAAATACTATGTAACAATGGCTCTAGCGTAAACGCTTCCAACTTTTATGTAATAATGCCTCGAGTAAAAGCATTTCCAAGTAGTATGTAACACTGCCTCCAGCAGAAACTGTTCGAAACACTATGTAATACTGCTCCAAACAGAACCTATTCCTATTACTGTTTCATATCCGGAAAAAGTTATACTTGGTGTGCAGATGAAAAGCAATTGGTCAGGAAATTTCATGTGTGCTAATTACACTTATAAAAAAAAGGTAAACCAGTCCCATTACAGGCCCGATGTGCCCACAGGGTTCCAGGAAGTTACGGTTCCCCGATTACGCGATAATGGCCCAGAATGGTGGTAAGCTTGTCAGCCTTACGCATCGGCCGTTTTTACCCCCAGGAAATACTCATTTCTGTCAGAGGCTGAGTCGACCCCAGTACCATAGTGCGATCGGAAAGATTACGTCAATGAAAAATTCCAATGGTACCATCTGGAATCGAACGAGCGACCTTCCAATTTGTAGCACAGCACCTTAACCACTGTACTACCGCGGTCCCCAATTACACTTAAACCGAAACAGCCAGCAGCTGAGATTAATAGTGTAGAATGACGAACATTTTAGTAAGTCAGTATTTTGGAAATCATATGAAAGGAAGAAATTATAGACTAATTTGGTGTGCAATCCGGAGTTTCTTTGGGGGAACTAAGGAAAATCACGAAAAATGTAAGTCATGATGCCCCACTTTAAACCGAAATTTGAACCACGGTTATCCCGAATACTAAGCACGAATCCTGCACATTCGATGGTGGCTTTTGTTGACAAAAAATAATTACACACCTTATCCCAATGTTCCTTTGTCACATAATTGGACCATTTTCTGAGCGAAACCATTCGACTTCACATTTAGACAAGTAAATTATGGGTTGCTGTACTGTTACAACGACGTTGTAGTAACAGCGAAATGAAAAATACTTTTAACCCTGTAAAATACTTGAGTACGGTGATTTAAAAACATCTGTAAGTAATCATCAATGGTAACGAAATACTATATGTTTCTTAGAATGTCTTAAGAAAATGATGAGAAGTGTCTCGAATACTGCTGCGCGTCTGCGATTCGAAACTTGGGTATCCTTAAACGACACAGGTTCTCGCTATTCTAAACGAGTATGTGTTTACATATTATGATGAGCAGATCGGGGGATTAGCTGATAATATAAACACAGCACTGTATTTGCATACATAATTAAAATCACGAAAATAACAAAATTGATCACAACCTTCTCGTGGCCGTCAAATGTACAAATCCTGTTAGTATCACAGTTAATACTAAAGTAGTGTAAATATTTATATCATTACAGTAGCCATCGATAGGGGTGAGGCCCAAATATTGCAATTTACAATCGACCCCCCCCCCCTCTCTCTCGACAGTGACCGTGGGAATACAGTGGCTGGGTTTTCCGACGAGCTTGTTGCCATATACGACTTGAGAACTGTCAGTCAGCGTCATTTTTAAGTTTGCGATTAAGTTCAAATAATACAGCCGAAGTTCGTGGCAAGATAAATTGAGACTCTGTTATGTTTGTGTTAGATCACGTGTGCGATATTTTATCCGATATTTTTCTAACGGAAAGTTTTGCGTGGCTGGCTGTCTGTAGTCTAGGAGAACACCCTATGTTGCAGTACTTTAGACACCAATACTATTTCCCACTATACCCTAATTCAGCCTCCACATTAACTTATGCCCAATGCGGTCGAGGTAGCCTCGTTACTTAAACTAAAAAAGAAACGAAATGAAATATTTTAGCCCTTTATTCATTATTCGTGTTTATATTACCATACAGCAAACAACCCATCTTTGTCTCTCCTTCTGGTCTAGTATAAAAACAGTGCAGTATTTTGATTACAAAGCACGCTATGCTCTCTTCACGCACAGATCGATAACATTTAACGTAATTACGTGCAGAAAATGCTCGGATATGAAACATAAAATCCCTTTTTTTTTTCATAAAAGGACGGTAACAATTAATACATTATTGTGTAACTTCAATGTTTGTTTGGACAAACAAGATTTGTATTTTATTACATGCCATTTCTACGCACTCTGGTACACACCCATGGAAATATTTTTAGGTAAAAAACTGAAAGAAATTTTCTTTTTCACCTAAAAGTGAAGGGATGTTTAGTTTGTTGAATATTTGGTGGCATCCTATCTCAAACGTCATTGCCCGAGTTTATATAAAAGTATGAGTCCCTGACCTTCCTTTCGGTATCGTGTTGCAGGTGGCTTTGGATATGAAACTTAATTTATACGCAATTACTATCTGTGACAGATTTTAAAATCTTCAGCGGCTTTTCCAGAAGTATTTCTTTCATACCATACCTTAGTGACCCATTTCTCACCCGAAATTCTTCACAAATTCCTAAACGCGAATGATTTTAAATATTACGAGTCATTATAAACAAATTCTCATTCAATGGATTAATTTAAGGGGCACAAGGGCAATGTGCGGTCGCGTTTTCTTCTTATTACTGTCCAATAAAATTAAAATTAGGAAATACGTTTTTGCTTACTTGTTAGTGGGCTTTTTCAATAAAAGAAAAGATTTCATACTACGAGGAAAGAAGATATACTCAATATCAGCTTCATGTCAGCTCTAGAAATACAGTTTGCGCAAAGACAAGTTACCATCTGGCCCAACTTCATGTTGGAGCGTCAGACTCTTCCGTCAAAATCACAGCAAGTAACATTTCTCACAACAAGTCTCAATTATGAGATAAAAATAGAGAGCTAAAATAATTATATCAACAAAAAATAGATCAGCGTGACTCTTTACTAGACAAATAACTAATTTTCCACAGTTCAACTGCAAGTTTTCACGCAACTCAAATGACCACCAAACCACTGTAGATCACATCAGAAGCCTGTTTCATCTGCCAAACTTCCTCACGATATATATATACACACACACACACACACACACATATATATATATATATATATATATATATATATATATATACACACACACACATACATGTGTGTGTCATCACGGCCAATCTCAGTGCCTCCCTCCATCATTCTTCTACGTCTGCTTAGAGGATATCATGGAAAAATCGCCCTCCGTAATTACTGTGCAAGACTTTCTTCTCTAATCGGGGTTATACAAGGAATAAATCCAGCTCATCGTAACACGCGTAAACAGATAACTTTGTTTTACATTTGCGAATAACGCTGGCACAGAGCAAAATCGTTCAGGGTGTGAAAATACTGAATTTTATTTGGGAGATGTGCGGTTCGTTTCTCGGCAGAGATACCGCCTATCGTGGCTTTCGTTTTTGTGGATTTCATAGTCCTACCAAGAATTTGCCGGATATCCTAAAATTAGGCCACGACCTCTGCATTCCACATCCCAAACAATTCAGTATACACCAACAGTCTAAAAATTCGACATCATAAAGGTTGAGTTAGTATAATAACAAATCCGTTAACCTACAAATACATAAACACAAATTTGGCATAGGTCCATGTAGGAACTAACAGGAAATTTTTTATTTATCTATCTGAATCTCATTGAATACTTCGCTTAGGGTATTCGGACCACAGTTTGATGCCTACTGATTAAGAACAATGAGAACAGACTGATCTTCATTTTGTATGACAGGATGCGGGTGCATGCGGAGGGGGCCGCTTGGTGCCAAGGCCCCGTATTCGCGTCGGCGTAAACCTGCTTCAGACACCGGAATTCAAGTGCCCCTGTGATGGGCCCAGACAGTAGAGATGGGGGATGCAGGATCATCATCTGCGCCCTGCTAGCAGCCTATGCCGCCGGTAAGTGAGAGCAACATCATAATACCTTAGAGATAAGATACCTGAAACCAACTGGAGCTTCAAGTATACATTACATTGCAATACAGCAACGAATTGTGAACCGTGTAGAGAGGAATTACGTTATAGTAACCTAGCTTATAACAAAATCTCTGTAACCGGTACATTTTTCCGTTTCAAGAAGGGTCCCTTTATCTGTCACACGATGACAAATTATTTATCGCAACAAATCTACAAAATATCTACAAAGAGTCTAAAGACACTCGTGGGTGCAGGTAACTAAGAACGTTAACACTTTTGTTCCTACACTTTACATGATGATGATCATCATCGCCATAAACATCAGTATTTGCACGTTTCTGACTGTACAGTCTCTTGCGGCTTCAACTGTAGTGTGCGGAATAGAGTGACAAGTTATTAAAATACGAATACTCCGAACAACGTTAAAACTGGCCTTTTGATGTTTGCGGTCACAAAGGATAAGGGAATTTCCCCTATTTATAATTAAATTATTCTGAATCCCTTGGGTTTTCATATTACCTAAATATCAAAAGAAATCCAATTCTGTAAATTCCTAAATAAAATGTCCTGTAACTGCAAGCAGGGCAAGATTAAAATCCTTATATATAATTAAGGCAAGACACAATGCTTGGCCCCAATTTCTTTCATTTCGCCTGTTCATTATAAACTTCAAATGATGACAGGAGAAAATCGCAAACCTACAGTTAAGATGGGAAAATAAGAACAGAAAAGTCTGTGCTGGACGTAAGCGGGACGCACGCAAGCCAACTTTGTGTTCCGTCCCCAGACATTTGCCTCGTTACTGCCTGCTAAATACTCTGTCGGCAGCTAAACACTGTAATTTCCATTCAGGAGACACAAACGGAGATGCCCGTGCATTGGTACAATTACCATAAAGTGCACGAACCAATACTAGCCCTCAGCCTTACGACTCGTGGATCGAGGTTGACGATAAATGAAGACAGGCTTGGCAGAAATGACTTTAACACTGCAACACAATGCAACACAGTGTTAGTTTCATTACAAAATCCATATAATGTTTAACATTTTCATAAACAATTGTAATGAAAAGTCACATTTTCTGGGGTACTTGTAATACAGTATATTTTATAAGACATTTTTGAGCATCCGTAAAGTGAGTGGCTTACAGAACTTTCTGCAATTTTACCATTGATAAAAGCCTTATAATATTCACGTCGTACTTAAGATCAATTAAACACACATGTACAACATTCTTCCCGCCTTTTTAACGAAACTGATTATTCTTAGAATGAGTGAGATGTTTGCTATCAGATTTTGCCAGCTACGCAAGTATTTTCTCAGATAGGAGCAAAGAAAATTTTATGTTTTGTGGACCGTGCATCTCGATATATCTATGTAATAAAAACCAATTTGAAGCACTATTTATCCTCAGTTCATTTCGTCCATCAACCTCTACATGTTTCAGGTATATTTGTAGCCCATCATCAGGAGGTGTACTATATATATATATATATATATATATATATATATAGTACACCTCCTGTAGCCCATCATCAAGAGGTTTACTGTGTATATATATATATATATATATATATATATATATATATATTTGTAGCCCATCATCAAGAGGTTTACTGTGTATATATATATATATATATATACACAGTAAACCTCTTGATGATGGGCTACAAATATGCCCGAAACATGTAGAGGTTGATTGAAGAAATAAACTGAGGATAAATAGCGCTTCCAGTTGGTTTTCATTACATAGAGGAAAGAAAAGTCAAAATGTTCCTTACGTTGCTCTACAGACAAAACGGTGACACCTGACTGTGACAGAGACAGGTTACTGTTAGTTTCGCATGCGGAGTGTTTCAACGACCTGCTCTTGAATTATGCCACTTTCATTACTATTTACCTTACTAACATGGTGAGCATTCGTTACTTCGTAATGTAGACGTAGAGAATCCAGTGACAAAAGGACAGTCAGACTCGCATTCAAGTCTGACGTCGTGCTGTAGTGGTTAGCACCCTCAGCTTCTTTTTCCGGAAGACCGAATCACGAAACTTGACCCGAAACTAGTTACAGTGTACATGGTTATCCTTCGTGTTCCTCCCTTCACCAAGGCAATTTTTATGATAGACCATCTAATTCGAAACTGACCACGGCTCTTTCTTCGCAAATGCTTCTAAATCCTCCTCCTCCATTATCACACTACAATTTTTCATTCGATATTACATAAAGCGTACAGATTTATAGGCGATTGAACGTAATTGAAAAATAAGTCAAATTACTCGTGACATATTGGATTCCATGATAAAAACAGCCCTACATTCAAACGTTAAGCAGTGGGTTTTAAGCACTAACTATAGTCACATACATTACCCTTTAAAGCACAGTGGTTAATATACGTACCACCTAGATTAACATTCATAGGCTCCGAACATTGCCGAGAGTGTATCCACGTGTTGCTCATCATCATAACAGTAAATGTAAAGCAATCCATTACAGGCCTGGTCAGGCCCTGGGGGTCCCAGATTTCAAGACAATCAAGCACATGAAGGTGGTAAGATTGTCAGCCGTACGACCAGGCCGCCTTTACCCCCCAGGAAATATTCCTGGTACTCATTTCTGTTAGAGGCTGAATCAACCCCAGGCCCATGGTGTGGCCGGAAGGATTATGTCAATGAAAAGTTTCAGTAACAACCTCGCGAATCGAACCCGCGACCTTCCGGCTTGTAGCGTCGTGCCTCAACCAACTG
>Ga0123353_10003767_pt1 | contig 19306 bp, 15 predicted proteins | sample TergutLab28metaG_3_FD_92763 | JGI IMG/M metagenome (GOLD analysis project Ga0123353, IMG submission 92763) | Labiotermes labralis P3 segment gut microbial communities from Petit-Saut dam, French Guiana - Lab288 P3 | ecosystem: Host-associated > Arthropoda: Insects > Digestive system > Gut ... | reverse complement strand
CTGCGTTTTAAAAACTACTGCGCGGGCGCGTTGTTTTGGATGTACAACGACACATGGGGCGAAGTCGGCTGGACGATAATCGACTATTATTTGCGCCGCAAGATTTCGTTCTTCGGCGTCAAGCGTGCGTTCGCGCCCGTGCGCCTCATACTGCGGGAAAAAGACGGCGCGGTAAAGGTTGCGGGCTGCAACGACACGCCGGACGAAATACGCTGCGCTTTGCGGGTCGGATACATGCCGCTTGACGGAAGCGAGCCGAAAATGCAAAGCGTCGGTATCGTTTTGCCGGCGCGATCGCGGACGGTTGTATACGAAGCCGCGCTGCCGGACGAAGACTACGTTCGCGGATTGTTTGCCGCAGTTGCGGACTGTGATTTAATCGAGCCCGCTTTTTTGCGCAAGCACGACCGCAGGCGGCTGCAAACGGCAAAAGGCGAAATTAAAACGGAAACCGAATGTAAAAACGGATGCGCCGTCGTCACGCTGATGTCGCCCGTTTTCGCGCAGGGCGTGCATTTTGAATCGGACGCAGACGGACTGCAATTGTCGGACAATTATTTCGATTTATTCCCGGGAATTAAAAAAATTGTTACCGCCGCGGGTTTGAACAAAGGCGACGAACTTACAGTAAAAACGCTTTGATAAAGCGCACGCAGCATTGATTTAAGTGCGGCAATATTTTTGGCGGTAATGAACGGAATTTGACATGAGGCATTGATTTAAGAGTGGCAGGCAAAAAAAAAGAAGAAACTCCATCGGAGTTTCCGTGTGAAGTGCGGCGCGAAAATAACCGTACGAAATTGCGATATTTAAATGCCGGAGTAATTTAAAAACGGGCCGTCTCGCGACGGCCCGTTTTGTTTTCGTTTTTTACCAGCCCAAACTTTTTAAATATTCCCTGCTCATTTGCGCGGCTTCAAGCGACGTGCGGTCGTTTGACGAATCCTGCTCGACCACAACCCATTTCGCGCCGGACTCCACGGCGGCTTCGAGTATCGGCGGGAAATTTTGCATCCCGCTGCCGAGCGGCCTGAATTCGAAAAATCCTTTCGGCTTGATCCCTTTAGTGTCCTCGTCGCCGAGAAGCTCGTACATGTCGGCGGTCGCGCCTTCTTTAAAAAAGTCTTTTAAGTGGACGACCGGGCAGCGCCCCGCGTACTTGCGGATGTAAGCCGCCGGATCCTGGCCCGCGACTTTGACCCAGCAGGTGTCGAACTGTGTTTGCAAAATGTCGGCGGGGATCACGTCGTAAAGGTAATCGATTTGGAAGCGGCCGTCGGGCATTACTTCGTATTCGAAGTCGTGGTTGTGGTACATCAATGTGATTCCTTTTTCTTTGCAGAGTTTTGCGAACGAGCGGATGGTCGCTTCGGCTTCCGCGAAGCCCGGGCGGCCGGGGCGGAGCTCGTCCGGCATGTAGGGGATCGCCATGAATTGCAGGCCGATGTACGCGTAGTCGTCCGCGGTCGCCTGCGCTTTGCCGCCCATCATGTCGTGGATGCCGACATGCGCGGAAACCGCTTTTAAACCGTTGGCGTCGAGCGCCGCTTTAAAATCTTCTTTGGTCATGCCGTAAAAGCCGCCGAGTTCGACGTAATCGTAGCCCATCGCCTTTACTTTTTTTAATGTGCCGGCCGCATCCTGCTCCATGAAGTCGCGGACGGTATAGAGTGTGAGTGCCACGGGTAAGCTTGCCAATTTTATTCCCCCAGATTTTTATTTTCGATTTTAGATTTTGCGGACGGCAATGTCAATTTGTTTTGAATTGTCAAAGCGCGCGCAGTACATGACTGTCTCCCTGCCGTTTATTTTTATAGGCGCGGTTTCAAAAATGAAGTTAAAAAAATTTAGCGCGGACCGCGCGGCTTCGGCCTGCGACGACAGGAACACGAGCGCGCCGTCAGTCTTTAATATGCGCGCGGCTTCGCGGACGAAGCGGAAGTAAAACGCCTGCGCGTCGATTTTTTCGTGCGCCCCCCACGGAGGGTCGGTAACTGCCGCGTCCGCCGAAGCGTCGGGCAGCGGCAGGCGCGCCGCGTCCCACTCGCGCACCTCGCAGGAGGGATGCCCGGCGAAACGTTTCCGCATGTGGTCCGCGCATTCGCGGCTCGCGTCGCCCGTAAAAATTTTTGCGAAGCCTCCGTTTTTTATAGCCGCGCCGGCAATCGCTCCCCAGCCGCCGAACATGTCGACCAAAACATAATTTTTATCGCCGGGTGAAACGCTTGCCGCGTGCAGCATTATATGCGCGACGTCCGGTCTGAGCTCGCCCCTGTGCAGAGTTTTTTCATAGGGCCTGCGCTTGTGAAGCCGCCGCATAAAAAAAACGGCCCCGTTGTTGTGCCGTTTTACCCAAATTTCTGTGCCGGGATTGGCGCGGTTAACCGCGAGACCCGTTAAAGCGGAAATTTTTTTTTCGGCTTCGTTAAAAATGTTCGGCTCGACGGCGCGGAGCCTCCCGCAGTCCATGGCGACAAGGCGGAACGTTCCCGCGGCTTTTGCCTGCGGGCCGCGGAAATTTTTTGCCGCCGCCTTTACCGCTTCGTTTATGTTAACGGAGTCGTATTGCGCAAACACTAAAAAGATATTCGTGCAAATACATTCAAAATGCTCGGCCAATTGTTCCGGAGCGGTAAAAATTATTGCGCTTTCCGTAACTTCGATAATTTCCGCTCCGCTTCGGCGCATGATGTTTGCCGCCGCGGGCTCGAGCCCGAAATTTATCCCGGCGTAATACCGGCGGTTTACCACGGCCATTCGCGTCCGAGCGCGTCGCGGAGCGTCAGCCGCCTTTCTTCGTTTTGCCCGTAGATTTCGTTGCCGTGCTGTTTGCCCAGTCCCTTTAAAAAATAATCGGCCGCGGTGTGCGGCAGGCTGTTTGCCATCGGGTCGTAAAGGCGGAACGTGTAGCCCTCTTTGCCGAGCCTGTTCTTGATGATCATGAGCGCGTTGTGCAGCGCCGCCTTTGACATGTTGTAACCGTAGCCGGATGTTTCCGCATTCATGTTCACGCTCGCGGAAGCGCCGGACAAAAAGCAGATCCGCTTGAGCCCGCCGCGTTCGAGATACGGCAAAACCTCTTCGAGTTTTTTAAGCGGCTCGGAAACATGCCGCCGCACGGCGTCCATAATGGCGTCGGGGTCGATTCCGCTTGAGACAGAAAAAAAATCATTTTTTGCGCGTTCGTTTTCGGTTGATACAAACAGGTCGACTGGCCCGTTCGGCACACCGCCGGTTACGGCAACGCCGCTTTTTTCAAACTCGTCCGCCAGCCGAACCGCGAACCCGGACGAAATGTCTGTAAAATATGCGACCATACGAACTCCTTTCGTTTTTAAAACGGCCAAACGTAACCCAAAAAGTCTACCATCACGAGCCTGTCCTCGTCGGGTCTGTCCCCGGTAAAAAAAGGAAACGCCAGCCCCGCCGAATAGCTCGGGTCGGTCTTTGGATCGGCTTCGCCGCTTAAGCCGCCGTCGGACGCCATGCGCCGCATGGGGCCGGGATGATACAATCGAAACGTAAAGCCCTCGCCGTGCAGCGAGTTGTGCAGCATGCGCACGGCCATGTTGAGCGCGGTCTTGCTCATAGGATAACGGAAGCCGTTGTCGCGCATCATTTGGTTTATGGATGCGACTTCGCTTGAAACATAGCAAAGGCGTTTCATGCCGGTCTGCATAAGCGGCAGCAGCGCCTCAGTGCAAAGCAGCGCGCCGAGCGCGTTTACGCGCACGGATTTTTCGGCGAGGGGCACGTCGATAAGGCTCTCTTTTAAATCCGGCGGCGGCATTCCGCCCGGCCCCCCGCCCATGAACGCAGCGTTGGAGACGAACACGTCGATGCGGTCGGTGTGGCGCGCAACTTCGTCGCGCATGGCGAGTATCGAGTCCCTGCTTTCTACGTCGAGGCGTACCGTGATAAAACGTCCCGGGTTCGCCTCCGCCTCGCGGTCTATCAGTTCGAAGCCGTCTAAAAATTTGCCCGCGAACACGGTGTAGCCGCCGCGTAAAAATTCTTGCGCGACACGCAAGCCGAAGCCTCTGTCCGCGCCCGTGACCAAAACTGTTTTGCTTGCCATGATCCGCCTCCCGAAAAAAAATCCGGAATCAAAATAACAAATGCGCGGACGAAATTCAATTCGGATCGGCGGCGCAAGCTATGTAAAAAAATTTGCTTTTGCTATAATACAAAAACTACAAATTTTTTTTACGGTGATATTTTTATGGCGAAAGAACCTGAATATCTCGACTCGCTAAACCCGGCGCAGCGCGAGGCGGTCATGCACACGCGGGGGCCGCTGCTCATATTCGCGGGCGCGGGCTCGGGCAAGACGCGCGTGCTCACGTACCGCGCCGCGTATTTGATCGACAGGGGCGTAAGCCCTTACAACATTCTTGCGATCACGTTCACTAACAAGGCCGCGAACGAGATGCGCGAGCGCGTAAATTCTGTGGCTGCAAACGGCGACAAGGTATGGGTGGCGACGTTCCATTCGACATGCGTGCGCCTGCTGCGGCGCGAGATAAACCAACTGGGCTACGGCAGCGAGTTTTCAATTTTTGACCAGGCCGACAGCGAACGCCTTATTAAAAACTGCATCGCCGAATGCGACCTCGACGACAAACAGTACAACCCGCGGCAGGTGGCGTCGGTCATAAGCGGACAAAAAAACGAGCTTGTCAGCCCGGAGCTGTTCGCGAAAGAATCTTCGGGCGAATACAGAATGAGCCGCATAGCGGAAGTGTACACGATGTATCAGGAAAAACTTCGAGCAATGAACGCGCTTGACTTCGACGACCTTATATATAAAACGGTGGAGCTGTTCGACAGCTTCCCGCACACTTTGGCAAAATATCAGGAGCGTTTCCATTATGTGATGGTGGACGAATACCAGGACACCAACAACGCGCAGTACCGGCTCGCGGCAATGCTCGCGGGCGGTACGGGCAACCTGTGCGTTGTAGGCGACGACGACCAGAGCATTTACGGATGGCGCGGCGCAAACATAAAAAACATTTTAAACTTTGAAGAAGATTTTCCCAACACGACGGTTATCAAGCTGGAGCAGAACTACAGATCGACGCAAACAGTCTTAAACGCCGCCAACGCGGTCATAAAAAATAATTCGGACCGGACGGCGAAAACGCTTTGGACCGAAAACCCGCCGGGCGACAAGCTTCAATACTGCAAGGCCCGCGACGAGCGCGACGAAGCCGCTTTTATTGCGGAAACGATCGCGGCAAGCGGCAAGCGGCTCGACGACTTCGCGGTTCTGTACCGCAACAACGCGCAGTCGCGCGCGATAGAGGATCATTTCGTAATGGCTGGCATACCGTACAGATTGTACGGCGGCACGCGCTTTTACGAACGCATGGAAGTCAAGGACATGCTCGCGTATTTAAAAGCGATCGCAAACCCGAAGGACGACATCGCCTATAACCGCATAATCAACGTCCCGAGGCGCGGGATAGGCGGCAAGACGGTTTCGCTTCTAAACGGCTTCTGCGCGGTCGAAGGCGTCCCGTTTTCGGAATGTGTCAGGCGTGCGGATTCGGTGCTCGGATTGAGCACGCGCGCGGTTAACGCGGTGAGGTCGTTTGCGGATTTTATGGACGGCTGCGAGACGCAGGCCCGTGAAAAAACTGTGACGGAGCTATTGCAGTTCATACTCGAAGAAACAAAATATATGGAAATGCTTTCGGACGGCACGGACGAAGGCTACAGCAGGATGGAAAACGTCAAGGAGCTTGTTTCTAAAGCATTCGAGTTCGAATCCAATTCTGAGGACAAGTCGCTTGCGGCGTTTTTGGAGGACGTGGCGCTCGTGGCGGACACTGACAGGACGGCGGGGCAAACGGAAGCCGTTTCTCTTATGACGATGCACAGTTCGAAGGGTTTGGAATTTCCGTGCGTGTTTATCACGGGCTTTGAAGAAAATTTGTTTCCGGCTTACCGGAGCGCGGCGAGCGCGGACGCGAACGCTTTGCAGGAAGAACGCAGGCTCTGCTACGTCGGCTTCACGCGGGCCAAGCAGAAACTGTACCTCATTTCGGCGCAGTCGCGCATGCAGTTCGGCGAAACATGCGCCAACGCCGTCAGCCGCTTCTATAAAGAAATTCCGAGAACATTCATTGAAACGGTAACCCGTGATCCGAATAAAACCAGCCGTACTTTTTTTACCAACAACGTAAAAAAACCGGCTCCGTTCGTACCGGTTCCAAAACGCGAGGCATATTCGATACCCGACCTCCCCGCGCCCAAGGACAAGCCGCTTGATTTTTTGGTGGGCGACAATGTGCGCCAGGCGAAGTACGGCGTGGGAACCGTAACAGCGATACGGCCGGCGGGCGCGGACTACGAGGTATCGGTTTCGTTCCCGGGTTCGGGCCTTAAAAAATTTATGGCGCATTTGTCAAAGCTGACAAAGGCAGAATAAATCCAGTTGCAAAAAAGCGCGGACGTTTTATCAACATGCCGTTATGTGCGGCTCGAAAGGAAAAAACATGACGCAAAGAGAACGCTACATCAAATGCCTCACTTTCCAAAAGGTTGACCGCATTCCCAACATGGAGCTCGGCGTTTGGCCGGAGACGATTGCCCGCTGGCACACCGAAGGCCTCGACGGATCCGTGACGGACTTACATTCGCTGCACAAACGCTTCGGCATGGACAAAAGTTTCAATATGGACTGGATGCCGATTAACTGCGGCGTTTACCCGCCGCCCGACTGGCACACAGAGACGCAGACGGACGAATGGGAAATAATAGCGGACTCCATAGGCAACCGATTGAAACGTGGCAAAAAAAACGCGAGCATTCCGCAGTTTTATAAATTCGCGGTCGAAACTGAAGCGGATTTCGAAAAAATAACGCCGATGCTCGATCCAAACGAGCCCGGCAGATACGCGGATCATTTTGAGAGCGACCTGCTGCGCCGCGAAACCGACGCCGAGCCGCGCGGGGTAAACTTCACGGGGCTGTTCGGGTTCGGGCGCGACCTGATGGGTTTGGAAAATTTTTGCATCGCCATATACGACGACCCGGGGCTCGTCGAAAAAATATTGGACAGCCGCGTTGAAATGGCTGCGGATCTCTACCGGCGGGCGTTTAAAACTCAAGCGATCGACTATGTCCAAATATGGGAAGACATGGCGTACAAAACCGCGCCGCTCGTTTCGCCGGAATTTATGGAAAAACACATGGTTCCGCGCTATAAGCAAATGACGGATTGCTTCCGCGCCGGCGGCGCAAAATTAATAATGATGGACTGCGACGGATGCATAGACAAAATCATGCCGCTGCTTAAACCGGGCGGGATGGACGGGATATATCCCTGCGAGATTGCGGCGGGCAGCGATCCGGTTCGTTTGCGCAAAGAGTATCCGCATCTGGCTTTAAAGGGCGGCATTGACAAACGGAAATTTTCGTCGGAAGGCACGGCGGGCGTAAAAGAAGAAATAAAACGCCTCGCACCCATTTTAAAAGACGGCGCGTTTATTCCGTACATAGACCATTTTATACCGCCGGATATTTCGTACGGGACGTTCTGCTACTATATGGACGCAAAAAAAGAATGGCTCGGATAAAAAAAAAATAAAAAATATTTGACAGGGGTGGCGTCATGGGCAGATCGGGCGGCCGCGGAATGGGCGGAGGCGGCAGAAGCTTCGGAGGAGGCGGCAGAAGTTTTTCGGGAGGAAGAATGGGCGGCGGCATATCGCGCGGCGGCGGGCTGGGTTCGCGTCCGTCGGCGGGGTTTGGGGGTTATTACCGTCCGAGGCCGGTTTACCGTCCGAGGCCGATGTTCAGGCCGCATTTTCATCCGCGCATAGGCGGCTGGGGTTACATGCCGCGCAGACGCTACGGCGGGTGCGGATGTTTTTCTATGGTTGCGGCCGTTGTCGCTGTTCTTTTTATTACGGTCGTTTTTTCGTCGCTCACCTATGTTAACTGGGGTGTTGCGAGCACCGGCTCGACTTACGCCGGCGTTTCGCAAACGCAGATCGTCCGTTCGACGCAAAAACGAACACCGCTGCCGCGCGGAAGCGCAAGAGAAACCGGTTATTACACCGACAGGCTCGGCTGGATTTCAAATTCGACGAGACTCACAGCGGGGATGAAAAATTTTTACAATAAAACCGGAGTGCAGCCATACCTTTACATAACGGACACGGTAAACGGCACGAATTATCCCACCGACCGCGACGCGGAAATCTTCATGAACGATTTGTATGACAGTTTGTTTGACGACGAGGCGCATCTTCTGCTGCTGTTTTTTGAATACAACGAAGTGACCTACCGATGGATTTTGAACGGGACGCAGGCCTCAGCAGTAATTGACGCGGAGGCGAGGGACATTTTATTCAGCTATATCGACCGTTATTATTTCGACAAAAACCTTACAGACGAAGAATATTTCAGCAAAGCGTTTAACGACGCGGGCAACCGCATTATGTCAGTTACCCGCTCGCCGTGGATAATCGTATGGGTCGTAATCGGCGCGGTCGTTATAATCGTCGTGCTTTTCCTGTGGTGGAAACGCAAGCAGGACGAACGGGCAAGAGAAGCCGAAGAAACAGAGCGCATACTAAACACGCCGCTTGAAACGTTCGGGAACGACACGTAAAAAAATAGGAAAGAAGAATAAAAATGAAAATGATACAAAGGAGGAATAAAAATGGGTATATTATCCAGGTTTAAAGACATCGTCGCGTCGAATGTGAACGCATTGCTCGACAGGGCGGAAGACCCCGCAAAGATGGTCGATCAGTACCTCAGAAAAATGGCGGCGGATCTGGCCCAGGTCAAAAGCGAAACCGCGGGCGTAATGGCGGAAGAAAGCCGGACTAAAAGGCTTGTCGACGAAAATGTCCGCGAAGTGAGCAAATACCAGGATCTTGCCAAACGCGCACTGGTCGCGGGCAACGAAGAAGACGCCAAGATTTTCCTCAAGAAAAAGCAGGAGACGGAAGCAATCGGCGCGGGCCTGCACATGTCGTACGCCGTAGCGCACGAAAACGCAATAAAGATGAGGCAGATGCACGACAAACTTGTGCGCGACATAAACACGCTCAACCAAAAGCGTCAGGCGATTAAAGCCAAGGTTGCCGTCGCGCGCACGCAGGACAGGATAAACGCCATAGGAGCCGAAACAGACAAAGCAGGCGGAGCTCAGGGCGCGTTCGCCAGAATGGAAGAAAAGGCGAACCGTATGCTCGACGAGGCGAACGCCAGGGCCGAGCTGGATTCTCAGCCGGTAGACGAAGCGATAGCCCTCGAAGAAAAATATAAATCCGCCGACACGGACGAATCCGTCGCGGACGAATTGGCAGTGATGAAAACGCAGCTCGGTTTGAACTGAACGCGGAATAAACCGCCGCAGCCATTCGGCTGCGGCGGTTTTTCGAAAAATTATCTATGAGGTGACGATATGGGCAGAGGCGGAGGCCGCGGAATGGGCGGCGGAGGAAGAAGCTACGGCGGCGGCGGCAGAAGTTTTTCCGGCGGACGGATGGGCGGCGGCGGCATATCGCGCGGCGGCGGGCTGGGGTCGCGGCCGTCTGCGGGGTTTGGAGGCGGGTACAGGTCGCCGCCGAGGGCGGTGTACAGGCCAAGGCCCGTTATAGTGACGCGGCCGGTCTACAGGCCGAGGCCGATGTTTCGGCCGCACTTCCATCCGCGCAGGGGCGGCTGGGGGCATATGCCGCACAGGCATTACGGCGGCGGATGCATGACGTTTATTTTTGCGTCGGCTTCCGTCATAGTTTTAGCTGCGGTGTTTTTATTAATTATATTCGCATAAAATAATTCGTTTGAAAATATTGCCGCACAACGGCGGCAGATCGTAAGGAAGAAACTCCGTTGGAGTTTCTGTGTTCAATTGACCGATTCGAGCGCCCACAGTTCAAAATTAAACGTGAAGCCCGCGGGCAGGGGCCAAAACGGCAGCAGACGCTCCTTGCCGTACATGGATGCGAGCTCCGCGTAAATTAAAAACGGCAGGCCGCCCGTCGGCTCGTCCTCGCTCGAGCCGCGCGTTTTAAACGCATAAATTTTTTTGTTAACCGAAGCGTAAAACGGAATAACGCGCGCGGTCATTGAAGAGATTTGATCCATTTGTTTTTCGATAACGGCGCGGAGGCTTTCCGTGTCGCCCGCGTATTTCATGTTGTAGGGATCAGCCGCCAGCTTTTCGAGGCGGCTTTTTATTTGGCGGTCGTACACTGCCATGTAAGTGGGTTTGTATATTGATCCGCCCGTCAGCAGGGGCTTTATGTGCGGCAGCTCCCTATAAATTTCGCCGTAGCCGTTCGCTTCCGGCGTCATGGTGTGCTTGATAAATTCCCATGCGAGCTCTTTTTTTTGCGACTGCTCGCTTATGCAAAAATTTACGGAATAACGATCCTGCAGCAGCAGCAGGCGGCCGTGTTCGTCGGCGAAGGGGACGGGGTGAATAAATTCGTGGCCGCCGCCTGTTTCGGCGGGAAACAAAAACTGCCAGGCGTCATGCGCGAGTTTTGCGAACATATAATTTTCACGCAGCAATTTTTCGTCACGGGGCGTCGCGCCGCTTAAACTTTGCCAGGCTTCGGTAAGCTCGGGCTCAAGCATCGCCCGCAGCAGCAGCTCGTTGTATGCGATGTCGTCAAGCCGGCCCGAACCCTCGATGTAATCCAAAAACGCGCTTGCGGTATAGGCGACGGCGTCGTCGTAAAAAAAACCGGGGTAAACGTTCCAATACCTTCCGTCCAATGTTCCGTAGCCGCTGTCGTAAATATCCAAAAGCCAAAACCAATCGGCAAAATCTTTTTTTTCGAATTCGTCTGTTAAACTTTGGGGCATCGAAGCGTTTACCGCTATGTATCTAAAATTAAAATTGATTGGGAATTCGAACAGCTTCCCGCCGGCCGAATAAGCGTCGACGGCGTTCATAAAATAATCGGCGGGATCAAACAGATTGTCGCCGTAAATTATTTGATAAAAATCCGCTAAATATTCATAAAAAAAATCGCTGTAGGGCAGGTATGTCCGCGGCGCCATGAACATGTCGGGCGGATCCGAGCCGGACAGCATCCCGTACACCGCATATTCGTATTCGCCGCGCAGATCTTCGTCGCGCTTAAAATAATTGCCCAAAGAATAATATCCGTCCTGTCTTATGAACTCGACCGTTATGTTCGGATAAATTTTCGTAAAGGATTTCGAAAAGTCTGCAAAGACCGCGTACCATTCGGGCCCGCCGGGAATTACGACATTGAGAATCTGCTCGCCCATTTGCACAATAATATCGTTGCGGCTGCCGTTAAAGGCGCCGCCGTTATTTTTTTCGTCGGTTTTTTTTCCGCACGAAGTCAAAACGAAAACGAGCGGCAATAAAAATAAAATAATTTTTTTCATTCGTAACGGCTCCGTTTTTTTATTCGCATTATATTACTCCGGCAATTAAATATAGCAAGAGGCGTACGCGATATTTTTGTGCCGAATAAGGAAACGAAACCGCCGCGTACTCAAGCAGTACGCAAGAATGAGTTGACGAAATGCGGCGCGAAAATAGCCGTACGAAATTGCTATATTTAAGTGCCGGAGTAATAGGATATATGCCGCAAAAAAATAATAGGCGTATAAATTATTGCCCGCCGAATGAAAAGATGATAATCTCCCCGTTGTTTGTCGGGGGAGTTTTTTTATGTTTAAAGCGGAGCAAATTTATTTCGAATACACGCAAACGGCCGAAGAGGACAGCGCGCCGGCTAATTATGTCGCCTTAAACGGCGTCGATGCCGAAATACAGAAGGGTGAGTTCGTTGCGGTTGTAGGGCGTAACGGTTCGGGCAAGAGCACGTTCGCCAAGCACCTCAACGCGCTGCTTTCGCCCACCTCCGGCACGCTTTGGGTAAACGGCGCGGCAACGTCAAAAGAGGAAAATATTTGGCAGGTGCGCAAAAGCACCGGAATGGTTTTTCAAAACCCGGACAACCAGATCATCGCTTCGGTTGTGGAAGAAGACGTCGCGTTCGGGCCGGAAAACCTCGGCGTGGAGCCCGGCGAAATACGCCGCAGAGTGGACGGATCGCTTGCCGCCGTGCGGATGGCGGACTTTGCCAAGGCTGCGCCGCATATTCTTTCGGGCGGGCAAAAGCAGCGCGTGGCAATAGCGGGCGTGCTTGCCATGCGGCCCGACTGTATTGTGTTCGACGAAGCGACTGCCATGCTTGACCCTTTGGGGCGCAGCGAAGTTTTGGAAACCGTTGCCGCGCTTAACGGCGAGGGGATAACAATTATTTTGATAACTCATTTTATGGAAGAGGTAGTTATTGCGAACCGCGTGTTCGTTATGAACGAAGGCGTGATTGAAATGGACGGCAGTCCGCGCGAGATATTCGGGCAAAGCAAAAAATTAAGGGAACTGGGTTTGGACGTCCCGCATATGACTGCGCTCGCTCATGAGCTCGCAGATCTCGGTGTGCCGGTATCTCGCGGCGTGCTCACCGTCGGCGAAATGCTTTTTGAATTGACCGCCGCGTTAAAGTTATGATACTTGCAGCAGAAAATTTGACCCATATATACCAGCGGGGGACGGTCTTCGAAAAAAAAGCGCTGGACGGCATTACAATGTCGGTGCCGAAGGGCGCGTTCGCGGGCGTAATAGGGCACACGGGCTCGGGCAAGAGCACGCTCATACAGCACTTTAACGCGCTGCTTGAACCCACGTCGGGAAAAGTATGGCTTGACGGCGAAGACCTGTTCGCGGCAGATAAAAAAAAGCGGAAGCGGCTGCGCGAAAAAGTCGGGCTCGTATTTCAATATCCGGAGCATCAGCTGTTTGAAACGACCGTACAAAAAGACATCGCATTCGGGCCGCAAAATATGGGGCTTTCTTCGGACGAGGTTTCGCGCAGGGTCGCGGAAGCGCTCGAATGGGTGGGGCTGCCGAAAGAAGCCGCGCAGCTTTCGCCGTTCGAATTGTCGGGCGGGCAAAAAAGAAGGGCCGCCATTGCGGGCGTGCTTGCAATGAAGCCCGAAGTTTTAATTCTTGACGAACCTACGGCGGGGCTTGATCCGCGCGGCAAAAACGAAATTTTGGGGCAGATAAAAAAAATGCACGAATCGGCGGGCAACACAGTCATTTTGGTTTCGCACGGCATGGATGACGTGGCGCGGCTGGCGGACATTATTTTTGTAATGAACAACGGGCGCATCGAATTTTCGGGCAGCCCCGCGGAAGTTTTCCGCGAAGCGGATAAATTGGCAAAAATAGGATTGGCGGTGCCGCAAGTTTATTTGCTGCTGCGCGAGCTGATAAAACGCGGCGCGGATTTGCCGCAGAATATTTTTACCGCGGAAGCGGCTGCGCAAGCCATAAAAAAATTGTATGAACATTAAACTCACGATAGGACAATTTTATCCGGGCGATTCGGTGATACACGCATTGGACGCCCGCGTGAAGCTCGCCGGCACGTTTTTTTTTATAGTCTCGCTTTTTTATGCGGATAATTTTTACGGATACCTTGCTGCGTTTATATTGCTGTCGGCGGTGATCGTTTTGTCCGGCGTGCCGCCGAGGCTGCTGCTGCGCGGCATCAGATCGATTTTATTTATTATAGTGTTCGCGGCGGTTTTCAATATTTTTTTCAATCCGGGCGAGACAGTTTTATTGGAGTGGCAGTTTATCCGTATATCGTACGAGGGCGCAATAACCGCCGCGCGAATGGTTATACGCCTCGCGCTGCTCATAACCGCTTCATCGGTAATGACTCTGACCACTTCGCCCATACAGTTGACCGACGCCCTCGAATATTTATTGAAGCCGCTAAAAAAAATAAAGGTCCCGACGCACGAAATCGCCATGATGATGACAATCGCGCTGCGTTTTATTCCGACGCTCCTTGAGGAAACGGACAAAATAATTAAGGCGCAAACGGCGCGCGGCGCGGATTTTGTCACTGGTAGCATAATGAAGCGCGCAAAAAACCTGATACCGCTGCTTGTGCCGCTGTTCGTATCGGCCTTCCGCCGCGCGGACGAGCTCGCGGTCGCAATGGACGCGCGCTGCTACCGCGGCGACACGGGTCGGACAAAAATGAAGGTCATGAAGCTGCGCGGCAGGGACGCGGCCGCGATAATAATTTTAGCCGCGTACAGCGTGTTGCTGTGGCTTACAAAAATGGCGTAAAAAAAAAACCGCTCGCGCGGTTTTAAATATATTTTTCCATCTGTTCAATCACTTCGTCGAAATCGAGCGGCTTGCCTATGTGCCCGTTCATGCCGGACTCGATGCAGCGCTCCACGTCTTCGCGGAAAACGTTTGCGGTCATCGCGATTATCGGTACGGCGGCCGCGCGGTGCGAACCGATCGCGCGGATTTTCCGCGTCGCTTCGTAGCCGTCCATTTCAGGCATTTGCAAATCCATAAAAATCATATCGTAAGCGTCTTCAGCTTCGCTGAACATTTTAACCGCTTCCAGTCCGTTTTCCGCAAAATCGATTTGGATTTTCGTCGGTTCCAAAATAGCCGCAACTATTTCGCGGTTTATTTCGACGTCCTCCGCAAGCAGCAGGCGGCAGCCGGAAAATTTTTCGGTGAGATCCTCTTTCACGCTTTCGTTCTGCAGCGGCTCGTAATGCACCCCGCCTGCGCGCTCGGCTTTAAACGTGAACGAAAACGTCGCGCCCATGCCAAGCTCCGAAACGATCCAAATACGCCCGCCCATCATTTCGACAATATTTTTTGAAATGATCAACCCGAGACCCGTGCCTCCGAATTTTCGCGCGGTGGTCGCTTCGGCCTGCTGGAACGAAACGAACAGCCGTTCCTGCTGCTCCGCGCTTATGCCGATGCCTGTGTCCGTCACGTTGACCTGTATTTCGCAGACGTTTCCTTTTTCGCCGAGCAGCTCCGCGTTTACCGAAACCGAACCGCCGTCCGGCGTAAACTTTAAAGCGTTGCCGAGCAGGTTGGTAATTACCTGCGACAAACGCTGGTCGTCGCAAATCAAGTTGTTGGGTATCCTCTTGTCGCACGACATCAGCAGCTTTTGTTTATGCTCGTCTGCGCGGAACGTTATCACGTTGATTATATTATGCAGGAGTTTTTCAAAATCGAATTCGCAGGGCGAAAGCTCAAACCTGCCCGACTCAATTTTTGACATGTCTAAAATATCGTTGATGATCCCGAGCAAATGATTGCTCGCGTCGCTTATCCTGTTGAAGCAGTACGCCTTCCGGTCGGGGTCCGGCGTAGTCATTCCGATGTTTGTCATGCCGACTATGGCGTTAAGCGGCGTGCGTATTTCGTGGCTCATGTTCGCCAAAAAATTGCTTTTTGCGCGGGTCGCGGCCTCGGCGCGGATATTCGCGTTGTTCATTTCGGTGTTGTCGTGTATCAGGACGACTACTCCCGCAAGCTCGCCGGAAATACCGTAGGCCGGCGAAATGTTTACCGAATAAAAAAATTTTTGCCCGCCGTCGGCTTCAAGATGGCAATGGCCTTTTTGCGCGGGTTCCTTTTGAGTTGTGTTTTTATATGATTCGAAATGCCTCAGCAAATGGGAGCTGAGCTCGCGCATAAAATTGTTTCCGAAGCTTTCTTCCGTCAATGATAAAAAGGGCTCGCCGGTTATGTCGCGTTTGAACCTCTCTTTTGCGGGATATGTGCAGATCAAAACGCAAAAATTCATGTCGAGCAGATAAATTTCGTCGGGGCAATTCTCGCGCAGCATTTGATTATATTGAATTTGAATTTCTTTTGCCTTTTCGTTGAAGTCGCGCAAAGAAGCCGCCTGCTTATACAGGTGCATCACGTTTTCGTTTTCTTTTTGGAGCCGTGCGAACTTCCTTTTTAATGCGTTAAGCTCGACGATCAATTCTTTGTCGGGCATGGTTTAAAATGCGCACAGAGTAAATGTGGCGTTGTGGAACCGGTTGACGGCCTTGTTGTTTTCCATGACGCTCGTGGGCGCCATTTCGCCGAAAACGTACAGCCCCGAAACAGTTAAATCCGAAGGCATCATGTTTTTTATCAAATCGCCTTCGGTTTTTTTCATGTCTGTCAAAAACATATTTCTAAGGCTGCATGTCGCGGCAAGCACCGCCGTGTATTTATAGCCGCCGGCCGCTTCGTCAAGCTGCCTTAAAAAATCTTTTAAACCCTGCTCGGTTGTGTTCGCCACGTCGTTGCCGTCGCAATAAAGCAATCCGATGTAAGAATTTTCGGGCACATTGGCAAAGCATGTTATTTCGCCCGTTTCCCTGTCGTAAGATTTTAGCGCGCGCGATACCGGTATGCCGTCGTTAAACGCGTCGTTCTGCATTTCCACAAAAAATTGGTAATTGAACAGCGTCACTGTTTCGTCGTTAATAAACGGGAAATTTTTTAAGTACTCCGCCGCGGGCCTGCCTTCTATTTCGATGATGACATTGTCGCGCGACTTGGTGACGAGTCTTTTTTCGAGCGCTTTTTTTCCCGCGAGGTTTGCGGTTTGAAAAATCGGCCTTATGTCTCCCGCCATAAGCATGATAACGATTTTATCGCCGCCAGACTCGCCGTCGAGGTAGACCTGCTGTTTGCAAAATTCGAAGTCGTCGCCCGCGTTATATCCGAACACCGGCATGCCTCCGCAAAGGTTTGAAACGGACTGCAAAATATTGTCCGTCGCTATGCTCGGCACTATGGTTGCCATGCACATAACCATTTTGGGTTCTGCGGACGGGTCCTGTTCTTTTAAGTTTAAAAGTGCGCGCCTGTAGGTAATTTTTATTTCGCTGTCCGGATCGTTTGTCATTGAGTCGCTTATCGCGGCGGCAAACAAGCAGTTGTCGTCGGTAAAGACATGCAGTACCACGGCAAGCTCGTGATAGCCTTCGTTGGTCAGCAGCGCGCCGGCCGCCGTAGTTCCGCCGACAACCCTGCAGCCGAGCCTTTCGCTTATAGCCGCCGACAGTTCGCCTATTTCCATATCGGGCTGCCCGTGCAAAATCGCTACGGAATTTTTTGCAAGCTCGATCCTTTCTTTTATTTGATCTGTTAATTCGTCCGCCGCGTATAGGATGTCGTCCAACTCGTAACTTATTGCTGTCGCTGATTTCATGTCAACACTCTCCCCTGTCTATAATTGAATATATTTTTTAATTTGCGTCATTATTTCGCAAAAATCTACAGGCTTGCCTACATGACCGTTCATTCCGGCTTCGTAGCATTGCTCCACGTCTTCACGGAGGATATTGGCGGACACGGCAATTATCGGAATTGTGCCGGCTTTTGCAATATCCGGTCCGAGCGCCCTTATTGATCGCGTGGCTTCGTAGCCGTCCATTTCGGGCATTTGGATGTCCATAAAAATCATGTCGTATCTATCAGGATTATTTTTGAACATCGAAAGGGCTATCGCGCCGTTTTCCGCAAAATCGACGGCGAGGTTAACGGGTTCGAGCAGCGCCGCCACTATCTCTCTGTTTATTTCTATATCTTCGGCCAGTAAAATTGTATGACCCGTGTAGTCCCCTTCGAATGTTTCGTCTTCGCGTATGCCCATGATCCGGTTTGCCGTTGCGGCTCCGTGCTTTAATACCGCCGTGAAAGAAAACATTGAGCCTTTGTCCGGTTCCGATTCTACTTCGATTTTTCCGTCCATTTTTTCGACAATGGATTTTAAAATTGAAAGCCCGAGCCCGGCGCCGCCGTATCTGCGGCTGGTGCCTCCGTCCGCCTGCTCGAAGGATTTAAACAGCACGTCGATTTTTTCTGCGGCGATGCCGATGCCCGTATCAGTTACCCGCACGCGAATGCAGCACGACTCTTCTTCGATATATTCGAGCGAAGCGTTTAAAGTGATCTTGCCGCCTTCGGGAGTAAACTTAACCGCATTTGACAAAAGGTTTAGGATCGCCTGCGTCAATCGTTTGTCGTCGCCGATAAGCGTTTTGGGGATCGCATCGTCTATTACGATCGAAAAGCGGTGTTTGTTTTGCTCGATGAAAAAAACAATCGTGCTTTCTACTGTCTTCATCATTTCGGCGAACAGGAACGGTCGGCTCGCAAGCTCCATCATGCCGGATTCGATGTTAGAAACGTCGAGCACGTCGTTAATGATTCCGAGCAGATGAACCGATGCGTTTTCAATTTTATCGAAGCAATAATTTTTCCGCTCTATATCAAACGCATTTTTTCCTATATGCGCCATGCCTATGACCGCGTTCATAGGCGTGCGGATTTCATGGTTTACGTTCGCCAAAAAATGCGTCTTGCTTTTGTTGGCGCTTTCCGCTTCGGCGCGGGCGTTTTCCAAAAAGCGCATGTTCCGCGTAAGCGACTTGAAAAATCCGACGATCAAGACTGTCAAAATTAAAAAAATCAAGCCGATTATTATGAACACGCGCAGTATCAGCTGCGAAACGACGTTCATGGCGATGGCTCTGTCCTGTATTGTGATTACGGACCACGAATCTGAATAGCCGGGCAGTTTGACAGGCTCGTAGCTCATATAATAAACGGTACCGTTATTTTCGACAATTTCGAGTCCGCTGCCGCCGCCCATCACGCGGTCGATAACGTTTTTAAATTCTTCGCTTACCGCAAACTCTTCTTCTTTGGTCGCAACAGAATTGTCCGGGTTGCGGATAAAGTTCCCTTCGTCGTCTAAAACGGAAACGGTGCGTATGAGCGATTTAAAATTAGTGAGCGTTTCGAGATATGTAGGATCGGGGTGAGCGATGACAACACCCTCGCCGTCGATTATAAACGAATGGCGTCCGCTTTCTTCGCTCGCGAAGCTTTCGGCAAGATGCTGTATGGAGCCCAGGCTTATGTCCGCGCCGAAAATCGCGGTCATTTCAAAATTTACGTTCATCGGAATAAATATCGCGGTGCACGGCATTCCGGTGGTGACGGAATAATATGACTTTGAGACGAACGGCTTGCGCGTCTGCATGATCTGCAAAAACCAAAACCTTTCGCTGCGGTCGCCCGGCGTGCCGGACGAACGCGATATCTGCATGCCGTCGGTGCCCGTGATGTACAGCAGCTCGATGTATTCGTTGCGTTTTATGCAGTCTGCCAAAATTTTTGTTTGAATTTCGGCGTCCATGGACAGGATGCTCGGGTTGACCGCGAGCTCGTAGCATAAATTGTATGCGCCTTCGGTAAACGAACGGGCGGTTTCGCTTATCGACGAAGAAACGCGCGACGTCTCGCCGCGTATTTGTCTGTCGTAAGCGTCTGTCAGCAAATAAACGGTTATTACGGGGATAATGACAAGCAAGGCCGCAATTAATAAAATTGAAACGATAAAGCGCAATGTGATGATTTTTT